>JAEIGA010009550.1_pt1 | contig 14687 bp, 13 predicted proteins | sample 9270691 | NCBI WGS metagenome assembly JAEIGA01 (sample SAMN17057246, study PRJNA624740) | gut metagenome | biome: biome; isolation source: fecal sample | host: Bos grunniens | place: China: Xizang | collected 2019
CAAACTTATAGTCCGCAAAATTCCGTATTACAAACGGCAATGAGTTACGATTACGAACGCTTTTACAAGCGTGAAATAGCAGTGCGCCAAGCGTCGTATTTTCCACCCTTTTCAAAGGTGCTTAGAATAATGGTAGAAAGTGAAGACGACACTAAAGCGATAGAAGTTTTAAAATCGGTTTTTGAAAGCGCAAGGCAAGTATTTTCAAATTATAGGCAAGACTTTATTTATTTTGACAAAATGAAAAGCCCCGTTAAGCGTATTAAAAACAAATACCGCTATCAGGTGCTTGCAAGAATAAAATCAAATTACGATATAATAAACGGCGAATTTTACGATATAGCAAGTAAAAACAACACTAAAAAAGTTCTTTGCTATTTAGAGATAAATCCGTCGAATATGAGTTAGGTGAATTATGGCATTAAGACAAATCGTTGAGTTAGGCGACGAAGTATTAAGAAAAAAATCATTTGAAGTAACCGATTTCGGTGAAAAAACACATCAACTTTTAGACGATATGTACGACACGCTTGTTAAGGCGGACGGGGCAGGGCTTGCCGCCGTTCAAGTTGGCGTTTTAAGGCGTATTTTTATCGTTATTGCGGGCGAAAGCGTTAAAGACGGCGTTATTGAATTTATTAATCCGCAAATCATATCGCAAAGTGGCGAGCAAGACGGAACTGAGGGTTGCTTGTCAATTCCAGGTAAATGGGGGGAAGTAAAACGCCCTTACAAACTTACCGTTAAATTTCAAGACAGGTACGGAAAGGTTCAAAAATTAAAAGCCGAAGGCTTTTTAGCAAGGGCAATTTGCCACGAATACGATCATCTTGACGGTATCGTGTATACCGATAAGGCAAGAGATATTAGGAACAAACAATGAAAGTAGTTTTTTTAGGCACGCCTGATTTTGCCGTAAAACCGCTTGAAGCGGTATTTGGTTCAAAACACGAGATATTAGCGGTAGTTACGCAACCCGACCGTCCTTTTGGCAGAAAGGCGGTTATTACGCCGTGCGCCGTAAAAGTAAAGGCAAACGAACTTGGCTTAAAAACTTTATCTTACGAAAAAATTAGGCTTGAAGGGGTAGCGGATTTAAAATCGCTTAACCCCGATATTATGGTAACTTGCGCTTTCGGTCAAATTCTTTCTAAAGAGATTTTAGATATTGCTAAATACGGCGTTATAAATATACACGCATCACTTCTTCCTAAATACCGTGGTTCTGCGCCCATACAATACTCTATAATCAACGGCGATAGTCAAACGGGCGTTACCATTATGCAAACGGACGTTGGCGTTGATACCGGCGATATTATTTTGCAAGAAAAATTAGATATTTCGCCTGACGAAACGGCTGGCGAATTGTTTGATAGGCTTTCCGTTTTAGGTAGTGAAAGTATTATAAAAGCACTTGACTTAATCGAAAGTGGCAACGCTACCTTTACTAAGCAAAAAGAAGAAGATGCAACTCACGTAAAAATGCTTAGTAAAGTAGACGGTGTTATTGATTTTTCAAAATCGGCAATTCAAATTAAAAACCAAATTCGCGGTCTTAATCCGTGGCCGATAGCCTATACTTATTTAGGCGATAAAACCTTAAAGGTTTTCAAGGCGGAAGTTAGTAACTTAAAAGGTGATATCGGCGTAGTTTTATCAACTGAAAACGGGCTTACGATAGGCACGGGCGAAAACTCTATAACTTTACTTGAAGTTCAACTTGAAGGCAGTAAAAAAATGGCGGTTAAAGACTTTTTACTAGGTCATAAAATAGGCGTGGGGTATAAGTTTTAATGTTAGTTACTTATTACGATTGCTATAACGTTTTATCTAAAGTGTATAGCGACGGCGCGTATATCAAGCAAGCGCTTAACGGCACTCAGGTAGAAGAGAGAAATCGTTCGGCAATTACTAAAATTTGTTACGGCGTTTTAGATAGAGATATTGAACTTGACTATATTTTGCAAGTTTTTTGCGCTAAAAAGCCCAAACAAGCGGTAAAAACGCTACTTAAAATAGGTCTTTACGCTATAAAATATTTAAACACGCCACCGCACGCCGTTACCGATACTTTGGTAACTCTTTGTAAAAAAATGGGCAAAGGCGGTGTTTCGGGCTTTATTAACGCCGTTTTAAGAAACTACTTAAGAAAGGGTGTTGAAATTCCTAACGGCGACGACGTAAAATCTATTTCAATAAGATATTCTTGCCCCGAATTTTTAGTTAAAAAACTACTTAAAACCTACGGGGTTGACAGCGCTAAAAATATACTTTCCTACGATGAAGAAGACACTTATTTAAGGTTTGAAACTGACGGGGAAGATTATCTTAAATCGATAGGCGCAAACTATAAAACTACACCTTTTAAAAACTTATATTCAGTTAAAAACTTTAGGCTTGACGGCGGTTTTTATGAAGGAATTTACACCTATCAATCAATAGGTTCGGTTGCTATCTGTTCGGTTGCTAGCGGTGGTAAAAAACTACTTGATTGCTGTTCCGCCCCTGGTGGTAAAGCGGTTTTACTTTCAAGTATTTACGATAGCGTTACCGCTTGCGATATTCACGAACACCGAGTAAACTTAATTAAATCATACGCTACGCGTATGAATAAAGATAATATTACGGCGATTGTAAAAGACGCTAGCGTTTTTAACGCTGAATTTGAAAATAATTTCGACACCGTGCTTGCAGACGTTCCTTGTAGCGGTACGGGTGTTATAAAACAAAATCCCGACATCAAACTTAATAGAACGGGTGAGAGTATAAAGGCGCTAACTGACTTACAGTTTAAAATTTTAAATAACGTTTCTAAATACGTTAAAGTTGGTGGCGAACTTATATATTCAACTTGTTCGGTGCTTAGCGAAGAAAACGACGGTGTTATTGAAAAATTTATTGAGCAAAACGGCGAGTTTGAAGTTCAAAAAATTGATTGCAAATTAAATGGAATGAGCACTAAGTTCGGTATGCAATTTTTACCAAATTTATCAATGGGTGCAGGCTTTTACGTTTGTAAACTTAAAAAAGTATGAAAATTTTACAAGATTTATCGGTAGAAGAACTTAAAATTTTAGTTGAATCGCTCGGCGAAAAACCCTTTCGCGCAGGGCAAATTTTTCGCGCGCTTTCAAGTGGGCGTAAGATAAGCGAAATTACCGATATTTCTAACGATTTAAGAAATAAATTAACTCAGGTTTACGCTGACGAACCCGTTAAAATTATTAAAAAACTTATTTCGAAAGACGGAACTGAAAAATATCTTTTCGCCCTTTACGACGGCAATATCGTCGAAGGCGTATTTATGAAAAATAAATACGGCAATACCGAGTGTTTGTCAACTCAAGTAGGGTGCCGTATGGGTTGTAAATTTTGCGCGTCTACGATAGGCGGTTTGGTTAGAAATTTAACGGCTGGCGAAATGTACGCTACCGTTTGCGCGGTAAATAAACTAGGCGGTGGCGACCTTAAAAAACGTGCTGTAACTAACGTAGTTTTAATGGGTAGCGGAGAACCGCTAGACAATTATGACGAAGTTATAAAGTTTTTAAAACTCGTTTCGTGTAAAGACGGGCTTAATATCAGCCCAAGAAATATTAGTTTGTCTACTTGCGGTTTAGTTCCCGAAATGTATAAACTAGCAGAAGAAAATTTAGCGGTTAATTTAACCGTTTCACTTCACAATCCGTTTGATAGCGAACGTCAAAAACTTATGCCTATTGCAAAGGCGTATAAAATTAGCGAAATTTTATCGGCGTGCGACAATTACTTTAATAAAACGGGTAGAAGATTTATTTTTGAATACACCTTAGTTAAGGGTGTTAACGACGGCGACGACTGCGTTAACGAACTTATTAAGCTATTAAAATCGCGCCCTTGCCACGTCAACGTTATAAGGCTTAACGAGGTTAAAGAAAACGGCTTAAAATCGGTTGACGATAAAAACGCGTATAGGTTTGTTGATAAACTTACAAAAGGCGGTTTATCAGCAACGGTAAGGCGACTTAACGGCGCGGATATTGACGGGGCTTGCGGTCAACTTCGCCGTAGCCACCTAGAAGGTGATATATGATAGTAGCAATATTTTCAGGTGGCGAATTTAAAAAAACGAAAATTTTGCCGTACGATAAACTAATTTGCGCAGATAAAGGCTATAAATACGCTAAAAAATTGCGGTTAAAACCCGACTATATACTCGGCGATTTTGATAGTTTAGGTTATATTCCTAAAAACGCAACCGTTTATCCGTGCGATAAAAACTATTCGGATACTCAACTTGCAATTGTAAAAGCAAAAGAACTCGGCGCGACGGAAATCCACCTTTACTACGCGTTGGGCGGTAGGGTAGACCATCAACTTTTTAATATAAATTTGCTTAAATTTGCCAAAAATTTAGGAATTACTGCAACTTTATATAACGGTAGTGAGTTCGTAAAATTAATCGACGGTGCAAATTATTACACCGTAAAAGCCAATGAAACGGTAAGCGTAGCACCTTTTTCAGACAGTTCGCGTATAATAAAAAGCGAAGGGCTTAAATATCCGCTTGACGATATAGTAGTAGTTAAAGGCGAAACGTTAACCTTATCAAACGTTGCGCTAAGTAGCAAAATTTATATCGAAATTGAAAGTGGAGAGCTGTTGTTAATAGGTAATTTATGAAAATTTATTGTTTCAAACCACCAAAACTAATTAGAAGTTTATTAAAATTGTTTTTTAAATCTTAAAAAGTCGGCTAGACCGACTTTTTTATTTTGTTTGACAAAATAATATAAATTATGATAATATAGCGGTATGGAAGCATTTACTTTTTATGAAAAACTCGGCATATCTAAACGCGTTTACGATATGGGTGAGCAAATTGAACAAAACTTAAAACAACGCTTTGCTGGCGTTGATAAGATTGCTGAAATAAACCAAGCAAAAGTTTTATGTGCCTTTCAAAACAATAGGGTAGATACTGCGTGTATGCAGTCGTCAACAGGTTACGGTTACGACGATATCGGTAGGGATAAACTTGAAAGAACCTACGCCGATATTTTTAGGACTGAAAGTGCGCTCGTGCGCCCTCAAATCACTTGCGGTACGCACGCTTTAACGGTTGCACTTTCGGCAAACTTACTACCGGGGGACGAACTTTTAGCCCCCGCTGGCAAACCGTACGATACTCTTGAAGAGGTAATCGGCGTTCGCCCTTCGCCTTGTTCACTTATGGAATACGGCGTAACTTACCGTCAAGTAGACCTTCTTTCTAACGGTGATTTCGATTACGAAAACATTAAAAAAGCCATAACTGATAAAACCAAAATGGCTACTATTCAAAGGTCGAAAGGCTACCAAATGCGCCCCACCTTTTCGGTAGAAAAAATCGGCAAACTTATATCTTTTTTAAAAGATATAAAACCCGATATTATAATTATGGTTGACAACTGCTACGGCGAGTTTACCGAAGTTATTGAACCTAGTGAAGTAGGCGCTGATTTAGTAGTTGGTTCACTCATTAAAAACCCCGGTGGTGGCTTAGCGCCAATCGGCGGTTATATCGTCGGCAAAAAAGAGTTCGTTGATAGATGCGGTTACCGTTTAACCGCCCCTGGTCTTGGGCACGAAGTAGGTGCAACGTTAGGCGTTTTACCTAGGCTTTATCAAGGTTTATTCTTAGCGCCCACCGTAACGGCAAGCGCGCTTAAAGGTGCTATTTTCGCTGCAAATTTATACGAAGGTTTGGGGTTTGAAGTAGTTCCTAACGGCACCGAATCTCGCCACGATATTATTCAGGCTGTAAAACTTAAAAGCGAAAAGGCAATGTGCGCTTTTTGTAGGGGAATACAGTATTCCGCCCCCGTTGACAGTTACGTTACCCCCGTTCCTGCGGACATGCCGGGGTACGATAGTAAAGTAATAATGGCTGCTGGTGCTTTCGTGCAAGGCTCGTCGATTGAACTTTCGGCAGACGGACCTATTAGAGAGCCTTACGCCGTATATTTTCAAGGCGGTATAACTTATCCGCACGCCAAAATCGGCATACTTAAATCGTTGCAAGAACTTATTAACGACCACCTTATCGATACATGATTTTCCGTTTATTTTATTAAAAATTTCAAAAAAATTAAATAAAATTTACGGAGGATTATATTAATATGTTAGAATTTTCATTTGCATTAATCGCGCTTTTTGCGTGGAGTGGTTCAGACCTTTTTTCTAAGAAAGGAACTTATCAAAAAGATAAGTTAAGTCATTGGCGCGTTATCTTTATGGTAGGCGCTGTAATGGGTTTACACGCCATAATTACTATCGTTGCAACCCTAATATTCGGCGATTCTTTAGCCGAGGCAAACCCCTTTATGGTTAGTTTGTTTTATACCGACTTCGTACCTTTAGACTTTATCAAGTATTTACCCGTTTCTTTCTTATACTTACTTGCAATGGTAATAGGCTACGTTGGTCTTAGATATATTGAACTTTCAATCTCTAGCCCAATTTGTAACGCGTCTGGCTCGCTTGCGCTTATTTTAATCGTACTTCTTGGTGCTTTCGGTGTGTTTAGTGAACCTGCGTCGCTTGGCGTAATTGAAATTATTGCGGTAATTTTAATCACTTTTGGTATCGTTTGGTTAGGTTACGTTGAATATCACGAAGACGAAGACGTTAAACTTATTCGTAGCCAAGGCGGTAATTTTAAATATACTACAAGTTTTATAGCAATACTTATTCCTATTATTTACTTGTTACTTGACGCTTTTGCTACGGTAGGCGACGAAATCGTTTACGATATCGGTCTTTTTGAAAGTGATTACGCCGCTAACACCGCGTTTGAGTTTACTTCGCTTTGCTTTGCAATTTTTGCTTTCGTTTGGGTAAAATTCGTTAAAAAGCAAAACTTCTTCTCAATCAAAACGCAAGAAACGCTTGACGACGGTTCAGTCGTTAATAAAACCGTACCGCTTAGCAAGTTCTTAGTATACGGCGGTATTTGTGAAACTATCGGTCAAATTTTCTATATGGCGGTAGTTGCGTCAGACTTCGTTCAAGGCTTGCCGATGATATCTTCTTACTGCGTACTTTCAGTTGTTTGGAGTAGAATTTTCTTAAAAGAAAAACTTTCGTTAAAACACTATATTGCAATTTTTGCAACCTTACTTGGTATCGTAGGTTTAGCGCTTGCAGAACTATAAAAATAAATAATTTAGCCCCACGCTTGGCGTGGGGCTTTTTCGTGCCTTAAATTATAATAATTTAAATAATTTGGTATAATTAAGGTAAGGAGGTAATATTATGAAACGAATAACACTAAAACCAACCGACCTTAAGCGTTTCGAAACTTACTTGATAAGCAATGAAAATAGCACGGCAACCGTAGAAAAATATCTACGCGACGTGCGTGTTTTTTTAACCTTTATCGAATACGGAACTTTCGATAAACAAGACGTACTACGCTATAAAGATTGGCTTATAAAAATATATAAGCCGACTAGCGCAAATTCAATGATAGGTGGGTTAAACACCTTTTTAAAATTCGTAGGAGCAAATGGTTTTACCATAAAACAATTCAAAATTCAGCGCGAAGCGTACTGCTCTGAAGAAAAGGAACTAACTAGGCAAGAGTATTATCGATTAATAAACACGGCAAACTCTAAACGCAATCAAAAACTAAGCCTTATTATTCAAACTATATGCTCAACGGGTATAAGGGTTAGCGAACTAAAATTTATAACCGTAGAGGCGGTAAGAGTTGGCGAAGCGGTAATAACGTTAAAAGGTAAAACGCGAAAAATATTTATAATACCCGAACTTAGAAATAAACTTTTACGGTATATAAAACAGCAAAATTTATATACAGGTAGCGTTTTTTTAAGCAAAAACGGTAAACCGATACTAAGAAATAACGTCTGGCGGGATATGAAATCGCTATGCGAACAAGCGGGGGTAAAACGCTCGAAGGTGTTTCCTCATAATTTACGCCACCTTTTTGCAAGAACCTTTTACGGCATAGAAAAAGATATCGCAAAACTAGCCGATATCTTAGGGCATTCTAACGTCAACACCACTAGAATATACATTGTTACTACAGGGGCTGAACATAAGAAAAAGATGCAAAATATGCGTTTAATAATATAAAAAAATCGGCGGTTAGCCGATGAGTGAAACGTAATGGTTGTTATGTATCGGTTAAAAACATAATGGTTGTTATGTATCACTCTCAAAAGATAAAACGGCAAAATATTAGCCGTAAATTTTTATACGCATAACTAAAAAAGCCTTTTCTTTAAAAAAGTTCCGTGTAAAAAACGAAAAGGCTTTATTGTCGTGCAAAAAATAATTATTAAGCAAAAATTTTAAATATGTATATTAATCATTTGACAAAATGAACGATTTTATATAATATATAACTACCTAAAAAACAATAGGTTTGATACATAACAACCATTACGTAGCGTTTTGAGGTCAAAATTTTTACTTTTTTAGAGGGCTTTATATGTTTTTACTTGGTTTAGGTGTTGGTTTAATAGTGGGGGTTAACTTGGCATTGGTTATAGTTGCTTTAATTAATTCTAAAAAAAACTAATGGCGACTACAATTTAGTTGGCATTTTTGTCTTATGTATATATTATTACACAGTGTTTTATATATAAAGTTGTTTAATTGCCGTGTGGCAGTTAATAAGATTAGGTCTTTTTGGTGAATAAATGATAAAAACTAAAAGCTTAGCAGCACTCGTCGTTGCGTTACTTTTATTATCGATTATGGCAATAATTCTTATCTTTTACGTTGAAGAAGATTTGCCAAGGCTAAGTGAAACGGTAATCGTTACGTCTGACGGTGTACTTGAAGAAACGTTAGTCGTTGACGATTTGACGATAAACCCCGGCGAAAAGCGTGAGTGCGTTATATTTTTAAAATCTGAACTTGATACCGACTTTGACGTAACGCTTAAGTTTGAAGAGAGTTTTGACGGCGGTCTTAAACCTTTTATCGACGTTGAGATATTTAGTGGCGATAAAAAGGCGTATAGCGGTAGTTTAACAGAACTTCTTTCAGGGCAAGCGGTAGAATTTAACGAGGACCTATCTAACAAACCAACTTTATTAAAAATAGTATACAAAATGCCCGTACAAACGGGGGACGAAGCGCAAAATACAACTGCTAGTTTTTATATTCGTTTAAAAATTCAAAAATTAACGGTGTAAATTATGAAAACGAAACAAGTAATTAAAAAAGTAGCAACTATAACTCTAAACGTTTTATTATACGCATTTATTTTGCTTTGCTTATTCGGAGTAATCGTATCGATAATGGCAAAAAAAGATGCGGACGGCACGGCAACCGTATTCGGCGTTCAAATGCGTTCGGTATTATCGCCCTCAATGGAAGCGTGTGAACTTACCGACGTTTCAGATTTTGAAATTAAAGACATTAAGACTAAATCTGTAGTATTTGTAAAAGTAGTTCCCGAAAACGAAGAAGAGAAAAAAGATTTTTACAAATCGCTTAAGGTAGGCGACGTATTAACTTTTAAATACACCTACGTTACGCACGAAACAATAACCCACCGTATTATTGATATTGACGAAAACGGACACGGCGGTTATATCATACAACTTGCCGGTGACAATAAAAATACTGAAGACGGGGTTTTAATTCAAACGATAGACACAAGCGATATAACTAGCACCAACTACGTTATAGGTAAAGTAGTTGGGCAAAGTTATTTGCTAGGTTTGTTTGTTTGGTCGGTAAAAACACCGCTAGGATTAATTTTTATAGTAATAGTGCCGTCGCTTATAATTATTGTTCTTGAAATTATTAAAATAGTAAACGTTATTACGGCTGAAAAGAAAAAGAAGATTGAAAAAGAAAGAGAAGAACTTGAACTTCTTCGCGAAAAGTTAAAGGCGATAGAAAGTGGGGTGGCGGTAGACGGCGAAAGCAAAACCGCTGAAAATCAAGTAGAAGTTAAGAATGAAACTAAAGAAAGTTAAAGCCTAAAACCTTATATTAACTAGAAAGGAGGATTTTATGGAAATATTGTTTATGGTATTTATGGTGTTCGTATCCATAACTACGTTATTTGCAGTTTTGGTAGTATTGCGCGATATCGTAAAAGAAATTGCAAATAGCAAGCGTAAAAGCGCTAGTGATAAAGTAGAGCCTGTAAAAGAACAAGTTGCTAAAATTAGTGAACCTATTATAGTTGAAACGCCTGCGCCCGCGTGCGAGCCTACTGAAGAACCTAAAGTTGAAGATACCGCCGTGCTTGAAGAAATTGCAACTTCGGTGGATACTAAAATATCTTTCTCTGCAGGCGAAGTTAAAACTTTAGTTGAAAAATATAACGCGCTTTCTAAAAAAGATAAAAAGCGTTATGACGAGATTGTTAATTACGCTAAGAGCGTTGAGGGTAACCGTTGTTTTAAAAACGACAGATACGAAGAATATAAGGTAGGCACAAACCGCCTTGTTCGTATGCTTATTAAACGCGGTGTAATAGTTTGTGAATTTATTTTACATAACAGCGATTTTAAAAATTACGTAAACCAAAACAAAATTTCGGTTAAGCAATCGGCAACCACTATAAAGGTGTTGGACGATAGTAGCGTAGCGGTAGCAAAAAGCAGTATTGATATTGCCGTAGCCGAAATTAAAAAAGAAAAAGAATTCAAAAAACAACTTGCGCGTGAAAAACGCAGGGCTAAAAATCAAAATAAAGCGTAATGCATTATATATTTGCTTTACTTAGACGGACTAATCTTTAAAGGAGGTATTTATGAAAAGAAGAACGTTATTACTTGCCGTAACTATGCTTGCTTTAGCGCTTGCCACCTTTGCCGGCGCAACGTTTGCGTTATTTACCGATTCAGTAACGGTAGAAACGCACTTAAAAGCGGGTAGTTTAAACGTTTCACTTACTAGAACTAATCTTGTAACTAAAACGTTAAATAGTGAAGGCTTATTAGAAACCAAAGAGTACGCCGACGACGTAGATTTTACGGATGAAACCGAGAAAAACGTATTCAACGTAGACTCGTCAACGTACATCGTTCCTTGCTCGTATTTTGACGCTGAAATGCTTATTGAAAATAAATCTTCAGTAGCGTTTAATTACTACGTACAAGTAGTTTTCAAAACGGGCGATCTTGAACTTGCAAATCAACTTCAAATAACGGTTGATTTGGGTGGTAACGATAAAACGACTAAGCTTGTTAAAGACGGCGTTACTTTAGGTTCTGAAACAGCGCCACTTGGTATGTTGAAGAAGGGCGCTAGTAAAACTTTCAACGTTATCGTTGAATTTTTAGATCTTGAAACAAATAATGATGCTCAAAGCAAAAACGTACAATTTGATTTAATTGTGCACGCAGTACAGGCTACGACTTCTGCGTAACCAAAATTTAAAAGGAGAATATTATGAAAAAAAGAACTTTACTTACTTCGATTTTAACGATCGTAATGTGTTTAAGTTTATGCGTTGGCGCAACGTTTGCGTTGTTTACTAGCCAAAGCGAAGTAAACGTAGCAGTTACTTCTGCAAACGTTAACGTAAAAGCAACCGCAAGCGAACTTGACACTAACATTTACTCGGGTTTGGCAACTAAAGTTGGCAACGAAATTACCGTTGAAAGATTAGTTCCCGGCGATAGTTTTTCTTTCGATATTAAAATTGAAAACTATTCTGACGTAACCGTTCAATATAGAACTATCATTTCTAATAACGACAACGGCGGTTTATTCAAAGCCCTTAGAGTTACTTTAGACGACGGCGCTAATAAGCGCGTATACAACGGTGGTTACGTTTATGAAGACTGGGCTACTTTATCAGCAGGCGATAATAACGCTAATACCCCCGAAGACGTTAAAACTATCAACGTACTCGTTGAATTCCCCGAAACGGGCGTTCTTCAAAACGAATATCAAAACAAATCTTGCACTATGAACGTACTCGTTGAGGCTGTTCAAGGCAATGCGGAAGTTGTTAACCCAATTACCAAAATTAGCGATAGGCACTATCAAATTAACGACGAAAAGGGTATGATGCTTATCGACGGTATTTTAGCGGGTGTTTACGCTGGCGAAGGTGCTGAATGCAAACTTGAACTTACCGACGATATTGATATGTCAGGCTACGCTTGGTCGCCTATATCTAAGATGTGGGTGCAATTTGAAGGTAACGGACACACTATTTCAAACCTTAACTGCACTACAGACGATTGGGGTAGAAGTGGTTTCTACGGCTACCTTGGTGGCGGTTATGTTAAAAATCTTACCTTAGAAAACGTTACTGCTGAAGGCACTCAAGTAGGTGTTGTAGCAGGCGCGGGTGAAGGCAGAGTTGAAAACGTTACTATCAAAGGCAACAACTCGGTTAAATACAATCGTGAAATCAACCCCGAAGAAACTTGCGGTGGCGTAGGCGCGGTAATGGGCATTGCTCAATACGTACCTACTAACGTTGTTATCGACGGTAACGTTGTAGTTGACTATAACAATTTAGTAACCGGCGCATATCTTAAAAACGAACTTGCTCAAATCACTGATATTACCGCAGGTGTTACCGTAAACGGTAACGTAACCGTAAAAGGCCAACCTACAAGAGGTTTTTACGTAACTAATTCTACTGAACTTAAAACTATGCTTGATTTTATCAACTCAGGCAAGTATTACAATATTAGCCTTGTAAACGATCCTATTACGCTCGTTATGAAAGCAGGCGTTTACACCGGTAACTATCAATTAAGACAATTCCCTGCAACCGACGGTTCTACCATTATTAACGACTACGCAAACGCTGATAGAACTTACGTAACCTTCCTTGGTGAAGACGGTGTTCAATTTAAAGGATATATCAAAATTTCTGGTTATGGTAACGGCCAAGGTACTTACGGTGGCTACGTATTAAATACCGAATTTAAAAACATTGAATTCAACGGCGAAGATTTACCGTACGTAAACAATGGTAAAGATAGATATAATATCGAATCGGGTAGCGGTGCTGACAATATCGTATTTACTAATTGTACTTTCAAAAACACCACTCATATTAACTTTGGTGGTTCGGGTACGAACGGTACGGGCGATATTACCTTCAACAACTGTCAATTTAAAGACGCTGGTTGTATAACCGGTGGTGTTGAAAGTTTCACCTTTAACGATTGTAATTACGACGGTAGTAAAAACGGTTTCGCAAACGCACAACGCGGTGATGCTGATACCGGTTACATTTACGTTAATAACTCTACCATCGTTAACGTTCAAGAATACGGCTTTAGAACTAGAGCGTATGGTAAAGTTATCGCTAAAGATTCAACTATTCAAGTAATAGATAGCGAAGAAGTTGGCTTAGGTTCGCTCGTTCTTTATCGTGGCAATAACGCTACCGCTCAATTTACTAATTGTAATCTTGAATATAGTTTAGTTGCATCGTATACTGATCAAAGTTATGCAAATAGTTGTTCTGTTACTATTGACGGTAAGCAAATTGCATCTTTAGTTAAAGAAGGCGATATTTGGCGTGTATACGATATCAACGGTTTATTTGAAATTAACAAATACTTAGTTGATAACTTCCACGTTAGCGGTAAATCAAACTTACAATTTATTGAAAACGTAACTATTTCTATTGAAAAAGATATCAATGCAAACGGTAAAGTTTGGAATTGCGTAGAAATGGGCGACTCTCACGGTGCAACTAGTGGCTTTATCTTTGACGGTAACGGTCACACCATTAAAAACCTTGTAATTAACGGTGCGTTATTTAAAAAACACGCATCTAACGATAGAAGTGGTCCTGCTGATCCTACTATTTTCAAAGATATTACCTTTGATAACGCTACCGTAACAGGCGGTCACTTCACGGCAGTTATTTGGGCTGAAATGTACGGCGAAATCGAACTTAACAACGTTAAAATCACCAACTCTAATATAACCGGTACTTGCAACGTTTCAGCGTTTATCGGTAGAAACGGCGCTGCACACAAAGGTTCTGAAATTAAGTTCGTTGATTGTTCGGTTGAAAACACCGTTATTACTGCAAACGGCAATGAATCTACTGACAAACCGGGCGCATCTTACTTCTTAGGTAACGCGCTTAAAGGTGGCGATACCACTTTAAAACTTACCTTTGCAGGTGAAAATAAATACAATAACGTAACTCTTAATAACAACGAATACGTAGTTGGTGGCGGTGTTTACACTAAAGCCGATTATACTGACGCTACAAGCTGGGCTAACCCCGAAGTGGTTTATGGTTTTGATAACTACGTTGTAGCAACGGTTGTTACCTCGGCTCAACAAGTGCTTGACCTTTTCGCAGCAGGCAACCCCGTTGCTTTAGACGGTGGCAATTTAACAGCACCTTTAAAAATTTCTAGAGGTCAAGATATTCCTGCCGGTAGTACGCTTGTAAACTTTACTTTTGACGTAACTTCTGAATTGAATTTCTTTGATGCAAATCCCGAATCAAAAGCAAACGTTGTAAGCGCTCCTTCAGTTTTAGAAAATTGCACCTTCTTAGGTAAAGGCGACTTTACTGCAAACACTACGATTCGTGCTGGTAGTGCAGGCGTTATACTTAATAATTGTACGTTTGAAGGAACTGCTACGTTTGATGCTACCGTTACTTCTGCCGTTGTAAATGAAGTTAACGGTTGTACTTTCGTTGGCGATTCTTATATCGGTACAATGATGGGTCA
>JAEIGA010009551.1_pt1 | contig 14684 bp, 17 predicted proteins | sample 9270691 | NCBI WGS metagenome assembly JAEIGA01 (sample SAMN17057246, study PRJNA624740) | gut metagenome | biome: biome; isolation source: fecal sample | host: Bos grunniens | place: China: Xizang | collected 2019
TCTCAAAATATCTATATTATTGATATTCATAATCAATTCATTTTGTTTAAAAGCACAGACAGATTGTGAAATAAAATTAACAGACGGAGTTAGTCTGCCTGTCTGTTATGGAGAAGAAATAAGTCTCTCTGTCACTTATGATTCAAACTGTTCATATCAATGGATGAAGAACGGAATTGCTATTAGCGGAGAGAACAGTTTTTACCTCACTACAGAAATAACAGAGAACAACGTAAAATACAGTGTTGTTGTCACTAACAATCAAACTCAAGAAGAGTGCAGTGACGAAATCACAATAACGATGATGAATCAATTTGATGTTGAGTTTGAGCAGACACAGTTGACATGCAGCAACAACAAAGCAGAGAACGGACAGAATGCAAAAGTCATTGCAACAGCAAACGGAGAAGGATTCGACAAATTCATATATGAATGGGGATCAGATTTCGGCGAGAATGTATGGACAAACCCTAGCAACCCACAAGAAGCGATAGGTTTGAAAGCATGGAAAGAATATTATGTCAATGTAACAGGCATCACTCCTGCTGGCGACAGCTGCACACAGACCGCCACATTCACTCCAAGAGCATATCCAAATCCAAAATTGGAAATAGTGTCAACACCAAAAGACACAGCATACATCCAAAATCCTTACGTTACATTCGGTTTTGAAGGTGAAATTGAGTTAGTTGAATACAACTCTTGGTCATGGGCTTTCTTCAACAATCCTGACAATGCCGGCGAAATTAGCAGCACCTCTATTTTGGAAAATCCTGTCAACGTATATCAGCAAGAATCAAAAGAAGGAAATCCTTATAGAGTTGAATTGAACATAAAATCAGCGGAATACGGATGCGATACAACATTCACGACAAACATCATCGTTCTTCCTGTCAAGTTAAAGATACCAAACATCTTCACTCCTAACGGAGACGGCATCAACGATTACTTCATCATCGACAATGACCCAACATTTAATATGGAAGATGAAGAAAACGAAAATACAAGAGGTTTTGAATATGAATCATATAACGCATTGAATGATTATTATTTAAGAACTGAGTTGACAATCTTCAACAGATGGGGACGAATTGTATATAAGTCAGAAGATTACAAAAACGACTGGGATGGCGGTAATTTGCCAGATGCAACATATTTCTATGTATTAGAATGCGTTGGTGAATACAATAATCATCGTTATCAAGGTTCAGTAACTATTTTCGGCAGCGGACGCTAATTCATTGAACAAAACAATAAAATGAACGTTAAATAATATAGAAAGAGATGAAAAGATTTATTTTAGCATTAGTCGTTATATTGGGATTATTTTCTTGTGAATCAAAAGATGGTAAAATCAATACTAGTCTGGTAAACAATCCTGTCAGCGCGGATGGTATTAATAAAGGCGTAAGCACACCTGCCATCAAATTTGAAAAGACAGAACATGATTTCGGCAAGATATTGCAAGGTGAACAAGTCAGTTACACATTCAAGTTCAAGAATGTAGGCAATGCCCCGCTTATCATCACAAGCATTGAAAAGACATGTGGATGCACTTCACCAGAGTATTCAAATCAACCAATAAAACCAGGTGAAACAGGCAAAATTACGATCACATACGACAGCAAAGGTCATAAGGGATTCCAAAACAAACGACTCGTAGTTAAAGCAAATACTAATCCTTCAGAGACAATATTAAGAATAAAGGCACAAGTAGAGAATATTAACACATTTTAAATAAATTATTATGAACTTATTAAACATTACATTGCTCCAAGCAGCACAACCTCAAGGCTCATCATTTTCAGGAATTTTAATGATTGTATTAATCTTCGTTATCTTCTGGTTATTCTTCATCCGTCCACAGAACAAGAGAGCTAAAGAACAACAAAAATTCCGTGAAAACCTCAAGAAAGGTGACAAAATCGTCACTATCGGTGGTATCCATGGTAAAGTCATTGAAGTTAGAGATAACACTGTACTCGTAAGTGTTGATCCAAACGCTTCAATCGAATTCGAAAAATCAGCTATTATTCCAAACGCAAGTCAAGTCGGCGGCGCTCAATAATTTCAAAGATTGATGGTAAGAAATAAACAAGAACAACAATCGCCACATCAGTTTAGCGGTATATTATTTTTTGTTACAATTGCTGCACTGTTCTGGCTTCTTATTAAATTGTCTGCCAATTATACAGTGACAGAACCTCTTACCATTGGCATTAAAGACGCTCCCGCTGATTTAGTAGTCATTAACGGAAACCAGGAATTAAAAGTAACACTATCGACAAGCGGTTTCGAGTTGCTGAATTATTATTTCAAACCGGCGTCAAAAAGAAAAGTAAATATATCGTTAGAGGAGGTGCCTTTACACAAAGATAGTGAAAGCACCTACTCTTTCAGTATAAGCTATGCTAAAGAACGAGTTGCCAAGTTCCTGACAATAGAACCAAGCGATGTCTCATTCGATGAAAACAGAATCAGCATTAGAATGGAACAACTGGATTCATTAAAAGTCAAAGTGATGCCTAACCTTGATCTTTCTTACGAGAAACAATACAACAGACACGGAAGAATTCAGATAACACCTGATTCGGTAACAATCTACGGACCTAAAACCAAATTAAAAGAAATTGATAATATCTACACAGAAAACATCAGTTTAAAAAATGTCAACTCAAATATTGATATCAATGTGCCTCTTGTAACAGATGATATGATAAACGTTGACAATAAAGATGTTAACATAAAGATAAATGTAGAAAAATACACAGAAGCTATTGCTAATGTTAAGATAAAAAACAATTCAAATAAGAAATTAAGACTTTTTCCAGAAAAGGTTAATATTAAATATATTGTATCTTTGACAGATTATAACATCATCAAAGACAATTCGTTCGTTATAAGCATCGACACTGCCGACATATCATCAGAAAACAACGTCCTTCCTGTATATTTAATTGATTATCCAAGCAATACAAGAATCATAAGTATAGAACCGAAAGAAGTTGAATATATCATTATAGAACAAAATGAAGACTAAGAAAATTGCAATAACAGGCAATATAGGCAGTGGTAAAAGTCTTATCTGCAAGATATTCTATCATCTTGGAATCAACACATTCCATTCTGACGAAGAAACAAAGAAACTATATTTACTTCCTAATGTAAAAAAAGAGATAATCGACCATTTTGGTGAAGAAGTGTATTTTGCAGATGGAAGTCTCAACAAGAAACTTCTCTCCTATCATCTCTTTCAAAATGAGAGTGCCTTGAAATTTATAGAATCTCTTTTATATCCTAAACTAAATCAAGTCTTTGACGAATGGTGTGAGAAGCAAACATCGGATTTTGTCCTTTTCGAGTCGGCAATTCTTTTTGAGAAAAACTTCGACAATCAGTTTGACAAGATAATATTCATCTCCGCGCCAGAAGAGGTCCGACTGAAGAGAGCGATGCAACGCGACAGATGCGATGAAGAAAACGTTCGCTCAAGGATGCGACTTCAATGGAGTGAAGATGTCAAAACTAGCAAATCAGATTATATCATCAATAATGATGGTGTAGAGATGCTTATACCTCAGGTCGTGAAAATATATAATGATTTAAGATGTCGTTGACAATCAGAACTCTCCTAGTTTGACAGAGAGACCTATCGAAATGTTAGAGAATCTTCCTAAAACGAATTCAGTATTGACACCTAAATTATCACTTATATAATATCTTCCTCCGACACCAATGCCGATATTAAAGGATTTTCCAACTAAACCTATTCTCCATCCAGCCATCGACAAATTCCTCTTTATTATCTATTTGCGCTTTGGGAATACGTTTGAAAGAACCATCTTTCACCTGCATCTGAGCGAAAGCATTAAATGAAATAAAAGCAAATATAAAGAGTAGAATTTTCTTCATAAATTATCCTTTAATTAATAACCATATTTCTCTTTCCACTTGTTTCTTAATGAATTCTGAATCTCGCGTTCACGAGGGTTGTTTTGAGGCTGATAGAATTTAGTGCCTGATATCTCCTGCGGGAGGAATTCAAGATTCACGAAGTTACCCTCATAATCGTGAGCATATTTATATCCATCTTTATAACCAAGATCTTTCATCAGTTTGGTAGGAGCGTTACGCAGATGCATAGGCACACTGAGATTTCCTGTTTTACGCACAACATCCTGCGCCATATTGATAGCCATATAAGAAGCGTTGCTCTTTGGTGACGAAGCGAGATAGATTGCAGTCTGAGAAAGTATTATCCTGCTTTCGGGGAAACCGATTTTGTTGACCGCATCGAAGCAGGTGTTAGCAAGTAGAAGCGCATTAGGATTAGCATTGCCGATGTCTTCAGAAGCGAGTATCAGCATACGACGAGCAATGAAAAGAGGATCCTCGCCAGCTTCAATCATACGAGCGAGGTAATAGACAGCAGCATTGGGATCTGATCCACGCATCGACTTGATGAAAGCAGAAATGATGTCGTAATGCATCTCCCCTTGCCTATCATATTTCAAGAGATTGCTTTGAATATACTGCGTTGTGATTTCGTTTGTTATCGTAAGTGTTTCATCAGTAGCAGTCTCACTCATCATACCCACTACAAGATCTATTGCATTGAGCAATTTACGAGCATCACCGCCGCTGATATGCATGAGAGCCTCACTCTCTTGTATGACGATTTTTTTCTTATAGTCATTTTCCAACACAGGAACCGCAATGTCGATTAGTTTCTCCAGATCACTTTTCTCCAACGATTTCATAACATATACCTGACATCTTGACAAAAGAGGAGAAATGACTTCAAAACTAGGATTTTCCGTTGTTGCACCTATTAATATTACGAGACCTTTCTCTACAGCATTAAGCAATGAATCCTGCTGTGACTTACTAAAACGATGGATTTCATCAATAAAGAGAATCGGAGTGTCGGGAGCCATGCGTGCTCTGTCGAACACCTCGCGAACTTCCTTGACGCCGCTGCTAACAGCATTAAGCACATAAAACTGACGTTTTACCTGTTTGGAAATGATAGAAGCCAGAGTAGTCTTGCCCACACCTGGGGGTCCCCAGAATATCATAGAAGGAATTCGGCCGCTCTCTATAGCTCGACGCAAAACAGCATTCTCACCCACAAGATGCTCTTGTCCAATATATTGATCCAAAGAAGTAGGACGCAGTCTCTCCGCCAATGGTGTCGTCTGATATTTCATTGCATATTTTTTTTACAAAAATACATAAATGTTTGTATTTATCAGACAGAAAAATTCAATCTTTGCTATCAGTTTTTCTTCAAATCATAAACCGGAAGTTTTACCGCCTCCGACAACGTGGTGCATAATTTCTCAGAATCTAAGACGATGCCATTAGGAGAGGTAGGATTCACACAGACCGCAATGAGTTTGCTTTTCTGCATGACAGTGATTTTACGTCTTCCATTGACGAAACTGTTGTATGTCATCGGTGTGAGGAATATTTTAGTAAAGTCACGTACCACGATTTCAGTCTCGTTGAATATCTTGTTCTGTCTTATATGATTGAGGAAGTTATCCGTCAAGGCACCACTGACGAACAAGGTCTTGCATTTCTTTATTCCTTCAGTATTGATGTTTATAGATAATGAAGAAGCGACTTTCAAGTCATGGATAATGTCGTCATCATCAATTGCCCAGACGCCTGTGGTTATGTTGTTGAATGCATTGCAATTATCAGCGGATGTGATATCTAGGTTTATCATCTGCACCACGAAGGCAGTCTTCTGAACAAGCGTGTTGATATTTGCTGAATATGCCGCTCCTGTCGCAAGAATCATCGACTCGCTCACCGTTGGCGACGCCAGACTCATCCTCGACAATGCGCCGTCTATGATAGTCAGGTCGATGTCATATTTCTTCATCTCTTCCATCCATCGACGCAGTCCCATCGTTGATGATGGACCAGAAAGCAAAATCTTGCCTGGAGTTAAAGCTTTGCCTATTACGATGTTACCTAAAGATGTGTTTTCGTTACTGATTTCTAGCAGTTCTGAACTGAGGCGTTTCATGAGATAATGTTTCTCCGATGTTCCGAAGTAAACGCCTTCACGCAAGAATATTTCCGGTTTCGCTGTCTTGGTCACTTGATCTGTCGTCTCGCCGTCGATACCTATGGAACTCACAGCGATACGTTTCTTGTCAAGAGGAAGACGCTGCAAGACATAATTGAAACACTCCGTCTTGCCGGTGTTCTTCTCGAGACCAACTATCGAGCAGCTTTTGTATTTTATGAGTTCTTCGATGAAAGGCATGTTTTTTAAGTCAACGGACAACAGTCAACAGACAACAGACTTAGTCCTGGGTTAAGTCTTGCAAAGGTATGAAGAAAAATCTATGTTTTTACAATTTTAACTATTTTTAACATTTAAAAGAGAACAGACAACAGACTTTTTGCAATGAGCTCATGGTTCCTAACTTATTTTGCCAGCAAATTTCAGTTTAGCGGCGGACAGATTGAAAACGTGGTGAGGAAAAGCCTTGCAGTGCCATTCGCCATTATCATCTTTATAGAACTCATCGTACTGATGTGTTTCAATATAGAGAGTAGCGTTTTAAGATTATTATTTTATTATATCAATCAACCTCAAACATTCAGGAGGAATGTTGTTATATGTATAGACGGCATCTTCGCAGTCAATCATATCATCAGCGTAAAATTTTATATATGTGCCTTTTTTAGATTTTTCCAAATCAATCCGATATATATAAATTCCATATTTTTCGGCATCAACAGAATCCACGAATGATTTTATTTTATCATATATGCCAGGTATTTTATTCAGATTCTTGCACGATGCGTAAGCGTAAATTCGCTCTGGTAAACATCCGCATTCTCCCGACTTGCTTCTCAAACCTGTTTTTTCTATGACTTTAGCATTTTCCCCTGTGCAGAAATGATAGAGTTTTCCGTAATTCTTAACATAAACCAAATCATTTGCGGCAGATGCACTTATCGGAATTATCTCGCGTGTTTTCAAATCCTCAAATATATAGTCTTTATGCTTTCCTGATTCAATTGCTTCATACACACAATTTGGAACATCATCGCCGAAATAATCTTTCATTGATTCCAAATAAATGTTATCATAATATTCCCTTTTTGTTAATAGTTTTATTGGTTTTGATGATGTCTTTTTGAATTGTTCAATATTCATAAGTTTCTGAATTTCTTTAACGGAATTATCTACTTTGAACTTGTAATAATATATGTGAACATCCAGATTCCTCCAGAGTTTACTCATAATCTTACATTACACTTTTTTATTTTTCACCCATAAATCACATTATCAGCTTTACATTCTGTAACGAGTATAAGCTGTTCTTTCGGACGTGTCATTCCAACATACAACAAACGTTTTGTCTCATTGGAAGGAACTTCTCTAAGATGTGAGAAGAACTCATGATTTTCTTCATCTATTTCAATCACCTTTTTCAAAGCCACAGGAACAAGACGCAACAATGTTTCTTCTGCAGTATTCAATGTCAACACTCCATAGAATCCATTCTTTTTATCTAAAACTTTTTTATTAAATGAGCACAATATGACACAAGGCCATTCAAGACCTTTAGACTGATGACAGGTCATCACTGTGATGCCGTTTTCATCGCTTGCGGCAGATATATCATCGAGACCATCTTTGGCATTATTATTCAATTTGACATTATACGGGATACCTCTTGTCTTAAGTTCAGCGGCACAATCTATCACATCGTTTATACCCCTGTAAAGTATGGCAATGTCTTTATATGAGTATCGTGTTTCTTCGATGAATTTTTCCAACTCTTCAACAAACATTTTTTTACGTTCCTCTCTTTTTACATCTTCAAAATTCCAATGTCGAAGATTTTGTTCTTTAGGAGGGTTCTCTCTTCCAACTGGAATTCCAAGTTTCACAAGATTAGCATCAATCTGACCATCGAAGAGTTTAACAAATACATCATTGACCATATTAACTATTGTCTCACTTGAACGCCAGCAATATTTCAGAGACTCAAATTTATTACCGTTTTCCCCTTTTTTAATTTCACCAATGACCGCCTTCACAAGTTCAGGATTAGAACCACAGAATCCATAGATGGACTGTCTTATATCACCCACCCAAACACTCTGTTCCATAAGATCTGACAGCAGTTTGAAAGACTTTATCTGTAATGGAGAATAATCCTCGAACTCATCAACAAGCGCTACCTTATAACGACTCTTGATGCCATTAGCAACCTCATCTTTATTAAGCAGCTCGTGAAATTTCTGCAAAAGATCGCCATTATCCAACAGACAACGCTCACGTTTGAACTCCTCATACGAACTCTTCCATTGTTTCGCAAGATAAAATATTTTGTCTATATATTCTTCTATCAAAACTCTGACATGTTTTGAGCAAGGAAGCTTTTCTACGATATCATCATTCCATCTGATTGTCTCTTCCAATAACTTCTTACTATCTTCCTTCGCCTTTTCAAGTTGATCTTCGGAAATACATAATTCCATGGTCTTGTCGATGACATTCTTCAGTTCCTCCTTCCAGAAATCTGGATTTAGAACATTTTGTTTTTTTGTTCCATCATATTTTTTTACATCAAACGCTTTGCTTATTCTATCAAAAAGCAACATGTCATCTTCTGTAGGCAATAACGACAACGACTGAGAGACATAGAAATTGCAATCTTCCATAGACATTATAGTTACGTTGGCGCTTATTCCGAGCAGATGCCAATAGCGTGACACGAACTGATATGCCAGAGAGTATATCGTGCCGATAGCCGCATTGTCGATATTCATTGCAGCGTCATAAAAGCCAGCAGCATAAAGTGCAGAACGCACCTTTTCACGAAGTTCATTAGCCGCCGACTTTGTGAATGTTGTGAGGATAATCTCATCAGAACGACATTCGCCATTTCTAACCATTTCCACTATTTTCTGCGTAAGTGTATATGTCTTGCCGCTACCAGCGCCGGCACTTATAAATGTTACATTTTTCATATCATTTCAAGTTTTTATATGCAGACTATCTTCACAACATCCGGCGCATCGGCATATAAGACCGTCAGTCCACCCATTGAAGTGCCAACGACCAAGGAAGGATTGTGCCGACTTACCATATATTCCAGTATCTATTTTATAATTCTTTTATTTTTCATAGCGCGACACATCCCCATCGGTGCAATGGATAACTGTGGTTGAAACATCTTTACTCCAACAAAAACCTAACTCTATTTCGTTCCATTGCGCTATAGTGCCTTGGAATGTGATGGAGTTTAGCTTTTCGCACCAATCGAAAGCCATAACCCCAATACTCTTAACGCTGGCAGGAATAGTAATGGATTTCAACGATTCGCAATTACGGAAAGCCTCCGCTCCAATACTTGTAACACCATCAGGGATAGTAATGGAAGTCAGCGAATCGCAAGCATTGAAAGCTTCCTCTCCAATCTCCGTAATACTTTCTGGAATGATTGTTTGAGAGCATCCTCGTATCAATGTGTTGGTAGCCGTCTCAATAATAGCATTGCAATTCTCGCGACTATCATATCTAGGGTTACCCTCGGCCACAATAATACTTGTCAATGCGGAGCAACCGACGAAAGCACGCTCTTTAATTTCCGTCACTCTTGCAGGAATAACAATACTCTTCAATGAGGAGCAAAATTCAAAGGCCTCATATCCAATACTCTTCACACTATCTGGGATAACAATTTCTGTCAATGCAAAGCACCAAGAGAAAGTCATATTTCCAATACTCTTAACGCCATCAGGGATAATGATAGAGGTCAGTTTTTTGCAATTCTCAAAAGCATTCTTTCCAATACTTGTAACGCTTTCAGGGATAGTAATGGAGGTTAACCCAGTGCATTGATAAAAAACTCTATCTCCAATACTCGTAATACTATTAGGGATAGTAATAGATTTCAGCTTTTCGCACCACGTGAAAGCCTCCGATCCAATACTCGTGACGCGATAGGTAACTCCTTTAAACTCTACGGTTTCGGGGATGATAATATCACCCTTGTATCTACTACTCTTTTGGATAACCTCTGCGGTCCGATTGCAATAGAGAAGGTACTTAATACCATCGATTATTTTTTCACCTATCACAACTTTAGTGGTCAGCGATTCGCAATCCAAGAAAGCAAACTCTCCAATACTCGTAACACTATCGGGGATAGAGACAGACTTCAATGAGTAACTTCCAGCAAAAGCCCTCTCTCCAATACTCGTGACGCGATAGGTGCGTTCGTTAAACATTACTGTCTCAGGGATAATGATATCACCCTTGTAGCCATTAAACATCGCTTTCATTAATTGCTTTGCAGTCAAATTCTCGTCATCGAGTTGGATATCATCTTTAAGCTCAACGACCTCTGCGGTCTTAGTTTCCTCGTCGAGGCGATATTTAATACCATTGATAATTTTTTTAATCATAGTTATATTTTATTTAAATTGTTAATAATAAGGGAAGTTCCTATCTAAAAGTATCTTCAATTTCTTTTTCTATATCCTTATACTTACCACTCATATCTCCACCAAGATAGAATTTAAGCAAGTCTTCTTTTGTCAAAGTACCATCATTCAGGAATTTGGTGAGATACTCTTCGTTAAATTTCACCATAAGCATACTTTTTTCAAGCATTGCCAAAATATTCTTGTTGTTTTGGATATTAGCCTCTACCATCTTTTTGATTTTTTGTATTTCAGTGATATCCTTAACAATACGGGTTATTATAATAGCTAACAAATCCTTATCGTATTCCACTTTTTTGGAATGTATTGCAATATTGCGGGCTAACATATAGGCAATAGCCAAATTAGTGTAGTTGCCAGCCTGCGAATCTACTATCACCACAAAACCTACCTGTGGTATGTATGCAACATTATCTGTCAAATTGGTTATAGAACCATCTACCAACGCTCGGTCAAACACTATAATACTGCAATTTGATTCTCGGTTATAATCAGCCTCAATAAGTTGTCCCCACGCTGTATCCTGTTTCGTCTTAGTAAAGGCATCATAGTTTTTAATATCACCTAATTTTACGCTTTTATTAAGCTTACACTCTATAGCAATAGTCTTATCAGGCGAAGCATCTATTTCACAAATGATGTCACCAGTTTTATTATAGCCCTGAGCCTTTTCGGTACCCGAAAGCGAAATGGAGTCATTAATGTTTCTTGATTTCAAATAATTCTGCAACGCCTCGGCAATGTCGCTTTCGGCTATAGTTCCTTTAACTGCAGATTTGAAGAAAATCTCTTGTTTCATATCAAAAATCTTCTTCAGACTTTCCAGTTCTGTGCCCAACTCATTGGATGTTTTGTCCAAAAACGATGACAATCTGTCTTCCATCAACGCCAACACACCAATGTAGAGTGCTCTTAAAAAAGTTTTATCTCTTTCGTCGGCAGGGACTTTCTTATCAAAATACTCAAAAACAATCTCGTTGTCTAGTTCAAACTTATTTATCTGGATACGTTTGTTCTGTTGGTCAAGATTTCCAACAATCTTTGCTGTTTCTTTATTTGCCATAATTATATTTTTTTATAAAAGTTCAATTTTCCAATTATGCATACCTTCTTGTGACACATGCTCGATACAAACAACATAACTATATTCATGTAATTTTTACATATTAGATTAGTCCATTCCCTTTGATTTAGACAATAAAAAAAGGCGCGGACTAATTATTTCATATACGCTTCTGAGGTATCGGCAAACACCATAGCACCATATACAAATAAAAGCCCACGCCCTTAGGGCGTGAGCGTCCTCACTTATATTCTTGGTGCTTCATCTAATTTGCCGATTTTCAGAAAGCAAGAATCAAAGTAAAACGCTTCTTTATCTTATGTCTTTTGTTCGTTTTTTTACACAGGCAATCTTTTTGTTCGAGACACAAAACTACATAATTTATTTTAATTACGTTATTTTTTGTGTAAAAATTCAAAACAAAAAGTCGAAATGCAACTAAACTACCTCATTAGACAAGAAAGATTTTCGACAATTACTTTGAGCGACTAATATATTGTAATGCTATAAGTGTAAAAAACATTCCTCCGTCATAGCCTGATTAATCAAATTTTTCATTCAACCACTCTATAACACTATTTGTCCATTCCCATACTTTGTCTCTTCCACTTGCTGAGAATAAAGCAACGAGAAACCAAAGCACAGCCATAACCTCTACGATTATTAAGGAAAAAATAGCACATCCGAATCGCTTGGGTAGGTTGTCAAGAAAATCGTCCATCCAACCAAACAAAAATTGCCAGATATCCATAATTATATTGTTATATTACATTATCTATTTTCCTGTTATGACGTGAATTCTTATTTAGTCCAAAAATTTGGATAAGAGAATTGTTCAGCCTCAGACTTGGAGAAACCTGCATTGATTAAGGCCTTCCTAATATCTTCTCTGCCAGGAAGCATTTGTGGAGATGAAACATTTAGAGTATAACCGTAGGACATACCACCTACATACTTGTTTGCGAATTTTAATGTGAAATGATACATAACATTATTAGTTTTAGTTTATACCTACTCTTTTCAGGATTTTCAGCAAACTCCTTCTTCACAACTGTGGTATGGATATATACAAAAAGTGTGTGAATCCGCACCAAGTGCAAAGCGATACAAAAGTGCGGAAACAAAAAAACCTGTGCTACTTTTTTTTGCACAGGGTATAAAATAATCACCTAACTATCTGATAAATAACAATAAAAAAATATTTAGGGGAATTTATCGGGGAATCTATCAGGAATTATTAGGGGATTTTGGGTTATTTTTTCATTGGCCCCCAAATCTCGTTGTCGTACAAATGGGAACTAAAATTCTTCATTTGCTCCTCACACTTGTTAAGTTTATAAGTGTTCTTCTCTTCTATTCCCCAGTATCGCAAGCATAAATCTCTGAATTGCTCTTGATGATATGGTTTATATGCTCCTGTTTCTTTGTCTTTACATTTGAATCTGCTGTCAAAGTATTTGAGATTGCACTCATTCATAAACTTATAACAAAGTGCTGCCTGAGACCTTTTGTCCATTTTCGCTGGTTCAAACTGCTTGTAGATTTTCTTCAGGAAGCCTTCTACATCTTTACAATATCTGTCTCCTCCACACATTACTTTAAGGATTTCATCATTGCTATTCAGTTCATATTCATCCTGAACCTTGCTCACAAACCCAAACATAGCACATAATTGCTTCTTTACTTTTTTGAGCGAGACCAGACCTATCTTAGAACGATACATCACCCAAACAAGATGATTGAAATTGTTCTTAACATGCAGTATGAAATCACGGAGCACGACAAACAAATTGAAGTCATCAATAGTTTTAAAGTAGCTCTGTGATTTCAGAACTGCTTTGCATGTAGCGTCTGGAACATTTTCCAATCTTGACCTTATCTCGTCGTGAACCTTCAATCCTTCGTCAAACTTCTCAATAATTTTGTCTGGTATTAAAGAGAAGAATGTCTCCAGCACCTTTTTGAGATAGTCCTCAGACCTTGCTTTACCTAACTTATCTTTATCTTGCAGCAATTGCACATAGACATAAGATTTAATGTATGACATCAGATATTCAATATTGGTATTTTTAAGATCGTCCAAAGAAATTGGCAACGTCTTATCATTCACCGCCCTCACTCCATTCACAAATGTCTCTGTTAATAGCCGTATGTCCTCGGAAAGATAGTCGCCATCCTTGATTTTATTTTCATACACCAATTCGTATTTATACACGCCTGCTCTCTTGTCAGCATCTTTGCTCATTACAAGCGGGCGACGGTATCCTTGTTTTGATGCTGCTGAAAAACATACGCACGGCAAAATCTCTTTATTAGTAGCAGGATTTCCTTTCCACATATTCTTTGTAAAGAGCACAGTATTATCAGGACTCTTCAAAAATGTCTCTATCTTCTTGCCGAAAGTAAATATGAATTCGTTTGGTTTATCTGTTATTGGAACTAAATTGCCGTTTTCTTCACGACTTATTTGTGTAAAAAGGTATGTATATCTCATACGGACGGATGTTTATGCCTACAAAGTTACTGATATTTCTGGTTCTAGGCAACAGCCAACATCTATATCGTTGCCATTTTTATTTCAAGGTGACTTCTATAAATTGCTTTGCAAGTGTTTTATGAATTTTTATTGAGGAGATTTTTGTATTTCTTGAAAGAGCATAGCGAGCTATGTGATTGAAAAGAAAGACGAAAAGATTCCGATAAAAAACATAAAACACGCAAAAGTTTTGAATGTTATCGTAAATGTTTGATTAAACGTGGAATTTATAGATGTCACCTCAAGTCTTTAATATTGGTTTTCCACAAATGTGAATATCAGATGGCAATTGGTATTCCAACTTCTTTTTTTCTCGCAATTCCATCAGGAGGCGTCCCATAATGTTCTTGCCGTAGTATTCGTTGGTCTCAGCATCGAGCACTGCTCCCCATGAATCGGGTTTCTTCTTACGGTTCTTACGGTTGCTCTCATCCTCGACGATAGATTTCCCTTCACTATCCGACAATACCTTTCTGAACTCCGCCGAGTTCTGATATTTATGATTAAGACAGAAGCGCATCACATCAACAGCGATGCCTTTCCAATCCTGTCGTTCAATGCCTCGTTTCTCGAAGGTCTTCGCCTTCATCTTCA
>JAEIGA010009552.1_pt1 | contig 14683 bp, 12 predicted proteins | sample 9270691 | NCBI WGS metagenome assembly JAEIGA01 (sample SAMN17057246, study PRJNA624740) | gut metagenome | biome: biome; isolation source: fecal sample | host: Bos grunniens | place: China: Xizang | collected 2019
AACATTAATACCAACCGCAGGTAAAAAAGCTACCGGTTTATACGACACTTTTATTGTACTATTATTAACATAGCTGAAATCCAACTGGACTTTATTGTTGGTTTTCTTTGATATGATGTCTTTTATTTCGTTGAAGGAGAGGGTGATATTCATGGTTTGTATTATCAATAATGGTCTTACAGAATCCCTATTCATTGTAAATGCGTGTCACTTTATCATTCGCTATATGCTGTTTGATTTTAAGGCTTCCGAACTTCCACATCTTGAAGCAGAAGTAGATGAAAAGCGCCGTAAAGATGATTGAAATGAGTCCTGCCAATGACTCACTTATTTCTATATGTTTCTCAACAAGCACAGATGTTCCAAACAGTATTGTATCATAAAGCCCATGAACTATGACTGGCACCAAGAATGTCAATATTCTGTTTCTATTTTTGTTTTTATTTTCGAAGGCAGCAAGTGAGTAATAGTAACCCATCACCACGCCGAAGCAGAAATGACCAGGAATAGCTGTAAAAGCTCTTGAGACACCCACCTGCATATATGAATCTATATTTGTAACAAGATAGGTAACATTCTCGAATGCGGCGAATCCCATTGACACACAGACTGCATACACGATACCGTCCATCTTCTCATCGAAGTATTTGTTTTTTCTAACCACTAGCCATAAGACAAAAAGTTTGGCTGCTTCTTCCGGTATGGCAGCTCCAAAGAAAGAGATTTTAAAAGCATCCATTATAGTATATACATCTTCAGAATACAAGCCTATCATCTCAGATGGCACAGATACCAAAAACGACAATGGCACTGTCAACAGACCAAGCAAGAACGCTCTAACAATCTGGCCTATAGGTTCTGGTTGCATCTTATCTTTACGATAGATATACAACAATAAAATTAATACTGGAAGTAATGCTGTGATTAGAAGGGTGATGGTCATAGGTTAAGATTTTTTTAATATTATTGTTTTTTATCTTTATCAGATCTATTTTTATAACATTCCACTATATACGGTAAACTTCTAGATAACGAAATATCATAAATATCCACACCTGGATCCACATATCTCAATCGGTTAAATGAACATATATCAACATGCCTCATTTGTTGTTTGAGATCATCCTTTTTAATTTTACCATTTACAAAATCTTCTAATTCATTTTTTCTCAAAGGAGAATAATGCATCAGCAATTGCTCAACATTCCATCTATTATGTTCAGTTATTGCCATTGCAATAATGATATCTTTATTGCACTTATCCAATTGAGTTTTTTTATCCCAACCAATACTACGTAATTTAGTTCTAATAGCATTAGCATTATAAATACTTGACCAACGACATGCACACCCAGATTTTCCTTTATAAAATTCAGAAATGGTTTTGTTCCAACATTCTTTTATCCACTCATCTTCGACATTCTTCATAATATCTAACTCAAACACATCATTTTCCTTGTTATAAATCTTCTTATTAGGACCTTCTTCCCAATTAGTGTATTTATAAACATAATTTATAAGTTTAGGCATATAATCATCTGTGCACATAGAAGAGAATGTCTCATGTAACATTCCAAATGGCTTTACATTTTTATATCTTACATTCTTACCTTTTTCTTCAGCAGATGCCGACTCGGCTATATATTTCAATATACTATCAGAGAAACGCTGATACACCAATACCTGAAGCACATTCTCATAAACTACATCTGGCATGTATAATCCCGCAGCTATGGCCTGATGCGGTTCATCGAGGCAGACTGCAACCGTCAATATCTTATTAGGATGCTTTTCCCTATCAGAACATTCCCTCAGATATTGCTGAACAGCAAAACAGCTCATATCTCCTTTGATGAATTCCCATTCCAAATCTATAAAGAATTCATCACCTTCATTGGTTCCTTCAATACCCAACTTCATATCTTTATATGGTGAAATTGAGTTCTCGCTATGCAATGGATCATGCCATGTCGTATCATCCAAACTGAAATCAGAGTATAAATCCTTACCATTTTCGGTCTTTACTCTTTGATTATACTTCTCTGCTTCTGCATAACGCCATCTTGCCAAGGCAAACATATCGTTATATCTGTTCATGAAATAACCAGATTCTCTGTCGGCATCCACATCAATGAATGTTATCCTTGTACGAGGTCCTGACGATGTCAAAGCATTAGGATAATGAGCTACATGAGCTGCCTCTAGTGCCATTGCCACACCCATTTTTGTCATACCTATAATTACAAGATGTACGTAATGCTGGTCATTTCTAGAAATGTATGAAAACTTCTCCTCTTTCGTCGTTTCGTCAATCTCTCTTATGGTATCTAATGGAAGATATATATCATCTTTATCATTAATGTAATGTTCCGGGTCTGGGAATGCGAATGTCTTTTGCGCCCACATCTCATAATAGTTGAGAGGCATATAATTTATTTTTTTCTTATCATCTGCACTAATATCTGAGAATTGGAATGAGGAGAAAGTGATTTGATTTTCAAAGATGACATAAACGTCTTTTTTCTTATTCTTATCAGGGGGAATCTGTAGATTTTCTGTTATCAATCTTAAACAATCCATATTGAATGCATCATGATTTTGCCCGTCATCAGCAATAGACTCACCTACGACATAAATTTCTTTAGCTGTATTGAGATAAAGATCTTTAATATCAGTCTTAGAAGTTCTGTTGCCATAATAGAAAACGACATATTCTTGTTGTTCTTCTGTCAATTCAGAAAACAATTTACGTCTGAACGACTCCACATCTCTTGTAGTCTGAACTATTATATATGTATATGACGAGACTTTATCTTTATCTTTGTCTTTTTTATCAAACAAATGTTTAACTATTCCTATCACCATATCATTACCGCCTATGATGACATAGTGTTCTTTTCTTTTAAAGAAAGGATTATACTTCACCATTCCTTTCTCCCAACTTTCTCTTCTTCTGTCAAACCAACCTATTAAAACTGCCACGAGGAGACCATTAAGCAAAAAATAACCCAATATAGCAATTACAGCTGCCCATTTTCTTCCGCTTTCAGTCGTCGCAATATGCTGGTTACCTGGATCTATATAATGGTAATATACACTCCAGAACAATGATGGCTCTTCTGATGGCTTGTCAACTATATCCTTAGGAAGCTGATCTACATTCTTCACATAGCAATAGCTTGCACTATCTTTCTTAATAAGTTCCCAACCTGTTAATTTTGCAATCTGTTTATTATGATAATCAAACAAGGTGTCTATGTTTTCAACATCTATAGTTATACTATCCTTATCGTACATATTCTCTGCAAAAGCCAACTCCTTGGCAAAATTCTTTTGACATTCAGAAATAGCAGAATACTCTTCTTTTGTTTTATACTTTTTCCACATATTAGGAATGACTCCATCGCATAACACAAACAACATCATTATTGCAAATGGAACCAGCATCACAAGATTTACAACCTTATGCAGAAACTTATTCTTTATCCAAAGCAGGTCTAATTCTATCATATTAAATAGATACCTGATGGCATAACATATATATATGAAAGCTCCTATTCCCGCGCTAAAGTACACTATGTTCATAAACCACTTGGTAAACATATTTTTCTGCTCAGGCACAAAAAACGACATTAACAATACAATGACGATTAATATTGTAATGCACCAATCCTTATTACATTTTGATTTTAGACGAGAATATCTTTCTTTCATTTTCATATATATCGTTTTAGTAAACATTTCCTTTCTTCACTTTTATTTTAGGTCTTTGCCATATACCTCGCAAATATAAAAAAATTTCGTCGGGTTTCTTTAATCACCCGACGAAAATAAATCAAATGAATTAAATAAAATGAATGCGCTTCGCTTTTTATTCTAAAACTGGACGCACTGACTGACCGTCGAAACGGTCGCTGTAGTACATGCCGTGAAAGTCGCTACCGAAGCGGAGGTCGAACGCTTTGCCGCTATTGCCTTCGTAAGGCGTAGAACTCCAATAGTGACCGCGGCTTCCAGCATAGTAGAGCGACGAACCGCAACGGATGCCCGCAGCAGGAAGGAAGATACTGCTACCATTAGGGCCGGTAACCTTATAACCGTTCTTGCCATTTTGTGACATCCTTACCCAAGTACATTTATCATTCAATTCTTGCAATTCTGATTTTGTTGGCATTCTCCAACTTCCACCCCAGTTGACGCGTGCTGAATCATATTTTGTTCCTGATATATCTCCTAATGTAACATATTTTAATCCCAGATAAAATTCATAACTACTTCCGCTATAATCAGATTTAGTCTTCACTTCTCCCCATGCAAAATAATCTCCGTAATCTTCCGGTTTATTTGCACCAACATTGCATGTAGCCCATTTCAAACCGCTTGGAAGTCCAAGATCGACGTATTCATGTCCGTTAACCATGTTGGAAGTATTTTTCTCTATACGTTCCTGCTCAATGCGTTTTTCACCGTCATTACCCAACCATTTCTTTATATCGGAACACAATTTCCGCATCGCCACATCAGACGAGGCTGCAACCTGTTGCTTAGCACCAAACATAAAGTAAAAACGATCCGTTAAAGGAGTATCATCTATATTCACAAAGACAATCCTTTTCTTCTTCATCTGAGCAAAAGTGATTTCCCTAACAGTCCAGTCTTCTTCCTAATCCTCAATTTTAGCATGAGTGTTTGAATACATAAACAAGAACACCTCAGCATTATTTATAGCCTTAATGATAATGTCGGCAAACTGAGCGTCACTCTCTATTCCATCAAGGTCAATCCAACATTTATAACCTGTATTATGCTCAACAAAGTCCTTTATAGAAAACACCTTGTCCTTGTCAAGTCTCTTATAACTTATAAATATATCGTATTTCATAATATTTTCATTGTTTATCAGGAGTCACTGAGTCTTTAAATCTAAAAAGACACGAACACTTTCTAATCTCAAATCTCTCCGCAAATATATGAAATATACTAAAATATATTAGTCATTATGAAGAATTATTGAAATTTATTTCATTCTTAAAACTATATATAAAAAAAGAGACAGTCGGACTTTTGATGAAAATCATCCGACTGTCTCTTTTTATTTAATTGCATAAACTTGTGAATTGTCCTAAAATCATTGTGCTGTTATCTTAAATCCAAATTTCTTGATAAGTTTTAACGTTCCAAATGCAGTGTCGCGGTCGTATGCCTTCTCCACTTCTGGAAGTTCCTCGTAAGGAATCAGGCAAGGATGAGTTTTCAAGGTATCGTTTCTTTCCTCGCCATAGACCCAGCCCTGTTCCATGCGACTCTGCGCCCACACCTCGTGAACGTTTTTAGCGATTTGTTCTACTAGCGGATTCAATTCTTCTGGCAGCTGGACATCTGTTGTATCCACTGGCTGCGGGATGTAATTTGTTTTCATCTTGTCGTTTTAATTAGTTTTATATATAGAACAAAAAAGTTTAAAAATCTATCATAGATATGAAAATTATTCAGTCAAATCTCCAAAGCCTACGACATCAGTGTCTTTTATCTGTGGCAGCACTATCTCTTTAAGATTACCATCAATAAGACGGAGCAGTTTCACCGAACCATATTTGTTTATTCTGAAAGCTGCATTTAAATCCGCCATATTTTTGATTTTCTTGCCGTCATATCCAATGATGATATCTCCCAACTTGAAGATAGAATGTTCTATATTATCTTTAAAAACGTAGATAAGAACTCCTGCATAATCTAATTCCTCTTTAGCGACAGCTGTATAAAACGCCTTTACCGATGCCACATATTCTTTACTTTCAGGATGATACATTTGGTATAAATCCAACTGTGAAATTATATCGTTACAGACAACTTCAGGTGTTATCGGTGAATTGTAGTCGAAGCCTTGTTCTATACTTTCTTTCTTGTTATCCAACTTCAATGCAAGATAACTTCCCCAATGCACAATCTTTCCCAATTTATGCCATTGATGATCCTCTTCCTGTATAACATTCTTCTGCTTGAATTCATTATAGATATTTATTTCCATCCTGGCAAAGTCCTCATCCATCTGGCGTTCCATATTATCGAGTTTACGTTCAAGATCTTCCAAGCCAGCATCCTGTTTTTCGAGATAACTCTCAAAACGAGCCAGTTTGTCTTCTGCAAGTTTTGTTTCAGTATTTATTATATTTTCATAATACTTTTCGCTTTCACCAAAGACATAATTATTAGGATAACGATACCATATTGGGGAGGTCTGATAATACGAATCCAATGACGATTTTGGGAAAGATGCCAACTCTGCCAATATTCCTGCATAAAACATATTGGCAGTATGGACAAACGCATCGAGCAAAGTTGTTGCCATACGCAAGTTTATGCTATTAGGATCAACAACTGCATTTCTTATTAAATTCAACTGACCGAGATATTCTTCATATATCATATATGAAAAGGATGGAGAGATGGCAATTTCCTGAGCGCTAATGCCATTAAGAGAAAGCAGAAAGCTATGATAGTCGCCAATCTGCATCTCTTCCGGCTTGACAATCCATGCTGTTGAAACATTCCTTTCTGTAAGGTCAATACGACTTAACATATCCTGTCTTAAAGCATCGATCTTACTTGTTTTTTGCTCATATTTCATTGCTGTCTCGAAAGCGTTCCAACTCTCTTTCAGTTTGGCATTCTCATCTGCCAACACATGCACAGCGCTGGCATTATTAACCAGCTTCACCGCATAATTTGTACAAACATCACGAGACAACAACATGAAAATACCATATAAAACAGCTGCAATAGAAATCATGGACACAGCTATGATTCCAGTTTTCTTTGCCAAAATTTTTGTCGCGACATGAGGTTTGCTCAGCAGATATTTCTTTTGCAGTCTTTCCATTGAAAGGTCGAAATACTCAACAGAGCTAGCTGTCAATGCTTGGTAAAAAGAAAGTTCTTCCATACCAGCAGGCATTGGGTTTGGCCAGGCAAATCCGTTTAGCATTACTGGTATTATATTCTTTTTGGCACTCATGGCTCGCATTGTCTCAAGGCGCACCCAGTCATCCTCGTTGACGCATCTGTCGAGAGCGTTTGGAGGCAAAATCAAGATGAAATCCTTGCAGTTGTCTACGACCTCGAACAGCTGTTCGTTAAACTTACCAGAGCGCAGAGTCTCCATATCGAAGAAGACCGAATATCCAGCAGCCTTAAGGCGCGTTGCAATAAGGTTAGCAGTATCGTAAGAAGAACGGCGATAACTTATGAAGATGTCGTATGATTGTTTTGGCATAGGGGATTATTTTTCTTTACAAAAGTATTAAAAAAGCAAATATAAATAAATTACATTGGAAACAATTACCTATTAACAAGAAAAAAACGCCATCTAACAACAAAAAATGAAGTAGCCAAAAGTCTGAACAAAAACTTTCTTTTTTTGGGGAGGGGTAAAAAGATAACTGAGCAATCATTTAATCATACGATTTAATTTATTTCAAAATTAATTTATATAAACCATACACTCTCACTCCTTCTTTAATTCCTTAAATAAATCTTTAATCATAGCAAGTCCCCAAGCAGGACAAAACAAACTCATTATCACTTTTACTAAATTAGGTTCACAAGCAAAGTCACCACAACACCAAATAAATAATGGACTTAGCAACATAAGTATACCAAAGAGGAATTGACAAATATACATTACAACTGTAAATAATGTAGCTAAACTTATTATAATAGTTCTAAATGTATTGTTATGAATTGATTCGAAAATATTAACCAAATTAAGAACATGAAAATGACGAAATAAAAAATTACCAATATCACTAATTGAACAATTACGCTTCAAATTTGTTTTAGTTGAAACAATACTATTGGCTTTAATAAAATTAACATCTTTATAATCATTCTTTAGTACAGAATCAATTAGAGAACAAACTTCTCCCATATAAATCTTATTATGTGATATAACAAAAGCATTTTCATCTTTCCATTTTTTCATAACTAGTTCAATAGAATAAATCATAATATTACAATCTACATTACCCAACAACAATAATTTGTTCTTGAATTCTGCCAATTCATTTGGCGATGCAAAAAATATAATACATTTATTGAGATATTTCAAATTTTGCACCATCTCCCAGATAAGACCATCTGTAGATGATACAATTATAACTATTGCCTTTGCTTTTGAGATATAGAATTTAAGAAAAAATTTCCAATTATTTAAAGGCAACCAATGCTCATCAATATTTTTACTTTCAGATTTATCCGGGTTACCAATTTTTATTATTGGGACATCGCTAATTGACTTTGATATTTTATTATAAACAGCTTGTACGTCATCATCATTTTTAAAGCTTCTTAAAAATAGTACATATCTGAACTTTGCAAATGAAAGTATTCCTTTCTTCATGCTATTATACAAAAAATAACATAGAAATCCGAATAGTAATAAAAACAACCCACCAGCAATATCATAACTTACATCAGCATCTGCACTAATTCTCAATAATTCAATTTCATTATAAACAACTAAAGCCATCAATGAAATCAGAAATACTCTGTAAATAATTTTTGTCAGTGATTTGAATATAGCAAATTCAAAAAAGCCAAGAATGACATATATCATATATGTAAATATTATCAACAGTACAAACACCCAAGTTCGAGTATGACTTATGATCAGAAACACTTCAAGAATTCCATAATAAATAAAAGCACCAAATATTCCTATCAGGAAAAACACAACGGATATTCCTCCAAAAATCCATGAAACCTTGGATCCTACATTTACTAATATATTATATATTTTTTTTGAACATTGTTCAATTCGTTTTAATTCAACATTGTATAACCAATTAATAATCACCCCATGAAATGCACAACCAAATGAGAAAACAGCAATACACATACATATTGATGCCCAACTTTGTTCAGTTATATATTCATCATAAAAAGCCCAAACAAATAATGCCACTAATGCCCAATATAAGACCATTATTACACTTTTCCCAAAGTGTGTTAATATCGTTTTCATTGTTTTCTAAACATTTATATTTTTTACTTTAATATTTAAAGTTCTCTATTTTGTTTTATTTCGTACCAATATGATAAAACCGAATCTGAACTATCAGCTTTAGACATATGTCAAGCATTATGGAAAACAATCGCTATTATTATTTGATTTTTTATAGTTCTAAAATCCAACAAACGAAAATTGTGGTTCAAAATCATAATATTCAAATCCTTTAGGATGCATAAAGTCAAAAGTTTTATTATTTGACAAATCAATCGCTTCAATTACCTTATTTTTAAATCTGCATTCTATAAGCAATTCTTCAAACGATTCGTAGTTACTCATATCTTCAATATAATGTCCATCTATAGAAACAAGCTTAATGATTTCAGGAAGATTCTTATTTTTTTTGTCAGACCTAAGATGTCCTATAATGCAAAACTTTCTAGTGCCAATATCATCAGGGCGATAAACCAATCTAAATCCGACCAAACCATTTCTAACGTTTTTATTTACAAAACTAATATTTATAGAATCCGAACATTTATAAGCACTCCCTGCTACTATAATATTATTATATGATTTAATAATCGTATCTGCTGCCAATCCAACCCTATACCCCATCCAATAATTAGAAGTGTATTCTGGCATATTACCTAAAATATTCACTAAACCATTATCATTAATTTCACCTTCATCTACATCTTCATATTCTAATAGATTTGGAGAATGCTTTTTATACAAAGATGCTGACACCCACTCTTCATATGACAAAAAATCAAATCTTAAACCAGTTATTCTACTCAAAAATTCCAATATAATTTGAGATTCACGAAAAGAAAAGTCATACAACGGCCTATTAAATTTACAAAATACATTTAACCAATTTAAAGACTCATCATTTACTACAGACAAATCATCTTCCGAGAATTCATATTTTGAAACATACACTAAATACTCATTCCCTTGTGAATTGACTATAACCGGTGTCATATCAGAAAGCATTCTTTTTATATAATGTCTTTTTATCAAGCATGTTCCTTTTCTCCACTTAACATTCACCTCCTCTCCATCCGCAAACTTAATAGTTTTATCCAAATCAACAAATTGCTTATATGCAAAGATGCTTATAATAACTGTTCCTAATAAAAACTGGGTGACATATCTAACACTTCCAACATATTGAGGTATCAAAAAAAACAATGACGTTGTTATAATAGAAAACAATGGTAAAAACAACTGCTTCTGTAAAGTTTTATCCACCCCAAAAGTACAATACAAAGATAACACTAGCCCTACAATAAACCAAACCCATCCATACTTTTGAAAATTTCCTAATGGAAAAACAATTGCGTAAGCAAAATATACAAATAGAAAAAGACAGAGCCTCATCATATTGTCGTCTTCCTCACAATAATCTTCAGCATCTGAGGAAATATCATAAAGGGATGTTTTGTCAATGCTATACTTACGTCCAGATTGCCATGAGCCATCGTTTTTCATATCATAAATTGCCCACGTTTCTTTGTCTTTGTTATAGTATTTACATTTTGAATATATATCTGACGACAAGTTAATTTTTTTTATTTGATAATAGTCTTCATCAGACCACATTGTTTCGATTTGACAAATCTTTTCATATTGAGCATTTATATATGTGGTATCACTAGCTCCATTTACTATTCTACCAAACAACAATCCACCATCATCATCCATATAAAATCCTGTAGTTAATGAAAAATCATTATCGTATTTATTTTGCCAAAATAATTTTGTTCCATCTTCCAAAACTATCGTTTTGTCCGATTCAAAATTTTGTTGAATAAAGTTAGCATATACAGGATTTAACCCATCGAATAACAATAAAAGAATATATATTAATTTAACTTTCATTGATTAATAAGCATTATTCTTTTTCTAATCATCTGTTTTGTTGAATCTTCTTTAAGATACTCTTTTAACGAATCTTCATTTTTTACCAAAGCACAACTTTCACCTATATCAACACCTATTGTATATCCAAAGAGAATTCCCATACTTCCGAAAACCAATGCATACACTTTAGTCTTTCCATTATACATTTGTGTTGTTTTAAATAGTCTATCAAACGCCAATGGTATTGACATTGACATCATCAAACTTTCAAATGATATTTGATCAAACAACTTAGAATCATTCCCTGTAAAATCAATAAGTTCTTTATCCAAATCATATGTAAAATACAAATTATCACCTTTATAGTAGTTTATTGTATGACCATTTATTGCTTCTATCTGTTTTTTGCGAAATGCATCATTTAATATTTTTTCTTCATCTTCAATATTTGAAAAAAATCCCACACAAAATCCTATAGTAAAAAAAACAGAAAAAAACAGAAATAAAGAAACAAAACCTACAAGCAACAAACCTAAAACATTTGAGACCTTATCCCATAATTTCATTTTTTCTCCAGAACAACCTCCATCTTGTTTTTGAACAATTCTTTCTACTAATTTTACGATTGATTGCTCAGGATTTTTATAATACTCTACAATATCAAGTCCTGCAAAAGCCAATTTTATATTTACATTAAAGCCACTATTATCAACTCTAACAGGAATAATTTCCTTATGATGTTCACTTGCATATGAAATTTCTAAAATAGGCCAATATGAATCCTGACCATTGGAATTTTTAGAAGACACAAAAAGGACTTTCTTAGAATCATCTATAGCTTTTGTTATTTTAGCCATATATTGATTGGATGTATTATTTCCATCAATATCAATCCAATAGTTAACTTTATTCTCTTCAAATTTTGTAATAATTTTATCTAAAGGAGAACCTTTAATAACATTATTATTTTCATCTAAATAGTCAACTCTTGAATAACTTATAAAAACATCATATTTTTTCATAATCATCACTTTATCCCAGAAAACTCCGTAACAAATGTTATATCTCCCCCTCTTCTCTCACTTCCTGCTTATTGCAACGAAAACGCTGACTTCTGCCAGAAGATTACGTACTAGCTCTATCTGTTCGTCATTGCATTTTTCTTCAATCTCTTTTAGAATATTCGCAACTCGTTCAGATTGTTCTCTTATCTCTTCTTCTGTTATCACCTGGTCTTCTACAATCTTTTGAAATGATGGGGCATTCATTATAAGATCTTCTGTATTCAGAAGGCCTTTTTCATCAAATAACTTTTTCATATCCTTCTTTTATTATTTAAGTTTAGCTCCACATGAGGAACAATAATTCTCAGTACCAGTTATATTTTCACCACAGTTATAGCATTCTGGTTTATTTTTAACACGTTCTAACTCTCCGCTATCTTTGGCTTCTTTAAAAGCATCACGTCCTTCTTTTACCACACCTTTTATGTCTGTTTCTTTCACAATTTTTTTAATCAAATCCTTTGTATCTTCAGACTCTTCCATCTCATAAGATCCTTTTGCTCTCATAACCTCTGTCAACAATTTCAAATAAATCAATGCTGTGGCATAGATCAACACGTATGCAATCACCACCTCAACGGCAATCGCAGCGAAGTTCAATACTGGAATCATTCCGATAAGCCATGCCGTCGCCATCGCAACAAGATACATGCCTGCATTAGCAATCAGATTGGTAAGAACCGCCGAACCTATGAATTTCATCGTATTGTCCGACATAGATATACCCAGTTCTTTATTTATCTTCACATAAGTCGTCCATACCAATCCTGTCTGCGTCACAAGTGCCACAACCGTTCCCAGTCCACCAGTCAAACTAGCCATCTGTGCAACAGCAGAATATATTGCATACTTATTTATAATTCCTGCTATGTTTTCTATTTTTGTTCCAGAAAGAGCTCCTTTGGATACGTCTTTCAATTCCAGAAGTGCTGCATAAAGCAATGGAGAAATATTCATAATTATGTATTTTTAAGTTTATTGCCACAATGTATACAGTAGGTTGGTTTACCTTGATATGGTTTTCCACACCTCTCACACGAAGGGTCTTTAATTATATTCAAATTATTTTTCACCTTAAGATATTCTTCTGTTTTACACCAGTTCAATACTTCTCTGACTCTAACTGCCCAAAATGGATGATCAAGACCCATCGTGTTGCCGAGAAGGAGCGCCTTATTCCACAGATTGTTGTTTTTATACAGGTCGTCGTATATATCTGCCTGTTTTGCCCATTCTTCCATATTTATCTTTGAAGTGATGGACTTTGGTCCACCTGCAAAACGAGCCATCATTCTTAAGGCGATATCTGGCGATGTAATCATTGCAGCCACCCTATCACAACTTAATTCAGACTTTCTTGCCCAATACAGATAGGCAAGTTTTAAAATACCATCTGCATCTTTGGGTACATTTTGAGACATCGTATTCCAAAATATGTTTTCGAAAGTTCTGTATAATGTATGTCTGCATATTATATGGCCACATTCATGAGCTATAACTGCATCCAGTTCTTCATCATCCAATGCTTCAACGAGACCTGATGTCAAAGTTATAAAAACTCGTGTATCACCATAAGTCCACGCATTAGGCTGTGGATCCATCTTCAGATAAAATTCCGGTTCCTCTATTCCCAATCTAGCACAAATCGGAGGCAGATGCTTATATATTTCTGGCAGCTGCAATGGTGACAAACGTATTGACGAAGCTATATTTTCCCCATACCACTGCATCTCATTCTCATACTTCATAACCAATTTCATCGCTTGGGTAAAGCCTGGAATAGCTTTGAAAGAATCAAGTGCCGCCTCGTCTTCAGGATGGATAAATTCTGCTGGTTTAATCATGACAATGTTTTTTCATTTAGGAAAACATTCCAATCTATATTCAATTTATGTCCACATTTAGAGCAGAATACATCATGTATTGCTATCGGAGTAATATTACCATTTCTCTGACATTCTGGACATTTCAAATCGAAACTGGCATTTCTAATTCTCCTCAATAACATCCTATACAACTCTGTCTCTTCTCGCTTAATCAAGTCATAACCGAGCTTCTTTATCAGTTTGATGGTCTGCATTGCCATCTCTCTGTCATAATCCTTTTCCGACTCTGGAAGGTCGCAATATGGAACCATACAAGGATTTTGCTTTTTATCGTCATCTCGTTTTTCCCCATAGGTCCAGCCTTCTTTTTTACGGGTCAAAGCCCAGATGTCGTGAGCGTTTTCTGCTATAGCCTCTCTTAATTCTGTCAAGTCGTCGGTCAATTCTACATCCGACAAATCAATTGGTTTTGGATTATACTCTTTCATATCTTTTGTATTTATTGTTACCAAATAAAAATTAGAGTCTGCCCAAGCATCGGCAAACTTATCTATAGGATATACATCTTGTCTGTTCTCAGAATCAGGATCATATATCGTTATCTGTCTTTCATCTTCATTATAATCAAGAACCACAACACAATGGTCAGGACGATGACCATATACCACATCTTCCACACATTCCTTAGCGGCATCACCTATGAGTTCGCCGCCATCTACAGCTGTAATAACATCATCACCTCTTTTCAAAGCATCTATAAGATCCGTCATATCACAATCATAATGTCGTGATACCGACAAACCATATTGTTCCAGGTTACGACCTATGTTATACAAAGGTGTGCCATTCTCCTTTTTCCATTCATTCTCAATGGCTACTCTTAAAAGCACCTCATCATCATAATCCACGCCTCTTCT
>JAEIGA010009553.1_pt1 | contig 14682 bp, 14 predicted proteins | sample 9270691 | NCBI WGS metagenome assembly JAEIGA01 (sample SAMN17057246, study PRJNA624740) | gut metagenome | biome: biome; isolation source: fecal sample | host: Bos grunniens | place: China: Xizang | collected 2019
AGCTCGGAGGGTTCTGCCACGATAATGTCCGGATATAGACCTGCGATCTTCGTCGCGTCAGCCATAGAATCGGCGCAAACGATGGTGGTCAGTCCCACCTCTTCTGCTCGCTTGATGGTCTCTGCCAGCACTTCAAAGCTCAGCGGCTTCTCCACGTGATTGAGCATTACGCCCTCTGCTCCGGCAGCTACCAGAGATTCCGGCAGAATATCTGCCAATCCGCGTCCCACCGGAATGGGATCCATATGGGGAGCAAAAACGTGGATGCGCTTGGTGTTTTCCTTTACCCTGCGAATATCCACTACAGGACAGGTGAAGATGATGTCCACATTATATTTTTCCGATGCAGCATCTGCTGCCAGCGCCAATTCCAGAATCTCGTCGCCGTAAAGATAAGACTTCGGGCCGATCTCAAAAAAAGGGGCTTGGATCTTACAGTTTTTCATTATTAAGGCACCTCTCTTATTCGTATTCCTTCTTTTGTAAATATAACACTTTTCTTTCTTTTCGTCAATTACCATTTTCGTTTTTCTTTCGTTTCTTATAATACAACGAAAATTTTTACGGATTATTGTTAATTTTGCGACTTGCACCAAAGAAAAAAACAAGGTATTCTTTACAATAAGAAATATTTTTGATAAAATTAAAGGTAGGATTGCTATGATTTCTAACGAAGCCCTTTGCGCTGCCCGTAATGCATACGATATTGAGGCGCAATGCATTAGCCAAATGAAAGAATACTTTAATGATCTTGATTTTTCTCAGGCAGTAGAATTACTTTGCGCCGCACCCAGAATCGGCGCCGCAGGTTGCGGCCATTCAGGTATCATCTGTCAGCACTTTGCCCATTTGATGTGTTGCATCGAACGACCGGCTCGGTTTATCAGTCCCGCAGAAGCAGTACACGGCGCCACCGGTTTTCTGCAGAAGGGCGACGTTATGGTGTTTGCCTCCCGCGGCGGCAAAACAAAAGAGCTTTTACCTATTGTAGATATCTGCAAAGCAAAGGGCGTTTCCATCATTACCATTACAGAAAATCTTGAATCCCCTCTGGCATTGGCAGCCGACGTTGTCCTGAAACAGCACGTTAATCGGGAGACGGACAAATGGAATGCTCAGGGAACCACCAGCACCACCGCTCTCTGTATGATCTTCCACGCTTTGCAGGCCGCTGTTATTGAGCAGACCGGTTATCAGGCAGAGCAGTTTGCGCTCATCCATCCGGGCGGCGCGGTAGGAGAAAGGCTGAATAACAAATCTTTGTAAATCAGGTGATAATCATGGAATGCAAGTTGAAGCTTGAAGTCCGACGTCAGAAAATATTGGATATTCTCCATCAAAACGGAAAAGTTTCTGTTGCAGCTATCAGCAGAGAACTGGGAACGACCCCTGTTACCATTCGAAGCGACCTAACTGCGTTGGAGCAGGAGGGGCATTTGATCCGTGTGCAAGGAGGCGCCGTTCTTCCTCCGCGAAATAAGGGCAGCCAAACCGCTTGCGTTGTCAGTAACGTTGAAGAGAAGAAGCGTATCGCTGCTATGGTAGCCGGAATGATTCATGACGGAGATACCCTTTTTATCAATTCCGGAACTACCACAGAATACGTGGCAACCGCGTTGGAAATTCGTGCAAATCTCAATATTGTAACCAACTCTTTGTCCGTTGCCACGATTTTGGGAGAGATACCCTCTTTCCGCGTGATTTTGGTGGGCGGTGAAATTAACGCCCAATACGGCTTTACCTACGGTGGCGATGCCCTTTCGCAACTGGAAAAATACAAGGCGAATTGGGCGATTTTGTCTGTTGACGGTATCAGTACTTCCTGCGGAATCACGACCCGTCACGCTGAAGAAGCGATGGTGGATCGCATGATGATCGCCAACGCATCAAGTACGTTGATCGTGGCAGACCACACCAAAATTGAACGAGCAGGTTTTGCCCGCGTTCGGGATAATTTAGAGGGAATTACCGTGGTCACCGACAGCAATAATACAGATGATCTTGCCTCTGTCGGAATGGTTATCATAAATGTGTAACACAAAATGCTATCCAAAAGCGGATAGCATTTTTGCAAACAGGAGTGTGCTATGTATATAGGAATTGATTTAGGCAGCACTAATATCAAAGCTGCCGTTTATAACGAAAATATGGAGTTCATTGACCGTCAAAGCCTGCCCGTAGAATATATTCGGGAAAATGGCTTTGTGGAGTTCGATGCAATCCGATATGTGCGGGATTTGGAATCTCTGTTATCCAAAATACTGCAGGATAACAGAGTAACAAATATCCGCCACATCGCCTTTACCGGTCAAGCCGAGTCACTTGTGGTTCTCGGAAAAGACGGTCAGCCGCTAATGAACGCAATCTCCTGGATGGACGAGCGTTCCACCGCAGAGTGCGAAGTTTTGGCCAGGCAGTTTTCTCCCGAACAATGCGAAGAAGTAACCGGTCAACTGGCTGTTCTTCCCACCTGGCCTGCCACCAAAATTTTGTGGCTTAAACATAATCGTCCTGAAATCTTCCAAAACGCAGAAACCTATATGTTGCTTAAGGATTATGTGGTGTATTATTTCACAGGCGTTAAGAAGGCTGATATGTCTATCGCCACCTTCTCCTTCTACTTTGATATTTACAACAAAACCTATTGGCAGGAAATGCTGAACGCCATCGGAATTCGTATCCAACAGCTCCCCGAATTATGCGAGCCTTGTTCGGTCGCAGGCGCGCTGCTTCCTGAAATTTCCGCGCGTTTGGGATTATGTGGTCCCTGTCAGGTCAACGCGGGCACCCTGGACCATTTTGCCGGTATGGTCGGAACGGGTAATATTACGCCCGGCAATATTACATTGTCAACGGGAACGGTTATGGCTATGGCTGTGATGTGCGAAGAACCGGCACCAAAAAATACCGGTATTGCCATGCATTACGGTTTCCTGCCGAATACGCACGTGATGCTCCCCGTTGCAGAAAGCGGCGGTGTCAGTCTGGAGTGGTTCCGCAGAAGCTGTATGCCGGAGGTATCCTTCAAGCAGATAGATGCCGTACTTGACCAGCGGAGCAATACCCCAATTTTGTTCCTACCCTATTTGGTTGGCACAAATGCGCCGGAGTTTGACAGTAATGCCACCGGCGTGTTTTGGGGACTTCGTCAGGAGCACGATGCTTACGATATGGCGCGGGCCGTTATGGAGGGTGTCAGCTTTATACTCCGCAAAAACTGTGACCATATCTCGAAGTCGGGTTTAATACCGTCTTCCATCATTGCCACCGGAGGCGGCGCAAAGAGCGCGATCTGGTGTCAAATGCAGGCGGATATTACAGAACTCAAGGTGCGGATTCCCACAGAAAAGGAAGCCGCCTGTCTGGGCGCAGCTATGATTGCCGCCGTTGCTGACGGCCGCTATCCCTCACTCGCAGAAGCCGCCGATGACATCGTAACCTTCTCCAAGGAGTATACCCCCAACACCTCTGCATATACGAAAGAAAAGTATCAACGCTTTTGTAAGCTCTATCAACTCACCGCGGATATGTAAGGGTAAATTCCACGCGCATCGGCTTTAGTTTTTTGCAAAAAGCAAGATTACTCTCTCCTGCCCACGAAAAAAGGCCTGCATACCTCCGTTTTTGTTGTATTTCCGCAGCCGTTAATGTATACTTATTTTGAGGTGAACACCATGCAAAAAGAGGTTTTGACAAGGGAAAAAATTAAATACAACTGTAAAGCAGAATTTTATACCCTTTTTTTCAATGCGATAAAACTAATTATTTTCTGTATATTGGTTATACTTTTTACATTCTTTTGGTTTTCATCACTATTATCAATGCCAAAGTTAGCGTGGTTTTTAAGCTCTATATTTTTCTTAATTATAATTCTTATACCGATTTCCGTGCTTATTCAATACAAACAGCTTCGTTTGATTTATAACAACAAATTTAATATCGTACGAGATAAACTTGTTAGCTGTCAAGAAAAAGAAATCTATCACCATCCCAAACTTCGTATATTCTCAACCCCAAACACTTTGCATTTCAAATTATACGGTAAATATCTTCTCTTTCCGGGAAAATATTACAAGTCATCAAAATATAAAATGAGCGATGATGGAATAGTTAATACCGCTCTCATTGATGATGAATTCTACTTGATACTCGTCAAAAATAAAATTGTATATGTTTATAACACAAAGCTTTTTGAGTTGCAGGAGTAAGCACTATTAAAGATACCGCGCTTAACAATCGTTAGGCGCGGTTTTGGTTATTCTCAATCTTTACTGCCTCAGCCACTCCTCCAAAAAGCTCGGCCGGCGTTTTTTTGCTCCTCTGTAATCTACACGCACAAGTATAGCGTCCACTCCTATTATCTCTATATTCTCCCACGGAATTATAATATCGTCATCTTTCCCGAAAATTCCGAAAAATCGCGGTCTTCCGAGCGATATCACCGACACTATAACTGCTCTTTCGGGGTCGACCTCCACGTCGTCTACTCTACCGAGCCTTACCCCGTCCGATATATTTATCACATCTTTATTTTTCAGCTCCGTAAATTTACAAATCACTCAAACCCACCCCCTACTTAAATAAATATTACTAATCCCTCAAAAATATAATTATTTTTTCAATACCCCCTTTTCCTTGTTTTTTTACCCCCCCAATTATATATACTCCCTTTATTTATATCTCAGTTTTTGTGCATAATATTATCTATTTCAATTCACGAACCATCTTAAAAAATTTATTTTTTTAAATATCAGCAAAAGGTATGGACAAATTGCATTTTATCTGCTATTATATTGTAGAAAATGTGCGTTCAGGGCATACAACTCTTTGGAACGCACCAAAAGAATATTAAAATGTAAGGGGGTTGACCGGTTAATTTTTTAATGTACCGGTCGAAAAAGTATGGCAAAAGCATATAATCCGTATGAAAACATGCTGTCTGTACTCGAAAGCGCCGCCAATATGCTCGGTCTTGCCGAGGAGGATTATGTTACTCTTAAGTATCCCGAAAGAGAGCTTAAGGTTTCCCTCCCGATCAGAATGGATGACGGTAGCGTAAAAGTATTCGAAGGATACAGAGTTCAGCACTCCAGTCTCAGAGGTCCCTGCAAGGGTGGTGTTCGTTTCCATCAGAATTCTGATATGGACGAAGTTAAGGCTCTCGCTGCTTGGATGAGCTTCAAGTGCGCAGTTGCTAACATTCCTTACGGCGGCGGTAAGGGCGGTATTAAGGTTGATCCCTCCACTCTTTCCAAAAATGAGCTTGAAAGACTTACAAGAAGATTCACCGCTATGATTCTTCCTCTTATCGGTCCGGAAAAGGACATTCCTGCTCCTGACGTAAACACTAACGCTGAAATTATGGGTTGGATGATGGACACATACAGCATGTTCCAGGGATATCCCGTTAGCGGCGTTGTTACCGGAAAGCCTATCGAAATCGGCGGATCCCTCGGACGCGGCGAGGCTACAGGACGCGGCGTTATGTTCATCGCTGATGAGATACTCAAGAAAAAAGGCATGAAGCCTCAGGATTGCAGAGTTGCCGTTCTCGGAATGGGTAACGTTGGCGGAGTAGCTGCAAGACTTATGCACAAAGCCGGTTACAAGATCGTTGCTGTCGGAGACGTTTCCGGCGGACTCATCGATTACAACGGCATAGATATGGATGCTCTTTCTGCTTACCTCGCTGAGAAGAGAGGTAACGTTGTAAAGGACTTCAAGACTGCTACCGGAAAATTCGTAACCAACGAGGATGTTATCGCTTGCGATTGCGATCTTCTTGTTCCCGCTGCTCTTGAAAACCAGATCAATGCTTCTAATGCTGCTAACGTTAAGGCTAGCATCATCGTAGAAGGCGCTAACGGACCTACTACCGTTGAGGCTGACGCTATCCTCGATGCAGCAGGAAAGACTATCGTTCCTGACATTCTTGCTAACGCCGGCGGTGTTGTTGTTTCTTACTTTGAGTGGGTACAGAACATCCAGTCTATCTCTTGGACCGAAGCTGACGTTAACGAGGCTCTTCGCAAGAAGATGGTTCTCGCTTTCGACGAAGTTTGGACCAAAGCTCAGGAGTACAAGACCAGCATGAGAATGGGCGCTTATATGACCGCTATCGGCCGTCTTGTTGCTGCTAAGAAGATCAGAGGCATATTCCCCTGATTCTAACTTGAGATAATTTTAAGGATACCTCGTTTTCGGGGTATCCTTTTTTGCATTAAAATAAGCGGAAGATGTGGAGCCTGCACTCCCTTCTTCCGCCTATCTTTTTATTGCTGTTTACTTCTCACTTTTGCTCTTGTTTCGTTATCGAGTATGCGCTTGCGTATTCTGAAATTCTTGGGTGTTACCTCTATCAGCTCGTCATCTCCGATAAATTCTATGCACTCCTCAAGGCTCATTCTTCTGAAGGGAGTAAGCCTGAGCGCCTCGTCGGATCCCGACGCTCTCATATTGGTAATGTGCTTTTTCTTGCACACGTTTACGTTTATATCCTCTGATTTGGGAGATACTCCGACTACCATTCCCTCGTAAACGGGCGTTCCCGGACCGATAAATAAGGCTCCTCTTTCCTGCGCGTTATAGAGTCCGTAGGTTACGCTTTCTCCCGTTTCAAAAGCAATCAGGGAACCGGTAAATCTGCGCCTTATCTCTCCCTTGAACGGCTGATATCCTATAAATATCGAGCTCATTATTCCTTCGCCCTTGGTGTCAGTCAGTAGCTCGTTTCTGTATCCGAAAAGTCCTCTTGCAGGAACCTTAAACTCGGCACGCATACGGCTTCCCGCCGGAGCCATCTTCACAAGCTCTCCCTTACGCTGCCCCATCTTCTCCATAACGGAACCTATTGATTCCGCGGGAACGTCAACTACCAGCTCTTCCATCGGTTCCATCAGCTGTCCGTCAATCTCCTTGAGCAGCGCCTTCGGAGCACTTACCGCAAACTCATATCCCTCTCTGCGCATCGTTTCAATAAGTATCGAAAGATGCATCTCGCCGCGTCCGCTTACTCGCAGACTGTCGGTGGAATCCGTTTCGGTTATTCTCAGCGAAACATCCTTGAGGAGTTCCTTGAAAAGTCTTGCTCTGAGCTGTCTTGAGGTTACAAATTTTCCCTCTCTGCCCGCAAAGGGACTGTCGTTTACCGAAAAGGTCATCTCAATAGTAGGCTCACTTATCTTCACAAAGGGGAGCGGTTCAGGCGAAAGCGGCGCGCATATCGTGTTACCTATCGTGATATCCTGTATTCCCGACACGCACACGATATCTCCGACTATCGCGCTCTCCGCAGGTACTCTGTTAAGTCCCTCTATCTGATAAAGGTTTACTGCTTTTCCGCGATAATTCGTATCCTTATTATGATAGTCGCAAACCGAGATATCCATATTCGGCTTCATCGCTCCGCGCTCTATCTTACCGATAGCTATTCTTCCGACGTATTCATTATAATCTATCGACGAAACCAGCATCTGCATCGGACCCTCCGCGTCCCCCTCAGGAGCGGGAATATAATCCACTATCTTGTCAAAAAGCGGAGTTAAGTCTGTGCCGGGCTTTGTGTAGTCCTCAGTCGCAGTACCCTCTCTTCCCGAGCAGTACAAAATCGGACTCTCAAGCTGTTCGTCATCCGCGTTCAAATCAAGCAGCAGCTCAAGTATCTCATCTTCTATCTCGTCAAGTCTTGCATCGGGTCTGTCTATTTTATTTACCACCGCAATAACTCTGTGTCCGAGAGAAAGTGCCTTTTGAAGCACAAATCTCGTCTGAGGCATGGGTCCCTCTGCAGCGTCAACAAGCAGAATTACTCCGTCAACCATCTTCAATATTCTCTCTACCTCGCCGCCGAAATCAGCGTGTCCCGGAGTATCTATTATATTTATCTTTACATCTTTGTATCTCACCGATGTGTTTTTTGCAAGTATGGTTATTCCGCGCTCTCTTTCAAGCTCGTTGGAGTCCATAACTCTGTCCTCGACCACCTGATTTTCTCTGAAGGCTCCGCCCTGCTTCAGCATCTCATCCACAAGCGTAGTCTTTCCGTGGTCAACGTGCGCTATTATCGCAATATTTCTTAAATCTTCTCTTATCAAAACTATCCTCTTCTCCTATATTACAACTCTCTTCGCAAGCATTTCGCGAAGCACAAATCCAATTTATTTTACCATATTCCTCAAAATTTATATAGCATCAAAAAATATGTTTTTTACACAGTTCTCTCTTTTTTTCTTGTAAATTTTACACAACGCCGCATACTACCCTATCATTACCCGCAAAATCCTTGTGTACTTCTACATCTCGAAATCCGTTTTCTTTCAGTATTTTTGCTACTGCATCTCCTTGGCTGCAGCCTATTTCAAATATAAGCTCCCCGCCGTCTTTCAGGTGCTTTTTCCACACCTTCGGAATTATCCTGTAAAACTCAAGCCCGTCCTCGCCGCCGTAAAGTGCCATACTCGGCTCGAACTCCACCTCTTTTTGAAGGACTTTCATCTCATCGCCCGTCAAGTAGGGCGGATTGCATACTATTACGTCAAGGCTCGGGAGCTCCCCGTCAAAAGAAAGGGCGTCCGCGATAATTACCTGCACGTTTTTGCATCCGTTTATCTCAATATTCCTGCGCAGGTATTTTTCAGCTTCCCGTGACAACTCCACCGCATACGCATACCCGGATATCCTTTTTGAAAGGGTTACTGCAAGACACCCGCTACCGCTGCAAATATCGGCAACGTTCTCTATCTTTCCTCTGCGCAAAGCGATATCCACCAAAAGCTCCGTTTCGGGACGCGGTATCAGTACCCCTTCCCCTACCTCAAAACGCTCGCCGTAAAACTCCCAGCTACCCAAAAGGTACTGCAAAGGATACCCCTCGCATCTCTTCTTTGCAAATTCGCACACCGCAGCGTACTCCTCTGCGCTCACTTCACTTTGATATTTCATCGGTAATTGCTTGGAGTCGCTTTTCAGTACGTCACCCAAAATTTGTACCGCTTCAAAAACGGGCCGGTTTATTCCGACCCGCTCAAACTGCTCAACTATCTTTTTCTTCAGCTCGTAAACCTTCATCGAATACTCCCCGTTACCACTTATCTTCCCCGTCTTTTTCAGGTAATACTTCCTTCATCGCGGCGGCTGCAACTTCCATCTGCTCTTCATCCGGCTCATTGGTAGTTATCCTCTGCACCCATATTCCCGGAGCAGAAAATATCCTCGTAACGATATTATCGTGCCGTCCCGCTATTTTAATAAGCTCGTAAGAGCATCCCATCAACACAGGCAAAAGCAGTATCTTTATTCCCGCTCTCAAAAACAGGTTATCCCACGGTACAAACGGCAACGAAAACAGCAAAATACTCAGCGTCAGGGTTATTATCATAAAGCTGGTTCCGCAGCGAGGGTGGAACCTTTTATATTTCTTGATATTTTCAGGTACAAGCTCATCGCCCGCCTCATAGCAAGCTATCGTTTTATGCTCCGCTCCGTGATACTGGTACACCCTCTTTATATCCTTAAGTAGCGAGGTCAGAAAAATGTACCCTATAAATATCGCTATCTTTATAAGTCCCTCAATCACCGCAAGCCATCCCGTTAATATGTACGGCTCCAAAAGCTTTGCGATATATGACGGCAGCAGCATAAAGAGTCCCACGCCTATAACTACCGCAAACACCGTCGCTATCACCATTATTACATTAAATATTTTATCTCCCAGCTTTTCGGTAAGCCACTTGTCAAATTTGGACGGTTCCTCTTCCTCTATTCCCGCCTTCTCTGCCGATTTCATCAGCGTTTTATAGCCGAGTATAAGAGTCTGCACAAAATTGACGACTCCTCTTATTATGGGAATTTTATTTATCTTCTTATTCCCCACCTTATTATCCCACGACTCTATATCTATACTTCCGTCCGGTAACCTTACTGCCATCGCAGTTTTTTTTGGTCCCTTCATCATAACTCCTTCAATCAGAGCCTGACCGCCTATCATCGTTTTCTTAATTGCGCACTTTTCCGCCATTTTATTGATTCATTTCCTTTCCTATCTTCTTTTCAGTGTTTCTGTTCATTAGCGGTAATGTTATTGTAACGGTAGTTCCGGCTCCTTTTATACTGCTTATATCTAAGCTTCCGCCGTGGCGTGTAATTATCTCATCGGCAACCGCAAGTCCGATTCCCGAGCCGCGTCTTGTGGACATTCCCTTATAAAACTTCCTCTTTACGTTCGGAAGATCCTCTGCACTTATACCTATTCCGCTGTCAGCAACCTCTATTCTGACTGCTCCGCCTGCCGCTTTCATTCTTATCCTTACCCTGCCGCCGCTATCGGAATATTTTATCGCATTATCTATTATATTTACAAACACCTGTCTTAATCTGTTTTTGTCGCCGTACACTACAAACGCTTCGTCTGTAACTTCACAAATCAGCTCCACGCCCTCGCGCCTTGCCTTCTCGGTATACATCATAGCCGCCTCTTCTACCTCAGCCGCTATATCCATCTTATCCATTATCATCTTCATTCTGCCGCTTTGTATCCTTGAAAAATCAAGCAGCTCCTCAACCATAAGCGATAACCTCTCCGTTTCGCTGATGATTACCCTCATTCCGCGCTTACGGGTTTCCTCGTCTTCGGTATCCATTACCGTTTCGCTCCAACCCTTGATTGCCGTCAACGGAGTACGCAGCTCATGCGATACAGATGAAATAAACTCATTTTTCATCTTCTCGGTAGCCTCAAGCTCCCCCGCCATATAATTTATCGTATCACACAGCTCTCCCAGCTCGTCGTCATTTCTCTTTTTGATACGGGTATCAAAATCTCCCTGCGCTATCTTCCTCGCGCTGTCACCTACCGCACCTATCGGAATTACTATCGAATTTATAAAATAGGAGCTCGAAAACAAAACGAATAATATTATCGCTATCTCAACGACCGCCGCCGCAAGTATTATCGTAACTATCTGCCTGTCGATCATATTTATCGAAACTATCGCTCTTACTGCAGTATATTCTCCGCCGCTTTGCAGTATTTTTGTCACCGCGAGTACCTTTTCTCCGTTTTCCTCTCCCCAATATTCTCCATATCCGCTTTGAGATTCCAACGCTGCGATATAGTCCGGCATTTCGCTCTCATTTTCGGGTAAAAATCCGCTCGATGCTACTATCGCTTTCCCCTCAGCGTTAACCGCCATCAGCTCCATCTCCGAACGGTATTCAAAATCCTCGACCATTCTCTTTATATTGATATCGTACAGCCCCGCATCGTCCTCGTAATAGTCCTCTGCGAGCTCGGAGATTACATTAAGCCTTGACGTCAAAATTTGTTTTACGCTGTTGTAGTAATAATTTTTTATTCCTACACTTATTCCTATCTCAAGAATTATAAGTACGACGATTATAGCGCCCATACTGTTTAACAGCCAGCGCTTCGTTATCTTTTTTACCGCCATACCTACTCCTTCTTTCCTTATTTTTTTCGCTCAGCTTACTCGCTCCACTTATATCCGTATCCCCATATCGTAAGCAGATACTCCGGCGAGGATGCGTCGCTTTCTATCTTCATTCTGAGGCGTCTTATATTTACATCCACAAGCTTTTCGTCGCCGTAAAAATTCTCGCCCCATACCTTTGAAAGTATCTCAAGTCTTGTCATCGCAATGTTCGGATTTTTCATAAACAGCTCCATCAGCTGAAACTCCACCTGCGTCAGATCAACATTCTCACCGTTTTTCGTAAGGGTCCTGCTCTTTATATGAAGGGTAAACGGTCCCGACACAAGATCCTCGCTCTTGTTCTTCATACTGCTCGCCGCAGCTACTCTTCTGTGTATCGCGTCAACTCTTGCCACAAGCTCAGACGGACTGAACGGCTTCGGTACATAGTCATCTGCTCCGAGCATAAGTCCGGTCACCTTGTCCATCTCCTGCGTTTTCGCTGAGAGCATTATTATTCCCACCGTGTCGCTTTTCTCTCTTATTCTTCTGCAAACGGTAAAGCCGTCTATTCCCGGCATCATTACGTCAAGCAGTACTATGTCAAAATCTCCGCCGGAGCTTTCATATACCTCCAGAGCTTTTTCACCGCAGTCTACATCGGTAACATCGTATCCGCCTCTCTTCAAGTTGATAACTATAAAGTCGCGAATATCGGTTTCATCCTCAACTACAAGAACTTTTCTCATTTTATTACCTCCGTCCGTTATCACTTTAATATCACAAAATTGTTTTTACATTCCTCAAAGCTTACTGCTATACTACTGGTATTTTCAGGCGTGAACATATAATACTCATACCCGCTTCCCTCACCTATCAGCCGGTAATTGTCCTCGAAAACATCCTTATAGGCCCCTTTGCGCATTACTTTTATCCTCAATAATTCTTCGCCAGCGCGCCTATCTATATATTCCTTAACGCTCCACTCACTGTTTTCCGACTCAACGATTACCGTAATATTATTTTTCCATATCTGCGGCAGTTTAAATATAAACCGCTCCTCTTTATCACGCAAAACAGCAAGTACAGATACAAGTCCGTCCTCATAGGCACGCATATACTCGGTAATATACATCCTTACCTCGTCCCCCGACGAATATCCCGGCAAAAGCTTCTGGTAGGGTATTTCGGTTATTCCGTCCCCGTTTATATCCTCGCAATACCCTTCCTCTCTCTTGGGCAGCTGCGCACCCATCGTTCCCAACAAGGTAGACAGCTTCTGCTGGGAATAGTACACCACCTCCGAGCTTATCTCTCCTGAAGGTAATCTGTAATCTATAAACAGCGCTTTCTTGTTAATTTCAAGCTTTCCCTCCGTCAGCTTAAGATACTCGTCAACTTCGCTCCCAAGATTTACCTCTCCGAATTTGAGCAGCTGTCCGTTAAGCTCAGATACTAAAATCACCCTGCCGTCCTCCGACAGCAGAAGAATATCTTCAATTCCTTCACCCGTAACGTCAACTATCGACATCTCGTCATATTCCATCGCAAATATCTTCTCAAGCGAACTATCTGAGTATCTGTACGCCTCAAGCGTTTTTACATTCAAATTCGTATTATACCATCCGATTATTATATTAGTTTCGCTGCCGTTTACAAGCTTTGCAAAATTTATTGATGCTACATCGTTAGCGGCTCCCGAAACATTGTAAGTGGATATCCACTTGTCACCGTTACTTTGAAGAATATTCAGCTGTGCCTCTTCGCTTTCATCTGTACTGTAAAAAAGCAGTACCTCTTCAACTCCATCCGCATTTATATCCGCAAATACAAATGCTGAGCGTTCCTCGCCAAGCTTCGGTCTTTTGAGCTGGTAATCGTTGCTTCCTATCGCCTTTTCCAGCGCACTCTGTATCGCTTTCTGACGCTCTGTAAGTGCGGGCGGCTTCATCAGGTCTTCAATATCAAGGCTAATTCCGGAGCATCCCGAAGAAACTACCAACACCGCTCCCGCCAATACCGCAACAAAAAAGCGCACCAAACAGACCGCCGCTTTTTTTATTCCGAAAACGGCCGTCCGATTCGACATTTTATTCACTTCAGTACCAATCCTTGCACCGAGCATTTTTTACCATCCGTTTCTTTTTACTTTGCTCTCCTCAAATCTATCCGTTGCAGCTCTTTCCTCGTCCGCTTTACCCATCGCAACTATACTGTACGGCTTTATATTTTGCGGAAGCGAGAGTATTTCGCAAAGCGGCTCCATTCTTGCACTCTTCGGGTACGCCGCACACCAGCAGCTTCCCAGCTCAAAATACGTTGCCGCAAGAAGTATATTCTGAGTAGCCGCAGCACAATCGTCCGCCCAATAGTCCGGCGACTCGTCAATATTCCCGCACACTATCACCGCGGCAGGAGCACTTTTCAGCATCGCTGCGTTCGGACATCCGACTGCAATTTTATCAAGCTTTTCTCTGTCGTCTACAACAACAAATCTCCACGGTCTGAGGTTCCTCGCCGACGGAGCGCAAAATCCCGCTTTTAAAATCTCCCTAACTACCTCTTCATCAATCTTATCCGGTCTATACTTCCTCACACTTCGTCTTTTCAATATAACATCCATCATACCGAAACCTCCGTTTTTCAAGTATTTACCTTACCTTATATACTATAACAAATCCGTCTTTATGTCAACAATTTTCACCTTGTGAAAGCTCTCTGCTTTCCATTTTGGCTCCTCTGATTTTAATTTTTAAAAATCGTTCTTATTTTTATAAATATCTATTGACACTTGAGCGGTTATTCAAATATAATAATGCTTGAGCAATCGCTCAACTATTCAACAGAGAGGTTAGTCTATGGAAAAATATAAAAATTCAGACTTTTTATGCGAAAACCATCAAGAGCATACCTTTTCAGCGGAACATACACTGAAAAATATGCCTTCACGCAACACAGCTCTTGAGGTAGCATCTTTTTTTAAGGCTCTGGGGGACTCCACAAGAGTTATGATACTTTGCGCTCTTGACGAAAAAGAGCTGTGTGTCTGCTGTATCGCCGAGGTACTCGGAATGACTGTTTCCGCAGTATCTCACCAGCTTGCAGCGCTCAGAAATGCGAACCTTGTAAAATTTCGCAAAGAGGGCAAAACCGTTTACTATTCCATCGCCGACGAGCATGTAAAAATGATGCTGAGCGGCGGTCTTGAACACGTACACGAATAATTTTAAAGGAGAATGTTTATGAAAAAAAT
>JAEIGA010009554.1_pt1 | contig 14682 bp, 21 predicted proteins | sample 9270691 | NCBI WGS metagenome assembly JAEIGA01 (sample SAMN17057246, study PRJNA624740) | gut metagenome | biome: biome; isolation source: fecal sample | host: Bos grunniens | place: China: Xizang | collected 2019
AAGAAGGCATCAAAAAAGGACCGGCTGAAGGGGATACAACCGGTCCTTCCGAAGATATGCAACCGTCTTACGTGTAGTAAAACGCTTTCATTTTGGCAGGGTTGGCTATAACTGCCTTATTAAACTCTTTCTCGATTATCTGGGCGATCGTAGCGTATGCATACGATGTAGGATGACCGTTGACGATAGATGCAGTATAAGCGCTTGACTGCAGATAAGGTATTTTATCGCAGTCTATGAGCAGATCTCCGTAATAGCTTGCCAGATCTCTTATAGCCTGAGAGTAAGCCGTATACTGTGCTGTAAATCTCATGCAGGTTACGAAGCAGACTATTGCATCCGGGTTTTTAGCCATTACCTGATCATGTATCTCAGCCATGTTACCGAAGAACGTATTAGGATGAGGAGAAGCTGATACATCTGCAATAGTGCCGAGCGTTGTCGAGAGCCTTCCGTCGTTAATGCCGAGAGCTATGATGTAGAGCTGTCTGGCTGTATCGGATGCCATCTTGGCTGCACAATCGGAGTCTGTCAACCATGCTCCTGCAGTTACTCCGCCTTTTGCATAATATTCGATGTCTACGTTTGAACGTCTGCCGAGTACCTTAGGCCATGACAGAGGCTCGGAATACATCAGCGTACCGCTCTGATCAATGCATCCGCATGCATAAGAGTCTCCGAGCACTGCAGCATCCTTAAACATTGTAAGGAATGCATAAGGGTTGTCTGTAGACTGCCATTCTCCATATGTACCGGGGAAGGCACCCCATCTCATTCTGTGATACATTTTGTTGTAACGGTCAACATATATCTGGAAGTTACCTCCGCCGGCTGCATCATTATGTCCGAAGGTTACGAGTCCGCCCTGTGTCGATGCATCTGCAGGAAGGTTTGCAACCATATTTGCGGTTGCTATGCTGTAGATCTTATTAATGTCTGCATCATTTGCATCTGAGAGATCGGGATAAGTTGTCGATATAACAGTACCGTGTCCTCTCATTCCGTAGCCGTTGGATGTTAACTTCCATGCTCTCCATGTTCCGGGATATGCGCCCCATCTCATTCTCTGCCAGAGTGTGCCGTCTCCTTCAATATAAAGCTGGAAGTTTCCTCCGCTCTGGTTATTATCATATCCGAATGTGATAAGTGTCCCCTGATCCAAAACTGCATTAGCAGGAAGGTTTGATACCATACCGGCTTCTGCTATTGTATAGATGGTATTGATTTCTGCATCGTCAGCATCGGAAAGATCCGGAAAGAGTGAGCTTATAACAGTACCATGTCCTTTTACAGGGATGCCGTTGGATGTAAGTTTCCAGTCTCCCCATGTACCCGGATATGCTCCCCATCTCATACGATGATAAAGCAGGCCGTTATAATCAATATAAAACTGCATGTTTCCGCCATTTGCTGCAGTACCGAAGCTCATAGTTATCAATGTGCCCTGGTCTTTTGCGTCTGCAGGAAGGTTTGATACCATTCCGGACTCTGCGATAGTATAAATTCTGTTAATATCCGCATTGTCTGCATCCGACAGTATGGGATATGTTGAAGAAACGACGGTCTCCTCTCCCATTAAAGCAAATTTAAAAGTATCTCCGACCGTCTTTGAGTCTGCTGCCGCACTTGCTACGGAAAGCGACGTGTCAATAGGCGGAGTTGAAGGCGTTGCCAGGTTATCAGATAACCAGTCGCCTGCTGCCGTTGCAATAGGTGCATCGAGATCTCCGTTTAAAAGCATTGCATCGAGCTTCGCCGAGATCTCTGCAGATACATCAAGATTATTAAAATAATTTTCAACCCATGTCTTAAGAGCTATCCAGTCTCCCTTAACATCGTCCCAGTCTGCAGTAAGGTCAGTCTTAAACTGTTCCCAGTCTGCGACGAGTCCCTTAAACTGCTCCAGAAACCAGTCAAGATTAAGCTCATGGAAGTCTGTATAAGGATAAATATTAACCATCTTTATTACCTCCTATGAAAATAATATTGTTATCGTGTAATTATGTCCGTCATATGATGTCGTGCTCCCGGAGCCGTAGGTTATAGTATAAATCTGTGTAGCTGAATTATAGGCGATATTGCTCACATCATTATACTGATCTACGCCAAAATTCTTTTTATGCATAAAGATTACTATCATGTCAACCTCCTTAATATACGAGGATACAAAACTCATTTATGAATATATCGGATATATGCTCGTACAAATTCCATTCAGCTATCTTTAACTCATCCGTGAGCATCTGCTGGGAAGTCGTAACACCGATATTGCCATATAAATGAGCATCATGTTTTACAATTTCGTTACTCGTTCCGGTAGAGTCTCTGGACACATCTCCGGATGCGTTTCCGCTTCCAAACTGTGAAGTATTGGCTCCGGCCGTCTCCTGATCCTTATCGGAAAAGGTAGCAACGTCATAAGCAGATACATCCTGCTTCGTAGAGCTTGACGTGTTGCTTCCTGTGATGGTATTTGATAATGAGCTTGAGTTTTCTTTCTGGTTGTCTGCATATCCTCTCTGACGTGCATCCGAGTATTCCTCATGCCTGTCATAATTGAAAAGAGGATCATAATCTATGCTTAAAGCGTCTATCCATTTCTGGAATGTCCTCTCCCAGATCTCGCTCCAGATGCCTATTCTGTCCTTTAAATAATCAAAGTCAGAATAAACGACCTCAAACTCCTCCGATTTATTTAATATTCTGTCTATCGCAAGCTGTGAGTCAATGCCTGCAGGGAAGGTTAAGTTAGCGAAGAGTGTATTATCATAATTATACATCGCTCTGAGTGTTAATTTGCTCTGCATCGTTGCTCACCTCCTCCTTATAATGTCTCTCGGCTTCGATATTAAGTCCGAAATGCTCATTTACATATTTTAATGAGCTTGTGAGAGTATCAAGCCAGATCTCGCTCCGGCTGATGGCATCAATAACAGTCGAGTTTGCTTCGTCTGTTATCATGCGTTCCTTTTTCTCAATAGGTACCGTCGGGATCCCGACCTCTTTGTCAAACATATTGAGAATAGTTTTAAAATCATCCAACTGCATCGTAGTAAGATAATTTTCTTTCATATGATCACGGGCCCAGAACTGCCAGGGCTCCGTCTTGTCCTGCTGGTCATTGATAAGTTTCATATCATAAATGACTGCAGGCTCTCCGGCGTTGACTTTGTCGAGCATCTTCTTAAATGCTTCCGATGCCTGCTTATTCTTCGCAGCTAACATAAAAGCATATTTATTATTTATAAGAGACATATTGATAGCATTATCAAGCACTGAGAGCTTCTCTGCATAATATGTAATTATGTCCCAGATACCCATGTAGTCGGGCGTGAGTTTAATAAGCTCGCAGTTTTCTCCTATTGTAAATTCATTCTCCTGAATAGTCAGATGCGGGTTAGCGACTAAAAATTTAACCGGCTGATAGTAGATGTCATAACCGGAAAGAGATCCCGGCTGAAATATAAGACCGTTTTCGTTGGTCTCGAATACTCCGACATAACCAAACTTATATAGACAATATATGAAAAAATCTTTAACAGGTCCTTCCCATGTTTCGGGAAGGTTGTTAAAGTCTATAACGGATGCAGCTCTCTGAAACAGTGCGCGCTCCCAGAGCTGGAATACTCTGTTATTAAACGACTTAACCATAGAGGGAGTGTATGTTCCCTCTATGGTATTGATCTGATGATAGTTTAGAGGCGCATAATGTGAAAATATCGACATTATTGTACCCTCCTTATATTAGTCTGCCATGTAGAAAAGTATAGCATTTTCTGTAGGATCGTTGATAGCATTCTTTTCAATGGTAAGCCATGTGTTTCTGTAGCCTTTACGAGCTTCGAGTGGCGTGGTATTAGCAGTCTCAAGCTGGAAGTCTGTAAGCATTGAGTCTCTGTCGAAGAGAATACCTACTACATAATCGAGCTTTACAGCTGCGCCCTGCTTCTGCTGTCCGGTAACACCGTCGAGGATAGCAGTCTGGAAGTTGATACCCATGTCGTTGGATCCGTCATTGAACTGCCAGTAATTAACCATCTCATAATTCTGGCCCATCTCAAGATACTGAGGTCCGAAGATCTCCGGCATAACAAGAGCTTCTGCTTTTCTGAAAAGAGGTCCGTAAAGGATGAGTCTCTGATCAGCTTTAGGTGTATGTCTTAAGATAGAATAACTAACACCGCCTACAGTCTTTGTCATGGGGTTATGGAAACGAGCCGAGCGGTCTGTAAGTCTGTCGGAGTATTCCTTGATCGTAGCTGTAGCAAATTCCAAAAATTCTTTGAGATATGTGCTAAGCAGATCTGCGCATGATACTGCAGGAGACAAGTTATAATATGCATTATAAGCTGCAGCGAGGTTAACAGCTGCTTCCGTTACTACAGACTCATTGACAGCATAATCATAAATAGCAGCGATCTTTGAGAGTACTGTAAGTCTGTTAAACTCTTCTTTCTGCTGTTCGATGTCATTGGCATGCTCTGCCAGGTATCCGGCTACGAAGCGGTTCCATTCATCGACTGATGTAAATGCCATTTTAACCTGATTTTCATAATTGGTTATGGCATCCTGCCATGTTGTAGATCCTGCGAAATTCATTTCCAGAGGCATAGCCTGATGCTGTTCCCACTGTGATTTTGTAGATGCACCGCCGTTATCTCCGGATGTGTAACCGTCAGCGAGGTTTGTATGCAGATCTGTATTAAACCATCCCGAAGGAATGGGATCCTTTGAGTAAAAAGATACTTTGCGGTATCTGTTGGAATATACTCCGCTGTCTGCAGCCTGTACTGTCAAAAATTTTCCTTTGTAGGGACGTACAGCTACAACGAGTCTGCCGAGCACGATATTGATAGAATTAAATACATTTTCCATACCTGTAGAGAGTACTGTCTCGCCTGCAGATACGAAATTTGATGCGTCAACTACAGCGTAAGAGCCCTGGCCTGTTGCCTGTCTTACGAGCTGAGTCATTAAAGCGTACCCATCTCTGGGTGTAAGAGATCTTGCCATCTTCTTTTCCTCCTGTTAACAATATGATTTGACAATGTCGAGCAGATCCTGCTCCGATACTTCCGGAGTACTTACATCCGCTCTGTTGTTTTTATTCTGTAAGTCGCTTACTTTCTGATGCTCTGCCTCATACATTGCTTTATAGTCCGGCTCTGCTGCAGGTGGCTCGCTCTCTTTCGGCTGAGACTCTGCAACATTACCCGAGCACACATCCTCAGACTGTGATAATTGAGGTTGTTCCATAGTCTCGGGCTGAGTTGTCTCCGGCTGAGACTTCGACATCTCCATAAGCTCCTTTACATCCTTTACACTGTAGCCGGCTCTCGCCAGTGCTACGACATCCGATAAATTTAACATATTATTTCCTCCCGGTATTCTGATCTGGCAGTCAACCCACGAAGGGAAGGGAGCAGTTGACTGCTGGTTAGGCAAGCGCCCGGGAAACGCTCCCCGGTACCATGCGCTTATCCGCTCCCTTAAGGTAAATATATCAATATTGACCGATTAAGTCAATAAGAAGTAAAAAGAATAGCAGGTCCTACCAAACCTGCTATTCTACGCAAATGTGTGAGTGTAAATTGGGGACTCATTGGATGAGGAGGCCATAATGAGTAAAATTATATGTCCATCTGTATTATAACATATCATTCATAGAAAAAGCCACTATTTAAGTAAGAGTTAACTCTGTCTTTCTCTATGGCAGTACCGCTGCAGGATACGGATGCATTATCGCACTGGATAAAACCTGAGTAAGAGCTTATACTTGCAACTATTCCGACCGGTCTGCCCTTCTTGGCGATATAATTCACATCGTCCGGATCTTCGGTGTCTACGCTTTCCATATATACAATAACAGCCGTACTGAATGCTATGGAAGCTCTGCCACCTATCGCTCCCTTACTTTCTACTATTCTCCTGTTTGCAGATAATACGAGATTACTTCCGGAGCTTACCATTGAAAGAGCACCGCTGACACCGGCTGCTACATTTCCGGTAGCTATACCGAGCATCGTACCTGCTGCAGATGCTCCAAAACTTCCCAAACCTCCGACAATTCCGTTAATATCCATTGATATATTTGAGATGGCAACTTTAACAGCAAAATTATAAGATATTGTCTGCAGTACATCGTCGGTACCGTTAAGACATACACTGCATACTACATCTCCTGTACCGCAGTCTATCATAAATTTAAATCTTAAAGAGCTCTGATCTGCAAAATCTGCAGTATTTAATTCTATGATACCATAGCCGGGGATCCATGCCTGAGCCGTTGTATACGGAGGCATGCGTCTAAAGTCCGTATATGTCCAGGGTAAAGTAATGTTAGCGGTTAATGTTCCTCTTACCGGTGCTCCTGAAAGAAGTTTACCGGAAACATTTACGGAAGTCGCTCCTATGTTAATACTCGATATTGAGGTACCGGGAACGTCTGAAAGATCGCACGGTATCCAGATACAATTTAATATTGAAGAAAATGCGTCCGAAGCAAACTTTTTAATATCATCCTGTAATGTCGACGAGGTACATATCGCATTACATAATGTATTCATATTAGCCTCGTCTAAAGCTACCTGTGCCGTTACACCTGTATGTCCGGAAGTAGAGACCACAGTTAATATATAAGTACCTGTTAATGAAAAGAAGGGAGTATCATCCGCTTTGTATGTCATTGTCTTGGTAACTTTAACCGGAAGTCTTGAGTCCAGCTTCTCTACATCATACCCGGAAGAAGAGAACATTATCGGAGCTACCGTGCTCCCGATAGCAGCTTTATAAGATGCCAGGACATCTACTTCCAGAGTAAACTCTTTAACGGTATTTGAAATATATACGCAGTTGGTAACGAAGTAATATCTGCCCCATTCCGAGATATAGCAATAATTGGCGGATGCCGGCATTGTTGCGGATCTGATTATAGGGTTAATAATACTGCAGTCGTCCTTTAATGCTATCGTCACATCCGTGCCGGATGTAGGCTGAGCGGTTGAGTTCTTCTTCTTTGAATAATTAGACCAGTAAGTAAGAGTCATGCTAACACCTCCATTAATTTATTCCGGCTCTGTGGTCCGTAGACACCGTCTACAGATAAGTTATACTTTGTCTGGAAGTTCTTAAGAGCCTGTTTTGTTAACGGTCCGAAAATACCATCGACGGTAAGTCCTGCATTCGTTGCTTTATTGAGGCATGTCTGTAAATTTTTTACACTTGGTCCCATAGATCCCCTGGAGAGATAATATGCAGGGATGATATATATTTCCTTTTTATCTTCGCCCGGAGCGTATTCTATAAAAGGAAGCCTTCCGTGTGTTTTCCATTTTCTCGCCTGTAATTCCGTAACCTGTACGCCGTTCTTCCATTTCGGAGAGCTCTCGATTACGTTGCCGTTTCCTATATAAATACCACAATGTCCGCTCATGTAAAGGAAGTCTCCCGGAGATACGTTAGTAAAATCATCCGAGATATTGGAGCATAAGTTTAAAAGTCCTTTTTCGTTCACATCCTGCAGACCATTGCTCTCATACTTTGCTCCTCCGTATACTTTGCTCTTGTCTCCTTTAAAACCCCAGATAATGCCTTTAATAAGTCCGCAGCAGTCAAATGCAAAAGTATCATCACTTGCTGCCATGATGGAAGCTCTTATCTTTTCATTGTAAGCATACTGGTCAATAAGTCTCTTTTTGTTCTTTTCCGACAGAGGATGCCCGAAGCCTCCTTTTACATACAATGTCTTAAGCTCTGCAGTCTTAACGAGCATCTTAATAAATTCTTCTTTATTCATCTACTAACTCCTCATCCCAGCGATCGTAAGCTGTATTTCTGATAGACTCTTCTATCGAGTCAAGTTTACTTGTTAACTTAAGCAGTGCTTCCGTATTATTTGCAAGCACTGCCTGCAGCTCTTTGCTTTCCTGAGCATGCGCTTCTCTTATCTCTTTTAATTCCTTAGAGTACTCTTCCCTGATCTCTTTTATGGCTCTGTTGTTATTGTCGCTCTGGTATTTCGTATACCACATAAGAGCTACTGCCGTAAAGATCGGAAAGCCTAAAGTGTTTACAGCTGTAAAAATTGTGTTTGCATCCATGATTAACCTCCTTAAAATTTAAATCTCTTTTTATAATTTACTATCAGATCATACATAGTGTATGTATCAAAATACATCCGTCCTTCTATGGAAGCATTAAGAAGGTCGAAGAGCTGCTCATTAAAGAAGCGTCTCTGATCCATTTCTTTATCCAGGTTGTAGGTAAACGGAGTCTTATTCCTGGCAGTTGTCATGTAATAACCTCCGTTACCTACATAAATATAGAAGGACTTCCCCCTGTAATTTAATAATATCAAAGGTCGATAATTTTTTAAAGATACCCTCTTTATGTTTGAAAAATCATTATAGGCAAACTCATTGCCGAAAGCCATGCGTCCCCATGCGGTCTGTCCCATTGCTTTATAAATTCCGGTAGTTCTCTCGACTGCCATCATTTCCTCGGAAGTCTGTAAGAGTCTGATAACGATGCCTCTTTCTTCCATATATACAATGGGCTGATGCTTTATGCTCATTTCCGCAACGAGGTCCGTAACTTCCAAAACATCAAAAGTATAATTAAAAACATTAACCGCATTGGCGAGACAGAAGAGCTTAAGCTCGGATCTGCCTCTCTCGACTCGGTCTCTGGCAATGGTCTTGTATAATTCCATGAGCTGCTCCCCTTCTTTAGTCGAGACTCTCTCATAATTCTGCGGTATAAACTCGTCGAAGGTTATACTGTAGCATTCCGATAAGTCGAAACCTTTATACTTATGCACTGCATTTAAGCTCATAAGATATGCTTTAGGCTTTCCTGCAGGAGATCCGTCTACATCCTCATAAAATGCTCCGAGTCCGTCATCAATTTTATAAGCCATGACATGAGTACCGAGATCTCTGTTAAGAGATTTATAAGGCGAGAGATCTACTTCATAATCTCCGGACTTTTCTCCGAGCCGGTGCCCCAGACATAAAAGGTCGACATCCTTATTAGTTCTCTTTAAGAAGCATGTCGTTAAATTGTTTAAAAGATGGTATTTAAGACATCCGTAAGTCTTTCCGGTGTTACGACCGCCTACTACCAGATAACACCAGGCATCCGGATATGCGTCTATATCATCCTGGATGTTATAATATATGCTCTTATTTGCCATCGTCATCCTCCCTATGTAAAGAAGTAAGGACCTCCAGAGTAAGAGGAAAGTCGTCGACTTCTCTTTTAAAATCTTTATGTGGCATCGGATCAGTAAGTGTAGCATGATATGCCAGCTTCCCGTCCTTATCCAGGATGCTTAAGTCCCAGTGTTTAAAACCCATAAAGTTGCCTTTTTCCATTATTCCGGTGTAACCGTTATCTGATTTATATAACATATTTCCTCCTTATATTATTCGTTTTTGACATAATTTTATTCGTTTTTGAATATTTTATGCGAAAATAGAATATAAAATGTCAAAATTAATCATTATCATAATATATGATAGATATTTCTTCTTCATCCAGGAAATCGAAGTTAACATCATGTATGCTCCTGACAAGATAATCGCAGGGAGTCAAATCTATGCTGTCTCCGATTTCATTACCGTTTGCATCCGTGTATATGTCCTCGAGTATTATGTGCTTATGCTGCAGCTTCCCGGAAGTCTCTCCGTCAAAGATAAGGCCCGGGACAAAATTGTCGATATTATCCTTAAGTGTTTTTGCTCCTTTTTTCGGGACACCGGCTACAGTGATCTTTAACTCTCCTGACTCGGCATCTCTTTTACAATAGCATTTTGAATGCCAGGTCTTAAATTCCGTATAGGCTCCGTCAAATTCCGCAACACCGAGGTTATAATATCTGCCTTTAAAGAATACAGGCTTATATCCTCTCGCTGTCATTGTGTCTATGGCCTTTTGGTTATAAGCATCGAGTTTTTCCTTATTAAATTTGGTAGCATATACCGAGTCTGTATCGGAGTATAACCAGATGCCTCCGTTTTCATAATCGACACACTCCCCGAGCTCGAAGAGTCTCTTTTGTGCCGTTGCCGTACAGTAAACTCCCCAGACATACGGAAGGAATGATCTCGGGTTTTTTAATACCTTCTTATATACTTCCTCCATGTCCTGCTCTGCAGGTGCATACTCTCCGCTGTCGTAATCTTCCTCGATAAGTTCTTTACATGGTTTTTGCGCGCACATGCCATAACTTCCGGCGTTGAGCATTCCCTTCTCTATCATATACCGTATGGCATCGACTCCCTTAAGCTGAGTCTTACTTATAAATCTCTGATAGATAAAATCTGTAAACCACTTAGGCAGATAGTCCTTACGAGCTGCTTTTACATCCGTAAATACAATACGGCTGTATTTGTATTGACGTATGAATAATTCAAAATCGAGCTCGCAGGATCCAAACTCACAAAAGTCCGCTCGGAGTACCCTGCCATTATCACATATTGCATTAATTGACTGCCTGCACTTCGCCAGTGAAAGACATGGCATCGGATAATCGAGCTCTTTTAAGTCCAGATCAAAGACTTTTACCCTGAATACAAAAGCATAATCGGGGTTGTCTTTTAATATGTAATCAATATCGACCGGTCTGTCTACATCGAAGAAACGCTCAACGGGTGCCTTCATTGTCATTACTGCGTAAGGATATGAGCTTGCAATGTCCATACATTCGCCGGCATAAACATTGCCGAGTATGTATCTGTTGGCATGCGTATATCCTCCATGAAAGAGTCGCTCTAAGAATAATTGTCCGCTGTAATCTTCGGGAGAGATGCTTACATATTTCTCGTGAGCTTTTCTTCCTCCTGCAGCTCTGGCTTCCGTTCTTACAATACCGGTATTTGTATACGGTATGCTTGAGATATTCTTCTTTAATACCTTAAGTGTTGCATTTATGCACTCGACACCGGCTACGACATCACACTCTATATAATCGAGCTCGTCCTGTGTAAAATCGGATCCTTTTCCGCATTGGTTACGCTGCTTTTCATAGTCCCATTTTCCCATCTGCTTCTGATGCTCTACATTTAAGTCGCTCGCCCACTTTTCGAGTTTGCATTGTGCCAGAGATAATGAGTCCTTAAATATGATGCCATTCTCGAAAGTTATAAATAAAGGAAATAATGGTTTTGTATTTAATTGTTTTATGGGCTTTCCAAAGTCATTAAGCATCCATTTACGAAGGAAGGCCCAGTCATAAGATAAGTTATGAAAGTAGATATAAATGTCATGTCCCGGGAGATTTTGTCTTAACATTTTAAGCATATCCGTAAACTCACTCGGACGGTGTCCGTAAAGAGTGACGAGATTATGTCCGAAAGCACGGAAGGCAATGCTCCAGGCTACCACATAATTATCGAGACATGCAGGATAATTGATGCTCTTACTTGTCTCCGTATCTGCCATGATAATGAGATCGTTATAAGAGTGCCTTCCTGCTTTGGTCTTATATTTCAGGTCGATATACTCGAAGTGCTTAAAGTCAAAATCTTTATAATATGTCATTTTATACATAACGCTGTCCCAGTGTCTGACATTCTTGTTATGGGCAGCAGTCTGCATTTATGATTTTACCTTCTTTCCTTCGTTCTTTTCCATCTTGGACAAATTCCGGAGGATGACTTTCTTCTGCTCCTCCGTAACGCCTTTAAGTATTGATAAGTCGAGGTCGTTTGTCTGTAAGAGCTTCTTGGCTGTATCATATACGACCTTATTCTCTTTCTGACTCAGTGTGATATTGGCATTTTTTGCCATATCCTTCTCCATCTGTGCTTTTGCCTTCATGATCTTACCGATGGATCTCTGTATTGTCTCGGAAGAGGCTACGGCCAGAGCTTTCTGTGCATCCCCTGACTGATAAAAGTCCGCCAGATCCTGCCATGAATAATTTGTCCCAAACTGTTTATTAAATGTTTTGGCTCGTTCAGCATATACCTGCTCAATACCTGCTTTCGTACTGGTAACGGATGATAAGAATGCTCTTATGTCTGAGATCTTCTCCGAGAGCAGACGGTTATCTACGGTGCCATCCTTATTAAGAGGAGGTTTTGTATTAAAACGGTTACCGCCTCCGTATAATTCCAGATCTCTCATAGCTCTGTCATATGCATATTTTGTTACCTTCTCAAAACCGGGCTTCCCGGGGATCTTGTTCCCTGCCTTATCAACACGTAAGCCGGCAAGCTCTTCGAGACGTACCAGTCTCTGATCCGCAACCTTTGCCAGTCTCTTGTAATACTGCAGGTCCGTCTCTCCGGGCCTGTAGTCCATGTTATACTCACGGACTTTGTAATTATGTTTGTACTTCTGCGCCATGTTAACCCTCCTTTACTGGAAAGACTTTTTAATATCTGCATGAGTCTTTCCGCTTTTATATGCTTCTTTTAATTTTGCTTTTTCTTCCATTTCCTGCAGCTGCTCAACGATCTGCACTGAATTATTTTTTATATTTGATAACGTCTGGAACTGTTCCGACTTATACCCTGTCTCTTCGAGCTCGTCTAACAATTTTCCCATTTCTTCTATAAATAAATCATATACCATTGCCAGCTCTGCCTCTAAGAGTTTTCTTTTGCTCTCCTCGTCTTTGGTATGCGCTAACAATATTTCATTAAAAGTATTAATATTAAAATCTGCCATAATGTCCTCCTTATAAAATGAGGGAGCAGATAAACTACTCCCTCTATTAAAACCGCGTAATGACTGTCTTATTAGATTAACGCTTCGATTTCTTTCTCAATAGATGCCAGGAGCTCGTCGGTTACGAAAAAGTATACATGGTTGTAATACTTGTCGTCTTTGCCCTTCTTGGAAGGAAAGCTGATAATTCCCTTCTCTTCTCCCGAAGTCTTATCGAGATATGTACGGTATGTGCATCCGTAAACTTTAATGCATCCGAAGAGTGTAATATCGAAGGAAATGGACTTATCAAAGTCCTTTGCTCTGTCGACCTTTACGTCCTCGGGTTTTACTAAGATCTTTTCTTCTGAGTTCTTTCCGCTCTTCTTTACTGCCATTTCTTAATCCTCCTACTTAATTTATGTTACGCGGTTTTATTCTCTAACGCTGCCTCGATATACTCGTCTACTCTTAATGCCATGTCCGAGCATTCATCGTCTGATATTAATTTACTCCATCTCAGGACATCCAGGCAATACTTGCATGCTCTTCCGTCCTCATAAGTTGCATTAAATTTCTCCGTATATACAGAGGATGATGTAGCTTTAATACTCTCCTCAATATCGGACGTAAATCTCGTCCAGAGATCGTTTAACACTTCCTCTACATCAACCTTTACCATTCTTACATCCATTAATAAGTCCTCCTATTATCATCATTAATATGGTAGCAAATAATGCTCCTGCTACAGCTGATAAAATGTCACGCCCGGAGATATAGAATACTCCGTTGGAATAATACCAGCAATCACAGAATATTTGTATCTTGATCAAGAGATTTTTTAAATTCTCCAAAAGCATCTTTTATCTCCTTATAGGCTATGGCATCGACCTCGTTAAACAGTTTCGATTTTGTCGGGTTATCCTTCTTGGTATCCTCGCATGCCATTATTATCGTATTGATGCGATTTAATAACTCTTTTACGTTCATGTATAGATGTCTCCTCTCTCATGTCTTTTAATATCTTCGGAAGATAGCACCGGCCCCGGTACTTTTGAAAACTCCGACTTAACTCTTACGCCGGTCGTAAAGTCTGAGATCTCAAGCACTGTAGATCTGGCTCCGAGCTTTTCCTCTATGTCCTTTATCATCATAAGGACCGAGTTTTCCATCTGTTTCTCGGTACATCTCTCGAAGAGTGTCTTTAATATGTAGAATTGCATATCGTCTCCGATCTCGTAATGATACTCGACCAGGTAGTCTCTTTTTCTTATTACTCCCATCTTATACCTCCTCTACATCATCGTCCTTAACCGGGCATCTTACATCCATGCAGAGATAACAGTCGCCTTCCGGACACTGAGTCGAGCTCCATACCTTATATAAGTAGCCGGAGTTTTCTTTTGCCAGATCTTCGGCAGCAGCTATAGCATCTCTTTTAAATCTGAATGTCCTGGTGTTTCCTGACGAGTCTCTGACACGGTCCCTGTTAACGGAGCCCTTTTCGTACTCTCCTATGTAATACATCCGGCACCTCCTATCCGAAGAAGGCCTGTAGGCGATCTACTACATCCTTAATGATGGCAGCATTGGAGTCGCATGCGACGTTGATGTTAACATGGTACTCTTTGCCCCGGATCATTTTCTTTTGTTCGTCGTCCCAGTGAAGGACCGAATATGTTGCGATCACTTCGTCATGATCCGGATCATACTCGAGGCCTCGCAGGTCCTGATAGATGCTGCAGTACTTCAATGCCAGGAACAGATGCGTAAGCATCGTATCAATGGCAGTCTTTCCGATTTCTTCTCTCATCGTTTTGTCCTCCTATTCAATTTACAATGTTCGTTTGCAGGTCTCCGGCAGGTATCGGCAGGTACCTGACACGATGGCCCTACCAATAAGGTAGCACATCCGGTATGATAAATCTTTGCCAAACTGTGAACAAACTGTTAACAATTTATGAACAACGGAAGGGCCGACAGATCATGGACAAGGAGATGGGGAAGATGGACAAAAGATGGACACAT
>JAEIGA010009555.1_pt1 | contig 14681 bp, 15 predicted proteins | sample 9270691 | NCBI WGS metagenome assembly JAEIGA01 (sample SAMN17057246, study PRJNA624740) | gut metagenome | biome: biome; isolation source: fecal sample | host: Bos grunniens | place: China: Xizang | collected 2019
CACGCCATGAACCCTGTCTCTCTCACATAGTAAGAATAGATATTTATCCTCTTCCATGTGAACGAGTCATCCGCTATGTTATATGTGCCGCAGTATATATAAGGGTGGGCGGCATTTACGCTGAAGCAGTATCTCGTGTTGCTGGAGGTATATTCACATTTACCGATCAAAAAATATATATTACCCTCGTCCGACATAGACACGTATGCACTCGGAGTCACCTCCCTTATATCCTCCATATACTCATAAGGGATATTCTCAGACACTGACTCTACCAGCCTCTCAACATCTTCAGAAAATGCTGTCCTAAAGTCGATGGAGTTCATCGGGATCTTGTATTTATTGACCTGGACTCGTCCTTCAGCAGCATCTATGATCATACGATAAGCCATGTTGTCATAAGCGCAGTGGCATATGGCACCGCCGGCCTTATGCCCCTGGTTATATCCAAGATTAGCGTAGTTCTGCCTAAAGTCCTCATAATTTGTTTGTGAAGAGTCCGGGGTACTCCTTTGGCCGTAGCTGCTCTCGTTGCCTTCTCCAATAAATCCATGTGCTCTTGATGTAAGACATACGGCCCTGATCGTTCCTACGGCCTGTGATGGAGCCCATTCAAACTTCATCTGATACGTTTCGTCGTCAAGCCATTTGGTGGAGTCAGCGATATATGTTCCCAGCTCCTTAACCGCAGCGCCCGAGCCCTGTACTATAAGAGTCGCGGCATTGCCGATCATCTTATTTCCAGCAGGGAGAAGCACATTGTCTGCATCCTCTTCGATAGTATTCTGGAAAAGAAGGATGCCTCCGACCATGTTCTCGATCCTGTAGTTATAAGGCAAGCCCTTGATAGGACCAAGTTCTTTGAAATATTCCTGGAAAAAGTTGGTCACGAGGTTGTGTTCCTTTTCATGGTGCACGATCCTGTTATTTTTATCTTTTAATACTATTTCACAAGTTCCTCTCATTCCGTCGTTACCTCCACCGTCTCTCCGGTCATGCTTGTTATAGTGAGTGTCTCAAGTACAGCGACCACACCCGAAAAGTCATCGCTGCATCCGTCTGTAATCTCCTCGAACATCTCGCTCGCCAGCTCCTCTGTCATGGTGTTGAGGATGTTAAGCTCAGGGATCAGTACCGGAGCCATATCACTGAAGTCCTCAGTGATCTTGATTATTCCGTCAAACTTATCCGTAGCATACAGGTTCTGCCCGTAGATGGCCGCCTTGATGCTCATCTGTTTGATAAATGCCGAGCCGCCGGTCATATTGAGCCGCACGTCGAAGTCATTTATCTGCGTATTCTGTAGATTGAAGTAATAAAGAAGATGCAGCATGTGCCGCCCATCCATCCATACCTGCTGTGGCTCATAGTCGATCACGAGCTCGGAATTAAAGTAGTACAGTACCTTACCGATCGCATCCTTGTACGTGATGTCATCAACCGTAGTCTCGGCCTGCAGCAGTACCTCCGCATGAAATATCGCTGTTGTCGGCTGAGTACACTGGAATCTTATATTTATGATGGTCTTGGTCTCGCCATCCTCAATCTTGATATCCGATGCATTCGTGAAGGAATAGTACTGGATCTTATTCTCTTCTCCGGATTTCATGATACCGGTCAGATTCTTGTCTGTCTTCGATCTTGCAGATGCAAGCTCCGGGTTCTGCCCCACTCCTTTGATGGAGTAGTCATTTCCATACTTCCAATCGTACTGGGTGATACAGCTTATCTTATCTCCGTCTGCGATGCCGTTCTTGAAGATCACGATATCTCCCAGGTCATACGCCGGAGGGCATATCATAGAGACTTCGAACGGTACATACTCGATTACCGTCAAAGCATCCAGGACGGCTCTGCGCTGCTGCTCAAGCACATCCTCAAATCCTGTCTGCAGGAGTGGATTGGATCCTAAGTTATATGTCAGGCCGTCATCCGGAAGCACGTTATAGTATGTCGTGCTCTTTTCCGATATATTGACGATCGACATACCTGTGTATCGCGTCTCGAAGTCTGAAAATTTCGAGCCTGTGATCCTTCGGTCGTAGTTGATCTCATCTACCGGTTCTGTCCCGTAAGTCCGAAGCTCAAGGCGTCCTTCTCTGTCCATGATGGCAAAGGTTCCTGTAGTTTGCGCACACCATGCGACAAGATCACGCCATGTCTCAATGTCGTTATCCACAAATACAGTCAACTCTATGTTTCCGTTCGGCAGTGACTGTATGTACTCTTCGCTCTGAGCAAGTTCTACCCTGCATGCATACGCAGCCATTGACAGAAGTGTGTATATATTCCCCTGCATGGTCTTGATCGAGCATGACTTATCAAGCTTGACCATATTATCGTATGCCTTGATTTCGACTCCGGAACTTATCCAGTCAGCCTGCTTGACGTTAAACACACCGAGCGGTACCGGTTCGTATGTACCGTCGCCGAGTCTGAGCGAGTGTACAGGTGCGATTATACTGTCCTGCCACTGATACCTCTCTATATCAAGGTCCATAAATATACAGCTGAGTTCTGCGGTATATACCGTGCCGATCTCGACATTATCGTTTCCGGAGCACTGATTGGTCAGTGAGAAGGATCCTTTTCCTATGTTGTCATTGGTATAGTCCACGCTCCATGAGCCGCTCTTAGATTCAATTGTCCCCGACAGCTTCCCACGCTGTACAGGCTTGGCCATAGCGACCTTATAAGCGTCCGATACGTTATACATTAAAGTTCCTCTATCTCAACCTCAACCTCATACAAGCCGCCCTCATGCATCAGCTGTTTTCTCGCGTTAACCAGGTGTGTTTCTCCGGTGATCTTAAAAAAGCACTCTCTCTCGGTCAGCTGATTTCTATCCGGATAATATGCTTCCACCATCACGGTGTCCTCGTTTCTCAACGCCCGGAATCTCTCAGCCCATATACCTGACAGATGCCATTTGCCGGCTATCGTGAGCTTGCTCAGTCTTGTGACCAACGCCAGCGTAGTGCCGGCCTCTGACTCTTTCTCTGTCATTATTTTGGAATCTCTAAAGGAGAGGTCGCCTTCAGGTGTAGGCAACCACTCCCCGTTTACTCTTAATACATTAACCATTAGCGGCCTCCGCTTCTGTAGTCACTTATCTTCTGAGCTTCAACCACCATTGTCTGAAGCCTCGTATTTCCGATATATACCGGGATGACTATATCCCCGCCATATCCTCCGGCAGCAACTGCATTTGTGATCATATTCTGCAGTGATGCTGTGCCTACCACTGTTTCGGATCCGGCCTCGCCTGCTCCGAGCAGTCTGCCACCCATTGCCCCGAATATAGTCGGGCTGTTAAGGATCATGCCTTTTTCCATGGCCTTGGCGTACCAGTCCACACTGAAGTGTGGTGTCGATGGTGGATCTAATGAGAAGCTTCCGCTCACATTAAAGTGAGGCAGTTTGATATCCGGAAGTTTCCAATCGAAGTTAAAGCATCCCTTCAGCCAGTCTATGGTGCTCGAGATATGCGATTTGATATCATCAAACTTCTGTTTGAGAGAATCAAGTACCGACTCAGCCTTATCGATCGCACTCGATACATGAGACTGCATCGAGCTGAATTTCTCCTGTGCCGCACTTCCGAGGTCGCTGACCTTCTGCTTGACGGAGTCGAAGTTCGAGGTAGCCTTGTCCTTAAAGTCATTTACATTCGACTGCAGGTTGCTCATTGCATTACCTACATTCGTCTTCATGTTTTCAAAATGTTCAGATGTACGGTCTCTTAAAGTACCGGCCGCTTCCTGGACATTTCCGAATACCTCACCTGTCTTTGTCTTGAAGTTCTCAAAGTGTTCATTTGTCCGGTCAACGAAGGTACCGGCCGCTTCTTTGACATTATCAAGTGAAGTCCCAATGTTGGTCTTCATGGTTTCGAAGTGTTCGGATGTACGGTCTTTGAGAGTATTTCCGGCTTCGATCACATTATTGAAGGTGTCACCGGCGGACTGTTTGATATTATCCAGGTGTTCTCCGGTACGCTCTGCCATCACAGCTCCGGCTTCCTGAACATTGCCCCAAGCCGTCTGTACATGCTCCTGTGTGCGCTCGGCGAATGTCACCACAGTGTCTTTTACCAGCTCAACCGTTCCGCTTATACCGGCATAATGTGCATACAGTTCGGCATCATCCGGGAACATATAGGTTCCCATCATTTTTCCAAACTCAGCGCCACCAAAAAAAGCTACTATCGATCCTCCAACTGCTGCCGCAGCTGTTCCGACTGCACCGGCTCCACCTGCAGCAAGGGCTCCTCCGATATCTGCCTCCATAAAGCTCGTAATCGCAGGCAGGGCGCTTGACATAGAGGGTACTATATTCCCTACAGCACCGGCGATCGCATTAAATCCACCGACTACCTTTGGAGCCAGTGTCATGATGGTTCCTAAACCGGATACAATCTTGCCGCCGACTATAAGCACCGGACCGAGCGCGGCCACAAGTAACAATGCATTCGCGATAGCTGTCTGCTCTTCGGAATCAAGTGAATTGAACCAATCGACCGCCTTCTGTATCGCATCAGCGACTTTTGATATGGTTGGAGCCAGTGCTTCGCCTAGTGACACTGCCGCCACATCTATACTTGATTTAAGTTTCTCAAGTGATCCTCCGAAGCCGTTCATCATGGCATCAGCCATCTCGTCGGTTGTACCGGCGCAAGCATCTAATTCTTTTGCTAACGCCTGTACATCTTCAGGCGCTGTATTGATAAGTGCCAGCCATTTAGACATTTGATTCTTGCCAAAGATGGCCGAAGCCGCCGCTATCTGTTCGGATTCCGACAGATCCTTGAACTTTTCATGAAGAATGCTCTGTATTTCAATCGTCGACTTCATTGAGCCGTCGGCATTGGTAAACGCTGAGACGAATTTCCCGGAGATGGCATCCTCTGTCATCAGTCCGAGATCCAACATCGCCTCTGTACCGTCCTTAGCAGGTGCTACAAGACGAGCTATACCGGTCTTAAGTGCGTTCGCAGCCTCTGTTGCTTCAATATTGTTATCCGCGAGGATCCCCATATACAGAGCCGCGTCGTTAACTGTATATCCGGCAGTTCTAAACACCGGGGCTGCGATACCCATGGCATTTGACAAACTATCTACATCAAGGGCAGATTTGTTGCACGCGACTGCAAATACATCTGCATAGTGCGATGTGTTAACAAAACTATCACCAAATCCATTGATCGTTCCTACAAGACCCGCAGACACAGTATCCAGGTTTCCGCCTTCGCCGGCCGCAAGATTCATAGCCGGAGCCAGTGCTGCAGCAGCTTCTTCAGCTGTCAGACCTGCCCGTGCAAAGTTGAGTGATGCCTGAGCTGCGTCATTCATGCTGAATGTCGAGTTCATGGCCGCATCTTTCATGGCTTTATTTAAAAGGTTAGCCTGCTCCGTAGTGTTGCCCATTGTTTGGTTTGTCAAGACCATGATCTTGTCAACCTCGGCAAATTTCTGCACGCTTACAGTGCCGGCCGCAGTCAATGCAGCTGTAACCGGCATGAGCTTCTGGCCGACATTCTGCATGCCATCACCAAAGCTTTTAACCTTCTCACCAGCAAGAGCCAGCTGCTGTGCGGATACAGAGCCAAAATTCCTCATCTCCTGCGTGAGTCCTTTGAGCTTCTGTTCTGTCTCGACTATCTCGCGCTGGAGCTTGTCATACTCATCGGTACCGACCTTTCCCTCGCGCACCATCTGCTGCTGAGCTTCTTTGAGCGTGGTCAATTTGGTCTTGCATCCGTCGATATCTGTCTGAAGGAGCTTATATTTCTGACTGAGCAGTTCGGTATTTCCGGGGTCGATCTTAAGAAGGTTATTGATATCCTTAAGCCCGCTCGTGCTCTGTCTGATTTGATCCTCAGACTGCTTAATGGCTTTGGTAAGCTTGGTGGTATCGCCATCTATTTCAATTGTAATTCCTTTTATTCTGCTACCTACTGCCATCTTTACTCCTTAAAACCTGTCAAAGTCTTCCTGTGTGGCCATCTCTGTATAAGCATCTTCTGCCGTATCATTTAAAGACTCTGTGATCATGTCATAAATGACGCCTTCTTCCAGCTGCTCCATCTCATCAAGTGTAAGTCCCAGCTGTTTTGCTCTTAACAAATAAAGAGCTGATGTCAGCTCTCTGTCGGTTGGTCGGGATTTTTTTTTGCGTCACTATTCGTTTCTTTGTTATTCAGATATATATCAAGGAGCTCCGCTGAGTGTGTGCAAAATTCCATCGACGCAAAGTTCTCAAGCCACTCCAAATAGTCGTCTTCGCTTATGTTTGCCATGTCGCTCGCTGTCTTGGCTGTTGCCTGCTTGTTCATGATATATGCAAGCTTTGAATATATTACATCTAAGGTATTGTAGTTTTCCGGTGTATTCGGTATGGCGAGTTCTCTCAATACCTCTTTCTTGGTAAATTGGTAATACCTCAATGACGTGGTACCGCATGCCTTAAAAGGCACCTTCTGTACGGAACCATCCGCCAGTTCAAGTTCTAATTCTCTGTACATGCTTCTCTCCTTTTCACAAAAACCCCTGCCCGGAACCGAGCAGGGGCTGTATCCTTTTATATGTCTTACGCTGTAACCTCTACGATCTTTGTGTCGTACTTAGTCGGGTCTGAGTCAAGCTCAGCTGTGATCCTTGCATATCCGGCTGATACACCTGTAACAACCCCGGCTGCTACTGTAGCGACATCCTCGTCAGAGCTTGACCAGTTAACAGCTGCTGTAGCAGGTACAGTCACTGCTGTAAGGTTAAGATCCTCACCAACTGTTACGCTTGAGCCTCCTGAGATCGCTATGCTGGTAGGCAGTGTATCCGGAACATATACTGACGAATACCAGTTGTTGTAAGCTGTCGGTGATGTGGCATCGCCCGATGATGCTTTAACGTACCTGACATCCTGGCCGCTTATCCTGAACTTGCAGGGTGCAGCTGTGACGGTCAGTATATCTGTCTTAACCTCGGTCGAATCCTCTCTTGTCTTCCCTTCCAATTTAGGACGGGTCACGGTGTTGTTGTATGCAACGTGCCTTATGGCATTCTTGTCACCGGTGAACTCAAACATGAGAGCGAAGTGTACGCTCTGTGAGTCTGCGTCCTCGAGAAGGACTCCGTTACTGTCCTTAGCCTCGTTAAGGATTTCCTCTTTGAACCATTCAGGTATGAGGGCTATCTCGAGATCTCCCGAGTATCCGTTGTTGTTGTTTACCACAAAGTACTTGTCATCATCGGCATAGAACTCTGTGGGATCGCCTGACTTGTCCAGCGACAGGTTAACTGCTCCGGGGATCTTCTTCGGAATAGCGAATATCGGATACCCGTTGTCGTCAAATGTTACCTTAGCCGCATGGACGTTCTTAAGGCCATACTTTACCTTGTTACCCATTTCTTTTCCTCCTTAAAGTTCATATAGTGACTCGTACATATCTTCCGAGTCGATATAAGCCGTGTCTGCGGCTATTTTGTAAAAAAGTTCTGCTTCATCGAGCCTGGCGCTGATGCTCTCCATGATCTCGACCATCTCATCCGGATCGGATGCGTATACTTCCAAATCAACATTGTTTCCCGGATAGTACACCTTGTTATCCGCAGCAAAGTTCTGAGGTGCTACGCGTCGATAGACGGCAAATGGCAATGGAACCGCTTCATCTTCACGGAAGTGGTCGTATCTGTAGTCTGTGATAAGTTCATCCTCGACAAGCCGGTCGCAGATGTTTTTGACTATTTCATCCTTTCGCAATCTTTTCTATAGCCTCCTCAATATTCTTGATGGCATGCTCTTCAGCCGGTGCTATGTGCACTCTTGGATCTATGTATCCCACTACTCTGCCGCCTCGTTTAAGCACGTGACCTTTTTCCAGCAGATGAGTCAGCTGATAGTCTGTCCTGTTGTGGATCACGACATCTGCCCTCATACGGTTGACTACCTCTTCTTTTACAGCCCAGCCTTTTTTATAGCGTCCTTTTTTCTTTCCATACCGGGATACAGGTGAGCCTGCTTTGACTTCCTGCTGTGCTATCTTGGCCACGCCTTTAACTGCCTGCTGTGTTGCTTCCGCAAAGTCATCGGCATATTCTTCGAGGATATTTGATATAACGGTATCAAGATCTCCGATCTTACATCTTACCCTTGCCATCTCACTGCTCTCTTATCTTGACCTGGATGTTTTGAAGCTCCCATAGATCGACGTGTCTTTCCGGCTTCTCCTGGATACGCTGTATCCTGTACTGCTTGCCATCTTCCGTGATCATGACAGCTATGTTCATCCGGTTGACTATGGTTGTGTGAGGCACTTTGATGAGCCTGTCGATCCTGTTGCCGGCAGTTGATTCCTGAGATTCGTAGTACCGTCTTATGCCGACCGACTGCTCCTCAAACCTCAACCTCACTATCGGTTCGGTGCCGATCGTCCTGTTTGTCTCAACATATACTTCAACAATCCCATCCGGGAATGTCTCAACCTTCTGATTTGGACGCATTGGCTACCTCCCACTTGATCCTCAGTCCGACTATATCGGACTTGTAATTCTTTTTGAACTGATCGACCGCTCCGGCGCGATCATATAGAAGATAGTTGAACAAGAGCTCCTGTGCGCGATAGTTTGTATTTTCACCGGCGTAGGCCGACGTATCAACGCCGGTCTTCGCCGATATATAACTTATGCCGCGCCTCAGCTGCCCTTTGAGCTTAGCATCGCTATCTTCGTCTTCCCACGTAATGTCCAGGAAGTTCTTCGCTTCAGCAAGAAGCTCCTCGGATATAACTATGGCGCTCATCGCACTTACCTCCTGCTATTTCTTCTTCTTTGTTTCCTTCTTAGGCTCCTCTGCCTTGACGTTTCCCTTTACGGAATCGCTTCCGGCAGCTACTGTATTGTATACTCTCTTTCTCATGTTTCCTCCTATTCTGCAGGCTCGAGGACGAGGCCGCTGAGCTTATATGTCCTGCGTGTTACCTCGCCGCCCTTGTATGCCCTGAATACTACACTCTGAGCATCCTTGTCGGTTATCCTGAATACGCAGTCTTTATCCGAATCAAGCTCTATCTCGCCCGGACTTACCTGTGCTCCCATAAGTTCAACCGTCATCTTGTCGGCCGCGGGATCGCTGTCAAATGACAGCGCAAGGAAGTTACCTTTCTGAAGCTCCGGATCTCCTGAGAAGCCTGTGAAGTCAGTTACATAAGCGAGTGTACCTGTGATCTCATTGCTTACCACAGCTATATCACTCTGCAGGTCGCTGACCGTATACCCTAATACGCTTGCATGAACGTCAGCTTTAACATCCAAGCTCACTAAAAATCCGACGGATCCACAGTGATGACTTCAGGGATAAGTCTCTTCAGGCCGCTGATGTCGAGCCTTAAGAAGCTGTTGTTGTCCTTAGCCCGACCATTAGCGTAAGCTACGATCTTGTAGTACCTCTTATCCTCGAGGAACTTGTAGTCATCCGAGAACTGGATGCCCCTCTTTCCGCCTACGCCGAGGAAATACCTCTTACCCATACCGAGAATCGCCTCATCAGCTGCACATGCTACTGAAGGGATTATCTTTGTCGGATAAGGAAGCACGTCGTTGACATACTTGCCATCCGGAGTCATGATCGTGGTAGCGGGCAGTACTATCTTGTAGTAGTCCTGCGGATTGCATACAAGGATAAGATCGCGGACTGCGCGGCTCTTGCCCTGCTCATTAACTGCGAGCTGAGCTACGAGTGCACCGTATGAAGCAGGCTTAAGGTCTGTAACCTCAATGGCATCCTTCTGAGGATATACGCCGCCTACTATGGTCACATCATCCTGTACCTGACGGTCCATACCTATAGGCATGTCCTTACCGGTACCGGTAACGATCGCATTCTCGAAACCGATAGCCAGTGCTTCAGACAGACATGTCCTGATATAGGAGTCAAGCCAGTTAGCACCAAGCTCAAGCATATCGATTGAGATAGGCATCCATGCCGACAGCTTGTTCTGTGTCATATCGATTTCCTTGAAAGCGGAGTCGATCTCTTTTGTGATAGCGCTCTCGAGAGCTCCCCATGCAGCGTTGTCGCCACCGTCTGCATTAAGCAGTATCTTTGTAAGACCTGTCACTGCTGCGGTGTCCACTGCAGCAAGAAGAGGATGCTCCTGCTTCATGTCCTCCATAACCTGTGTGATTATGGTGAGAGGGAAAGTCTTGTCTGCATTTGTCAGAGCGTTCATCGGGTTGGTTGATCCTGTAGCCTTCATCTTGTCGATGAGGTTTGTGTAGAAGTTCCTCTCCTCAGATGTAAGCTGACGAACACCCCTCTGTGCGAGGATAGTAGCATCGCTTACATTCTTCATAGCCTCTGCCTCATTCACGATCTGATCGTGGATGTTCTGAAACATCTCCTGAAGACCTGCTTCGAAGCCTGCCTGGTCGCCCTCCTTCGCAGCGTTGGAGATACGCTGTGCAATTTCGAGCTGTGTTGCATTCAATGCATCTTTGTTTATCATGTTTTTTACCTCCTTTGCCGTCTTTTCCGGCTTGTTAATAGTTATTCGGCTTCCTTAAATCCAAAAAAGCCTGTTGTATGTTCCACCTTTGCCGGATTCTGCGGCAAGGTATTGGTGGCTGTGTTCTCGAGCCTGTCGGCTGCGTCCTCCATCCTCTTGATAAGCTCCTTAAACGTGTCAAAGGAACCATCTTCATTTGTGATGGAAATATCATATGTCTGTTTCCTGACTTCACCATCTGTCCTCTTGACAGCTTTTATGATGCTCTGCATCGCGTCATTCGTATATGCGCCTTCTTCGGGTTCTTCGTCAGATATTTGCGTGGCAAATCCCATATCAAGGGCTTCATCCGGAGCGATCCATGTCTCGGCCCTTAAAAGATCCATAATCTCATCATCCGACAAGCTTACGCCCGCTTCTTTGTAGCTGTTAACGATCGCTTCTGTGATCTTTCGAAGATCCTGAGCATCCTTTTCAAGCTCGTCTGCATTGCCGATCGTGGCCATAAGCGCCTGGTGCACGAACAAAAGGCTGGCCGGCTGCATGATCCTTGTCTTCCCTGCGCAAAAGACCACGCTTGCCGCTGAGGCTGCGAAGCCTTCGCAGACCGTAGTTACATTTCGTCCTTTAAGCGCGTTATATATGCCAAGGCCTTCCTTGACCTCACCGCCGTTACTGTTAATGTGAACGGTGATGGCTGCATCTTCAGGGATCTCTTTCAGCTGCTTGATAAGTCCGTAGCTCGACATCTCGCCAAACTCTTCCCAAGCCCATGATGTGATTGCTCCGAAGATGTAAATATCCGCCGCTTTTTCTTCCGGACGATACTCGAGAGTATAGTATTTACTCTTCTGATTCTTCATCCTTCTCTTCCTCCTTACTGTCATCTACCGGCGGTTGTTGCACCGGTGCAACTTCTTTATCCTCCACCCCATCGAGAAGTTCTTCTGTCGGGGAGTAGTTCTTGGTCATCCAATGCTGCCAAGCCCAGTCTTCGTCGATCACGTCAAGGCCGAGTCTTATCCTTACATCGTTCACACAGAATGCTCCGGATCCTATCAGCTTGTCGATGGGATTGGCCACATCAAATACATCTGTATATTTGATCTTCGCGAGGTTCGGAGAGATATATGTATCAGCTGATACAAGTTTCTGTCCATATACCTTGCGGTTGATCTCGCTTTCAATGGCCTCGACTATCGGCTTGACCGGATATGTCATAAATGTCTGGAAGTCCTTGTCGGTCATGTTCTTGCCGGTAAGGACCGATATCGGAATGCCTATCGCCTGGGCCGTGTATTCAACAATGTCATCCATCATGTTTTTAATATCGCGGGATCCTGTCAAGCTGGATTTAGTACTTCCGCCGGTCGTCTCGGTCTGTTTGAACTCATAGCCTTCCCATAAAGGCAGTACTGCGTTTGCCTCCTTGAAGTACTTTTTAAACTTGTCATTTATAAGATCCTCGTAGTGTTCCTCGAAGTCCTCTTCCGCTTCGGCTGTATCCGAGATGTTGAGGATACCTCTTGTGCCCTGGCCTCTTAAGAAGTTCCCGGTCGCACTCTTGATCATCTGTGAATTGTTTGATGCAATCGCATCGAGCACCGTCTTAATCCGAAAGCCTGGGAGCGTGATGTGTATCACATCCGATGAGGCGAAAGTTCCGGGGTATGACTCTCCTCTGATCACTACATCCGAGTAGATATCTCCGTCTATGTGCTGGATGGTTGTAAAAGCATCTGCCACGTATCGGTTCCCTTTGCGCGTCTCAATGACCAGCGCTTCCTGATGCAGGTACAGTTCCGATATCAGCTGTTGAAAGAACTCTTCTCGCGTCTGATTCGGGTTCGGATCATAGTTCCATGACCAGTATTCCCGCGCTTTGACGTTCTTGCCGCGCCTTATGGTCTGCCATTCAACTGCAGCCACCGCGGAGCCGATCTTCCTGATTGCAGCCCAAAAAGCCATAGCCTGGATATACAGGCCCACATCCACATAGGTACTTCCTTCTTCCTCATCGGAGAAGCCGGACACTTTGACACTGCGGCCTACTTCTGTGTCTTCGTCTGTCTTTTTTGTTAGCCATCGAAAAATGTTAAAAGCCATCTCTGCTCCTTAATACGAGACTGTAGGAAGGTATCTTCTCTTACCTGACCGCCTCTCTATAATCTTGTCCTCTATTGTCATGGCAGCCACAAGCGCCATGAACGGGTCTGTCTTCCGGCTCTTTGCCTCGATCTTGCCATATACATAGTTGCCGACATCTGCATCGCCGGATGTCCCAAGCTTGCGGCCATACCGGATGAGTTTCGTGTTATTTGTCGCCCACCTTAGCTCCGGGGCGTCTCCCCACACAAAGTTACGGTTTGCAAACACTGAATCAATCACCGGTGCGATCCTCATGATGTCCGAAGGTCTTACCAGCTTCAGGTTCTTCTTTTCTTTGGGATCGAAGCCGATCTTATTGAGTGCTCTTGCCATCAGCGCATACCGGAAGTCATCTATTGCTATCCCGCGTATCGTGAACATGGTCTTATATTCTGCGATATAGTCGGTGATGTATTCAGGATGTATCTCCACATCATCAACCAAGGTAAGGCGGCCATTCTCGACCCATTCCTTCCACGGACACCTAAGTCTCGGGATGTCTTTTGACGCTGTGCACATCCATGAATGGGATATGTCGTATCTCTTGTCTCCCTGTTTAAAGTGGAGGCATACGCTCACCCAATCAGTGACCTTCGAAAAGTCGATACCGGCAACGCAGTTCCATCCGGTAAGATCCGGCAGTTCTATGTTGGTCGCCTTGATGTTGTCATAATCTGTGACCTTGATCTCGCTGGATCCGTCGGGGATGTTCATCCTCTTGGTCATAAACGCCGGAAGCCTTGCCGGGCTCTTGACCCAGTCCCTGTATTCCTTCTCGATTTCCTGGCGGAGATGTTGAAGATAAGGCAGTGACGGGTTCGCTTTTTCCCAGTTTGCCGGATCGTGGACTTCGTCTTTGCTGTCAAGTCGGCATATAAAAGGCAGCAACCCGTTGTCCGGTTCGCCGCCAAACAGTATCCCTTCCGATGTGTCGAGCAGGTCGTCAAGCGGACCCTCCCGGACATCTCCATTCGTAGTAAAGTAAGACCGGCGTGGATGCGGATGCTTACCAAGGCCGGTCGTAAATACGTTTATGTTTGAGTAGTTTTCGTATTGGTGGATCTCGTTAAAGACCACTATGCCGGAGCGCATACCATCCTTCCCTTTTGGGTTGTTGGTTCGCCCTCTTATCATCGCCTGAGTCTTGGTACACTCGACTGATTCCTTTAACCAGTGGTAGTACTTCTTCAGTTTTTTCTTCTCAGGCGGATCAGCTCCGTCGAAAGCCGCTACGATATCCAATACCGGCCGGAGCGCCTGTTCCTCGTTGTTTGCACATATGTCAACATCGTATCCCTTGATCCCATTGAACGGTGATGCAAGTATCGCCGACTCAAGGGCTATCGTTCCGTCCTTGCCGGCGCCTCGGCCGATCATGCAAAAAAGATCAGGCCAGCGGGGTATGCTCGAATCCCGGTAGAAGGCGCAGTCGTGAAGTGTAATCACAAACCGCTGCCAGGGGAACACATCCTCGAACGGAAAATACTTGGCCATCCCGAGGTATCTGTCCGCCAGGTCGTCATCGACATATATGTTTTCGTTGTCGAAACACCATTTTATATGATTGACAAGAGCCTTAATTTCTTTCGAAGTTCGCAGTTTCCCGGACTCAACCAACTCCATGAACGGAGTGATGTGCCGGCTGTATTTAGAGGTCGATGTCTTCGTCATCCTCGTTATCCACGACTACTAGTGATGGTTTAATACCGAGGCTGTCGAGGATCTTCAACATCTGAGCGTTGACTTTCAGGGCTGCAGCAATGCTGTCATTCTGCTTGTAACCTTCCTGGCCACCGCCATTGCACCAGTAACAGGTCACCCCCCTCTCCTCTATGTCCTTGTAGAGAGAGTTCTTTGTGTCCCAAAGGCGCATGTAATCCTCGATCAGATCGAGATAGTATCTCGACGTATTACCATTTTTCTTAAGTTGTTCTTTCAGATCATTTTTAATAGTGTTTCTGTTTATTTTTCCAGATTGCTTCATCTCAGACCACCCTCACGTGAAAAAAGTGATTTTTCTTAAAATGTCGAG
>JAEIGA010009556.1_pt1 | contig 14681 bp, 4 predicted proteins | sample 9270691 | NCBI WGS metagenome assembly JAEIGA01 (sample SAMN17057246, study PRJNA624740) | gut metagenome | biome: biome; isolation source: fecal sample | host: Bos grunniens | place: China: Xizang | collected 2019
ATTATACATTCCAAATACATGACTATCATTATATGAATATCTACTATCAAATACATAAAGATGATTATCCTTAGCAAACATTTGACCTCTCATATAACTATCATCAATAAATGTGAAATTATAATATGTATCAATAATTCTATCATTTAATGTAGTACTTCTTAAAGGAATACTATTACTTAATATACCTTTTCTTACATACATATTTTGAATATTTCCTGTTTGTAAATTATAAACCTTACCATTATTCAATAATGCATATCCATTATATAAATGAATAACATTATTAACGATTTCTTTATTATCTTTTAATAATCTATTATTATCAATTACATAATATGAACCATCTAAATATAATATCTTTTTAGCAAATTCCTTACTAGTATACTTAAATACTCTACTCTCATAAGTATTTCTAATTTCTATTTCAAAATCACTCTTATAATCATATTGTAGCGAATATACTTTTTCAGAAACTTTAGATTCATATTCTTTACCATTAACTCTATAAATAAATGACATATCATCACTTATCTCATCAAATTCTAAATTTATAGTATCAATACCAGAACTATATACATTAAATTTATCTTCAAAAACCTTAGATGATAAACTTAAATTAGAAATTAATGGTAATGAAGTATAATTTTGATCCCTCGTAGGCATTAATACTTCATTTTGATATAAGATAGGATATAAAACATCATTAGATTTCATTATAGGATAATAAGCATTATATGTTTTACCTGTATTAGTAAAATCATAATATAAACTTAATCCATTTGAATTAACAAATCCAGAAGAAGCAATATTACCTTGAATCTCAGATTCATCTAATGCTCTATCAAATATAGCAATATCATATATTTTACCCATAAATCTATAAGAAGTATTTTGAGGACTATAATTTCTATCATATGCAATATAAGTATCATATGTATCATAATTAGCTCTAGCATTTACATTTCTAGAAAATACATCAACTCCATCAACATATAGAATTAAAGATTTATTATCATAAACTACACTAATATCAACATCTGTATTATATGGAATATAATAACCACTAGCATAATGAGTATTATGACACCATACATAAATTTGCATACTATGTATAAATAATCCAAATCCACGATTATCAGTTGGAGATTTACTAGAGAACACATAACCATAATTTCTACTAAGAGCAACATTTAATTTAGTAGATAATGTTAAAGCATTAGTAGTTGGTAATTTATAATCTTGAACAGTTAAATAAGTATCCCTATTCTCTTCATAACCACTAAATACAACACCTTTATGAGATAAACTACTTATTTTACCAGTCGCAGTATAATCACCAACTTTATCTTTAAATGACATAGTTCCTAGTTCTCTATTAATTGGTGAAAAATCCCACCATGAAGTTGTATAAAATAATTTAGTATCTTTATTAGTAGTTGAAGCATTAGCTCCCATATAAACAGACCATGTAATTTCATCTCTGATATCACCAGCATCTAATATATTATCAGTACTAATACTATTTGGTTGAGTAATTTCATTTAAATATAACTTTTCAACCCTATCTTTTCTAATTACATTGATTTTAATATAACAATCTTGATATGCAGTAAATGTAATATCATTAGCATAAGATGGATTATATTGTACACCCAAATATGCAGCAGCAGCTGTAGAATTTAAAATTCCTTTAAATGCCTTCTCAGCATTATATACAAACATCTGATAAGCATCTGGGATCAAAATATAATTATAATAGAAATGATAAGTTTTTCCAGATTCTAAAAATATATAATCAGAATATTCACTATAAACAGCATTTGGATCATTTTCATCTTGACCAGTAGTTGTATTTATAGTTCCTTGTCTAAATGTTACTACATCTAATAAATTAGCACCTGAATCAAATGAATCATTTGCTAAATTTTTAGCTTCTACATCATTTATTAAAGATTTATCATAAATAAATATTCTAGGTTGTCTTAATAATTCTACATTTCTATTATCACCAGTTCCTGCTCCAACTAAAGTTCCACTTGTTGTTTGAACTGTTCCAGAGAAGAATATCTTTCTTATTCTATCTGCATAATGAATTTCTGAATTTAATCCTCCAAATATTCCACCAGCATAATAACCAGCTTGAACATTAACATTTTCCAAAGTAATTTCTTCAGCATAACCTTCATTATATGCTCCAAAAGCACTATCGTTATAGAAATATCCAACAACACCACCAGCATAATTATTACTAGCAATTACTTTTGTATCACTTATTCTAGAAGGTCTAATAATATTATTACCAAACGCTTCTCCAATAATTCCTCCTACTTTATTACCTCCACTAATCGTTGAATTATAAACACTAGAGAAATAAATAGCTTGACTATCTTTAGTAACATTTGAATATCCAACAATACCTCCAGTTCTTTCACCAGGATTTGTAATTATTGAATTAAAAACTCCACATCTATACATAAATCCATAGTTTTGTTCGTATCCAGTAATTCCACCTACAGCATATGTAGAATCTAATAATCCCTTAACCTCTGAATCAATTAAGAACATATCAAATATATATGTAGATGTACCATATACACCACCTATATAATATGAAGAACCACTAATAGTAGAATTCTTAACAACATTACCATATTGATAAGCTGCTCTTGGATAACCAACCGCACCACCAACATAATAAAGACCATTAACATCTACATTATCAACAGTACAATGATTACAATCACCATATCCTGTAACACCACCAACATAATAACCATTACTATCTACACTAGAATTTGTAATAGTAATATTATTGTATATTGGTTTATCTTTATAATTAACACCTAAAGCAAAATGACCAAACACACCACCTATATAATATGCAAAATTATTTGCCTTATTAGTATCAGAATAAGCATAAACATTAATATTATTAGCATTAATATTATCAAAACTATCATTAACAGTATTTTGTAAATATGACATAAATCCAGCAACATATCTAAATCCAGAAACATTAACTGTATCTAATGTAATATCTTTAATATCATATCCATAATTAATACCTATAATACCAACATAAGATTTATTTGGAGCATTAAGTGTAATATTACTAAATTTAACATTTTTAAGATTAGCATAATTATACATAATCATATTTATATAATTATGATTTCCAGTAGTTGTATTTGTTATAGAAATATTATCAAACTTAATATTACTCATAGATGTATTAACCTTTTGTATTAAATTTTGATAATGAGCACCTTTAGTAAATTGTAAATTAATATTACTAAGAGTAAATTCAATACCTTCTCCAGCAGTTTCTAATCTATTAAACATAACTTTAGTTTTAACATTAGTCTTACCATTAAAATCAATATTGCTTGTTAATAAGTAATTCTCAGCAACAGAAGTACTTATCTTTTGCCAATCATCAAATGTAGCAAGTGTTTTATAGAATATAGCTTCAATCTTAATATTTCTATCAAGAACTTTCTCTTCTCCATATTCATCTATATAACTTAAAGATGATAAACGATATGAATCCAAATATAACTCAGGAGTCATAACAAATTCAAGAACACTTATACCATCTTGTGAAGCATTTCGTTTAATTTCAACATCCGCAAACTCAACAGCAACATCAGTAATTTGATAATTATCTGGATTATCTAAATATAAAGTAACAGTAACATTATTAGCATGTTTATCCATTACCATATTCTTAATATTAAATAAGTTTCTATATAATTTATTATCTACTTGATTTGGCATTAAAGCTTCACCAGTAATATCATATAATTTAGGTAAGATTCCATCTTTTACTTGAGAATAATCATAAGAAATACAATCAAATATATTTTGATAAGTTTCTTCCTTATAATATTCACTACTATCTAGAACTTGCTCACCATTAGTTTCATCAGTTGTTACACCATTAACTAAATTTGTATTCATAGCATAGTTATTTTCATTTGATGTATAGTTACCAACAATTCTATGAATATGAATATCTGAACTAGAACTATATACATTACCTAAATACAAACTCTTCTCAACAACATCAGTACTTTGTCTTACATAACCAGATATACCACCTACATAAGACATTTCACTAACAACATCAACTGTAGAATATGAGTTAGTTACATAACCTTGAGTTTGACCAACAATACCACCTACATTAGCAGCATTTGAAGTTATACTTCCAGTTGAATAACAACTATCGATACTACCAAGACTACTAGAACCTTCTCTACCAAGTATTCCACCTAAACCATTTGAAGAGATACTATTAGAAACATCTGTTTTAATATTTTGAACAAATGAATTTGAAATAAATATACCTGACCCATTTCCAGCAAGACCACCAATAGTTACACCAACAGCCTCACTCTTACTAATAAATGTTACATCACTAGCAGAACAATAAGAAATGCTAGCAGCAGTACCTGTACCAAGTAAAGAGCCAATATACATATTTGCAGTAGTATATGTATCCTCTATAACAACAGTCATATTTTTAATATGAACATTATAGAACTTACCATATCTATTAGCAGAACCAACAATACCATGATATGTTGAACTACTATTCTTTATAATATTTTCAAATGTAACATTTTGTAATGTACCATTTACTTGATTAAATATACCAGACTTTCCAGACTTAATTATATTAACATTTCTAATAGTAAAATTATTACCATCAAATTTACCAGAAAAATTATTAATATAGAAATTAGAATATCCAGAAAAATCTAAATCATTCATCATAATATAATTTTGATTTAATCCATTATTAATTTTAATAAAATCATCTATAGTTCTAATTTGTTTATATAAATCAACTAATAAATATTTTTCTCCCATATCATATTTTCTAGTCGAAATATATCCATTAGCACTTTTAGAAGAAATACTATATACCTCATACTTAGAAACATATATTTCAGGATTATATACTCTCAATAATAATTCCGTTTTTCCATCTGCATAATCTTGTTTTAATATTTCAGTATCTAAATTAGTTATAGAAATATCACTAACAGTTTCTCCTAATGGATTACTAATAGAAACGCTAATTATAGCTTCATCATAATTATTCTCATCAACATTCATATAAATAATATCAACATAATCATCTGTTTCTACAGGTGGAAGTTCTACATAATCTTGATTAGGCATTTTATTACTAGAAAATTTAACTTGAGGATAATAACCTAACTCAATCATTTCTTCTATTTCAAAATTATCACCAATTGTATTACGTTGAAAATCAGCATCATATAAACTTGATAAAGAAGCTTTAGTTTGGAATGTAGAAGTATAAATATTATCACTTATATAATATATATTTTCATATTTAGCAGTACTTCCATCACTTTGAATAAATGGTCCAATTTCCGGACGTTTAGGGTTTGTATCTCCATAAATATATGAATTTCTAATAGTACCATATGTTTGATATGCAAATAAACCACCAACATCATAAGAAGCATTATTTGGGAAATTCATATTAACTGTAGTAAATACATTTTCAATAATTGATTTAGCTCCATTATATCTTGTTAAACCACCAATATTTCTAGCAGAACCACTTACTAATGAGAAATCAACAATAATATCTCCACCATACATATATCCATTTGAAATAAGTCCATAATTTTCTCTAGCTAATAATGATGAATCAGCATATAAATGAACACCATTATTAGTATTAACTACAAAATTTTGTATTTTACCCTTTAGTCCATTATAGTAACAAAGTAAACCATATAACATTTGAGGCATTTGAGTATTCATAGTATCATAAATATTAACAATAACATTCTCTATAGTTCCATAATTATATTGAACTAAACCATACACATCCCCATTAAGATCTTGGTTATTTAAATTAACATCAAGAACTAAATTTTTAAGAACAGCATCTGTTTCAATTCTATAAAATCTATAATAAGCAGTATTAGCTGAACCATCTGACTTTTCAGTATATTGTTTAACTCTATATCCTTGAAAATCTATAGTACCATGGAAATATCTATAACCATGACCAAGTCTTCTATCGGTAAAGTCTTGGAAATTCAAATCATTTAATAAAATATAATTTCCATATGGTTGCATATAAGCCCACTCATTAGTTGAAGAAATACCAAGAACTTCATCCTTAGTAGATATTTCAAAGTTACTTAAAGGATAATATCTATCTCTTATTTTTATACCAAGTTCTATATCATATTCTTTTTTCTCAAGCAAATCTATTTCTTTAATAACATTTTCTAAAATATTAGTTTCAGCTAAATCAGTATAATTATAAGAATATACCTCTTCTCCATTTTCATAAACCTTAATGAAATAATCATCTGTAGTTATTTCATCTCTCTTATCAGATAGATTAACTTTAGCTTTAGTTATCAAATCATAAGTAAATGGCGTATAACCGTTAATATTTTTATTAACATATTTATAAATTTTAAAGTTAACTATATCCTCTGGAGATATTGTTGCAGCATCAGCTTTATATCTAAAGAATATTCTTACATAAGTATCCTTTTCAATATATATTGAAGAACCAGGAGCATACCATCCAAAAGCCTTTTCATATGCTCCTGTTGTAGAATTAAATAAATACATATACATTGTATAGTCATTATTATTATCATATTCAAATCTATATCTATGCCCACCTTCTAATAAGATAGGTACTGACATTCTAATTCTAAAATCATTATCAGTTTTAGCTTTATTAATATCAGTAGAATTACTCCATGTTCCTTGTTCTAAAACGGCAACATCACCATAATCATATTCTTGTTTATCATATTGAACATGAATTTCAAAATCTCTTATTTCATATTCAGCTAAATCAGCAGTACCTCCAGTAAATAAAAATCCAACAGCATCAGCATAATTTTTACCATAAGTTGTAGAAGTATTTGGAGCATAATTACCTTTAGGATCAGCAAATGTATTATTATTACCAACCATTATAGTAAATGAATAATTTCTAAATGTTTCAGTACCTATATCTTTTAACTCAGTACTATGAGTTGTACTAGAAGTACCAGAAATATATTGAGTAAAAAATAATTTATATGCATCATTTATTGGAGTAATTGCTCTAATTTTAAAAGATACAGTTACTATTTCACCATGATAATCAGATAAATCATAAGTATAAGCACCAGCATTAGTCTTAGAATAAATGTGCATATCCCCTTCTTCATCTACAGTCTTAGAAACTGTATAAGTTTGGAATGTTTGATACCATTTAACTTCAGATCTAACATCAGCAACATTAATACCATTTGGAACTCTTAAAGATGAAATAAGTTCTATTTTTCCACTAATACCACTCTCAGTATATATAGATTTTTCAGCTAACAAATATTTAGATTTATAATTCGAAGTTAAATTAGTTTCATTATATCCATCAGCATAAACATATATATTATAAAATTCATTAGTCTTTAACTTATCATAAGTAACTCTTATAGGATTATCAAGTCCAACGCCAATCTTTCTAGTATCAATAATTTTATTATCCTTATCTCTAAATTCAAGTCTTACATAAGTATTTTGAATAGTACCATCTATATCTTCAACCTGAATATCAAAGTCTATCATTGTTTCAGTAGTAAAACTATTTGTTATGAATACCTTAGCTGGTATCTTATTTGTTGTAAATTCTGAAAGACCCTGCGTTGTACCAAGTTCATATATTGTAGAACCTTGTTGAATAATTGTAGTTATAACTATTTTATAAGTTTTATTAGAATCCAAATCAGAAAAAGGAATAATAATTGAAGACCCTTCTTTTAACTTTCTAATGTCTCCATCTACAACCTCATATGTACTAATTAAATTTTCACCAGTCTCATCATATAAATTAACTACAAACTTTTGTAATAACTTAATTAATAAATTATTTGTTTTTCTAACATTAATACTAGTTTCAACATCTACACCAGTATGTGATAAATTTTGAGGTGTCATAGTTAAATTAATATAACCTAAAGTAGTAATTGGCTTAGATGTAAAATTAACACTAGAGAATTCATATTTTTCAATTACTCCATTACCATCATCAACATCTATATCAGCATATAAAGTAACAGTAAACATTTGATCTGGATCCAAATCAGTTAAAACTATTTCATCACTAGTTACATAATCCTGTTTAACAATTTCACCATTAGCTTTAGTTACAACATATATATAATTATTAAGTTCAATATTATCTTCATTCTTTTCACTTATACCTAATGTAACAGTATCAATTTCAGCACTCTTAACTCTAATAGATATATTTGGAAATCTCTTACTAGTTCTAGTTCTACCAGTAGGATTAACAATCTTAATAACATTATTTTCCCTATCTAAAAATTTGAATGTATACTCTATCTCACTTGAAGAATCCAAACTCTCAGGAGTAACTACAGTAGTATCAATACCACTTATAATAGTAGATAACTGATTATTCGCTAAAAAGAATTCTTTTCCATTAGCGGTAATAGATACTTTATTAACCCCTTTTAATGCTTCAGCAGTTAAATCACTTGTTACTTTAACATTTTGAACTTCTATCATTTTAGGATATATAGGTCCATTTTCAAAATTAATAGATACAGGATCTAAACTACTTAACAATCCAGTTGTGATTTTTTTATTATAGAAAGTAACAACAATACGAGTTTTCATATCTTCTGCCAAATATGTATACGTACCAGTTACTGTAAATGTTGTTTCAGGAACTAAACCAACAACCATAAAATTAGAACTGTTATAATATGTTCTTCTTAAAAAAGTTTTATTATTTTTATAAAAAGTAAATGTAGGAGCCTTAACTATTACACCAGCAGGATCACTAATTTTTAGATTACCAGTTAAAGTATAAACACTCGCATTAATATCACTAACTATAACACTAGGTTTTGTCCAAGGAACCTCACCTGGTGGTAAAGAAGGAGTATTATTTTCTTCTTTTGGTTTTTCTGGTTTCTCTACAGGTTTCTCAGGCTCTATAGGTTCTTCAATAATAACATCTCTTATATAAACAGTACCTATTCCCTTTAAAAAATCCTCATATTTATATTCGTAAGATTCTTCACCAGATTCATAATAAAATGTAATAGTTGAATTAAAATCTACATCCTTAATATTATGATAAATAAATTCACTACCATTTCTTTCATAATAACTTATTTCATTTTCCTCAAAATATATAAAACTATTAACAGGTATTTTATATTCATTAACAGTAGTATTAATTTTAACATCATATAAATTTATCATTACATTATCTGCATAAGATAATAATAAATAATGTTCTTTATCTATTTGAGTATAATCAATCTCATCATATGCTTTACCATAAGATAAAACTAATCCTTTAAATCCAGTACTTCTTTCAAATTTATCATTTATTAAATTAGTATCATCATTATAATTTATTATAGATAAACCATCATTAAAAAATAATGGATATTCTATATTAACTTTTTCCTTTTTGCTATCAACTATATGATTAATAGAATTCTTATAAATTAAATCACTTTCTTTAACATCAACTGTAGCAATTAAATCTTTATCATTTTCAGTTCTTTTACTACCAAGTATTAATGTAGAAGTATTTAATAAATAACCATCATTATCAATAACCATAACTTGTTGATACTTATTAAATAACAAGTAAAAAATAACAAAACCCACAATAACAAGACAAATAATAACAATAGGAAAAACATCAGCCATAAAAGAATGTTCATCAGTATTTTCTTGAACAACTTGTTTTTTCTTAAATGGTTGTTTCTTATTTATCTTTTCACGATTTTTATCAAAATTACTTACTTTAGTATTATTAGCCATAAGAAAAATATCCTCTCATTATCTTTATAATAATTATACCATATTTATTAGTATTTCAAACAAAAAAGTGGTAATTATTTACCACTTTTATAAAGTTCTAAATTATCAACAGATTTAATTAATAAACGAGAATTATCTCCTACACTAACACTATCAGTACTTAAGTTAATAATATAATCACCCATCGTACCAATTACATCTTTTTCACATAACTCAATCATCTCATATTTATCACTTTTTTTATCATATATTTCAACTTCACCTTTATAATTAACAATAACATAAGATAAAGGACTCAACTCATAAACTTTATCTAAAACCTTAATGCTAATATCATTTAAAAATAAATACATATTACTTCCATCATATAAAAATGCATCATTTATAAATACATTACTCTTACCTTGAACAAAATAAGGAGATGATGCTGCTTCATCATAATAAATATCAGTAAAAAATTTTAATTTATAATTTTTATTAAATAACCTAGGAAAAAATAACTGCATATTCTTTGTAATCAAAACTTTATTATTAACATCTTGATAATAAATAGGAGCATCATATATATCTGCAACTCCCTCATTACTTTCAACCTTAGTAATTTCACCATCATTAACTAAAGTTACCTTTCCAGTATAAGATGCTTTAACACCAGAAAAATACTGATACATCGGATATTCTTCATTATACTCAAGTTTTTTCATATCATTAAACCTACTAAATACTAAAAATAACGCAATCAAAACAAAAATAGCACCAATAATAGAAAATAAAATAATTCTTAATTTCTTATTATCTTCTCTTTTTTTTCTAACAGTACTAGCAGTTTTCTCAATATCAATATTAACTATATTACTTGCACCCTCATTTAATACAATTTCTTCATTATTTTTTTCTTGATTTTCCATCTTTCTTAACACCTCCCAAAGGCTTTATAGTTTTAAGTACTATTTCAAACAATCTAACAGTAATAAACATTTCAAATACTATGATCATTAAAACAAAAATAATACCCAAAATAAACGTTAATCTATCATAATAAATTAAAGATAAATAATTAAAAACCAAATTAATAATCTTTAAAGAAAAGATAGATATAACAGAATATAATACATTACTTATTATAACTCTATAATTCAAAGATACAACCATAGCTACAATATTATTAATAATAACTAAATAAACAATTAAAGAATTAAAATGTTGAGTAGCCACAGCATAAAAAGCAATCAAAGTAAAATTTAAAATAAAAGAAGATAATAATATAATACTTCTATTATTCAAACTAGCAAATAACGAAAAAAATTTAACCTTTTTATTTGAATATTTTTTTGTAGCAAAAAAGAATAGTATCGCTAACACAACTATAAAGATACTAACAAATATAAAATATGAAAACAAACTATTCAAATTTTGTAACATTACGCTTCATCTCTTTCTTTAATGATTAAATGAAACACATTTCTACTAAGTGAATAAAATCCCTTAATATTTTCATACTTTCTATTAATCTCACCCTCTATTGATATAGAACCATTTATTTCACCAACAATTGGCCAATAATCTTTATATATTAAAAGATTATATATACCACTTTTGACTCTAATAATTTTAACTTTTTCTATTTCTTCAATATCAATACCAGAATCTAAAACAATAACTTTTAACTCATCACTTTTGTGCATTTTTCAAGCTTCCTATAAACATAAAATTATTTTCATCAAGATCATCATATTCACCATTTAAAATAGCTTCAACATCATCTAACGTATCTTCAATACTTACAAGTTCACCTTTCATACCAGTATATTGCTCAGCAACAAACATTGGTTGTGAAAAATAATTTCTTAACTTTCTTGATCTATAAAATATTAACTTATCTTCTTCACTTAATTCATCAAGACCTAAAACTACTATGATTTCCTCTAACTCTTCATATCTAGTTAAAAAAGTTAATGCTTTTTCAATTAAACCAAAATGTCTTTCTCCTATATATTCAGGGTCAGCTAAAACACTTGTAGTTCTAAATACATCAATTGCAGGATAAATACCTTTTTCAGCAACACCACGGTCTAAAACTATTTGACCATCTAAGTGTCCCATAATAGTTTGAACAGCTTCATCTGTATAATCATCTGCAGGAATATATATAGCTTGGAAAGATGTAATAGAACCATCATTAGTAGAGTTAATTCTTTCCTCTACTTCAGATATATCAGTAGACATTGTTGTTGGATAACCATTTTCAATTGGACTTCTACCAAGCTCAGCAGATATTTCACTTTTCGCTTGAACAAAACGATAAATATTATCAATAAACAACAACACATCTTGTTTTTGATTATCTCTTAAAAACTCTGCTAAAGTTAAACCACTATATACAGCTTTACTTCTAGAAGTAGCATTATCACCCATTTGACCAAAAACAATAGAAATCTTATCTAAAAGATTACCTTCCTTCATTTCATCATAAAGTTCTTTACCTTCTCTACTTCTTTCTCCAACTCCAATAAATACAGAGTTAGATTGGAATTTTTTAAATACGTTATTAATAAGTTCTTTAATAATAACTGTTTTTCCTACACCAGCTCCTCCAAGTAATCCTAATTTAGAACCTTTTTGAATCGGCGCAAAAAAATCTATAACTTTAATTCCTGTCCATAAAATATCACTATCTACATCAACCTCTTCAAAAGAAATTTTTCTATCATAAACATCTTTTGTATTTGGTTGTTCAATAGTAGAATTATCAATTAAATTACCAAAAGAATCAAATACTCTACCTAATATATTTCTAGAATATTCGATTTGCAATTTAGATTTCGTATTGTATACAGGAACACCTTTTTTTAAATAATGAACACTATCAAAAGGAATTGTTTTAGCAACATTTCCACTAACTTCAACAACTTCAAATTTTTGAATTCTATCTATATAATTAGTCACTAAAATATCACCAACAATAACATTTTCTGGTGTACTTAATAAAATCTTAACATTTAAGTCAGAAACAGCAACTATAGTACCAGCTACATCCATTAATCATCGGCCTCCTTTTTAGTTCTTAATTTTCTATTATTCATTTCTACAATAGTCTTAAAAGATTCTGCTTTTTTAGCTTTTAATTGCTTACGTTTAGCATCTTCTTCTCTTTCATCTATCTTTTTTAAAGAGTTATCAGTAAAAGATTGTCTTAAGACATTCTCAGTAGCATAACTCCATGCCTTAGCTATCTTTATCTCCATTGTAATATAAATAGATATTAAATTCCAGATAATAAAGTTTAAATCTCCTTCAACAACAAAATCATCCAATTGATTAATTTCCCTTTTATCCTCTTCATCTAATATATCAGAACCATAATCAAATGGTAAAATAGTTCTTTTAACCATTTCTTGTCTAGATATATTGTAATAATGAGTATATATCAAATTAATCTTAGAATATTTATAACTTAACAATCCATCTAATACAATATCAAATATATCATCAAACTTATCATCAAACTCTTCATTAGCAATAAACATAAGCTCATTATCACAAGTAATTCTAATTCTTCTACCTATGATAATTTTATCATTTTTATCATCATCAGCTCTTAAATAAGAAACAATATTAGAGTTAAAATTTGCACAAAATCCTAAATCACTACCAATATAAATATTTAATTCTTTAGCCTCTGGATCTAAATCTAATGATACATGTTCTTGCTTAAAAATTCTATTATTAACAATAGAAGAAATGATATATTTAAGCTCACGTTCATACTCAAAAGCTAAATCTACTCTACGACGAGCTTCAGGAACTCTAAGTAACGCATGGAAGTTCATAACTTTTACAGTATTTTTAACGCTCATATCATTTCTCCTATAATTATTATTTATTATTATTTTCTGAAGCAACTGGTGCTACAGGTTTAACTACTGCTGTTTGAGCAGGTGCCACAGGAGCAGTTTTATTTACTACTGGAGCAACTGGTGCTACAGGTTTTACTACTACTGTTTGAGCAGGTGCCACAGGAGCAGTTTTATTTACTACTGGAGCAACTGGTGCCACAGGTTTAACTACTACTGTTTGAGCAGGTGCTACAGGAGCAGTTTTATTTACTACTGGAGCAACTGGTGCTACAGGCTTAACCACTGCTGTTTGAGCAGGTGCCACAGGAGCAGTTTTATTTACTACTGGAGCAACTGGTGCTACAGGCTTAACCTCTACTGTTTGAGCAGGTGCTGCTGGAGTAGTTTTATTTACTACTGGAGCAACTGGTGCCACAGGTTTAACTACTACTGTTTGAGCAGGTGCTGCTGGAGCAGTCTTATTTACTACTGGAACAACTGGTGCCACAGGTTTTACAACTTCATTATATTCTCTTCCAAGTAATTGAGCAATACTTGGCATTCCTACATTTGAATCTTCTTTCTTAACAATAACATTCTTAGCAGGAGCTAGTATACTTTCAATTGTTGGAAGTTCAACTTTACCTTCTGGTTTCTTTTCTAAAACCTTGTTATATGAAAGTATAGTTTCTAAACTAGGTAAAACATTAATATTATTTACAGTTTCAACACTAGGTAATGTTGGCATTTGAATAATTAATGATTTTACCTTATCATCTTCAACCTTAGATGCAACTTGTTGTACTGGTTTATTTACTACAGGAGCAACAGGCGCTACAGGTTTTACAACTTCATTATATTCTCTTCCAAGTAATTGAGTAATGCTTGGCATTCCTACATTTGAATCTTCTTTCTTAACAATAACATTCTTAGCAGGAGCTAGTATACTTTCAATTGTTGGAAGCTCTA
>JAEIGA010009557.1_pt1 | contig 14681 bp, 12 predicted proteins | sample 9270691 | NCBI WGS metagenome assembly JAEIGA01 (sample SAMN17057246, study PRJNA624740) | gut metagenome | biome: biome; isolation source: fecal sample | host: Bos grunniens | place: China: Xizang | collected 2019
ATCATCGTTTTTGGGCGACATTTTGAGCGACAATTGTCATTTATATCAAAGCCATCCGGAATGTATTTTATAGATATTCAAGAAAATGATCAAGAAGTACAAAAGGATAATGACTGATCTAAAATATACCGTGATACAAAAATCACCGTAAAACAAGAAAAAAACCTCAATAGAAATACTTCTACTGAGGTGTTCATGTGGTGCCACCAGGAATCGAACCGGGGACACAAGGATTTTCAGTCCTTTGCTCTACCAACTGAGCTATGGCACCGTTTTGTTTTGGGATTGCAAAGGTAGACAAAATTTCTGATTCTCCAAACTTTTTGCAAAATATTTTTATCAAAATTAATGAAACTATTTCTTTCGATGGAATTGACGAGGATTTTTGTATCTTCGCAGGGCCATGAAGGAACGTAATTTCATATCTGTCATTCTGCCTCTCAAGATTGAGTGGGAGCCCTACTATGGCACAACGGAATCGCTGGATATTGGAGACAGGGTGAAAGTCAGATTTGCAGGTAAGGAATACGTGGCTGTAGTGAGCGGTATCGGATGCACTCCTGACATTGAGATAAGCAGAGTAAAAGACATACTGTCTGTCGAGAGAGGCATGGAAAAGATCCTCAAAGAAGAGATCGAATTATGGAGACAGGTGTCACAGTATTATCTGTGTACTATCGGAGAGGTCTATAAGGCAGCATATCCTGCCGGCAAGACAAATCTTGAGGAAGCCAGAGCCACTGCAATTCAGAGAACTATAGAACGCAGGAGGAAACTCCTCGGATCAATAGAAGGCAGGCTTTCCAGACTTCACGAAAGACTCGAAAAGAAGACAGCCCAAGCAGAAAGGGCCAAGGAGGGCACAAAGGCCAAAATCACATCTGTTGAGGACATCAGAAAGATACAGGAGGAAATAAAGAGGGCTGAGTTTGCAAGGGAAAGAGCAATTTCCGACATTGAGGCATCAAAAAACTGCACCTCATTTACCTGCAGGGATATTGATGGCGCAGATATAGAACTCTCGCCAGCACAGGAATTAGCGTTGAAAGGCATCCTGAAAGGATTTGCCGCAGACAAACCCGTACTTCTGAATGGAGTCACAGGATCTGGAAAAACAGAAATATACACCCGACTTGCAACAGATACTCTATCCAAGGGCAAGAACGTACTCTACCTCATTCCGGAGATTGCCCTCAGCCGTCAGCTCGAAGACAGACTGTACGAAGTCTTTTCAGACAGACTGCTTACATTCCATTCCGGAGAAAGCGCCGCCTCAAGACGCAATTCGGCAGAGATCATCAGGAACATGACTGCCGAGAAAGGCGGATACATAGCATTATGCACCCGCTCCGGATTATTTCTACCACACCACGATCTCGGACTGATCATCGTAGATGAAGAGCATGACGGTTCATACAAGCAGGACACTCCAGCACCAAGATACAACGGCAGGGATACAGCCCTGATGCTTTCGCGGGTACATACTGGATGCAATATCATCCTCGGCTCTGCAACGCCATCATTGGAAGAGGTCTACAACACAGTCACAGGCAGACACACCTTGGTAGAACTCAAGGAAAAGTTCCACAATTCCGAGGTCGCTCCGGTAGAGATCATTGATACCAGGGCAGAAAGGATCAAACGCGGAATGGTCGGCAACTTCTCAAGAAAGCTGATTGAACATATCAACCGCACCCTTGCAAGCGGAAGTCAGATTCTGATCCTTCGCTCACGGCGCGCCTGGTCTACTGCATTGCAATGCAAAAGCTGCGGGGAAATCCAGAAATGTCCCCACTGCAACGTAAGTCTGTCTTACCATAAGGCGGACGGCAGGATGCTATGTCATTATTGCGGTCATAGCACGACCTATACAGGAACATGTATGAAATGCAACGGACAGCTGTCAGACCTGGGAGCAGGCACTCAAAAGATCGAAGAAGAGGCGGGAGCATTGTTTCCGGAGGCGAGGATTGCCAGACTTGACAGCGATACAGCCCAGAACAAAGCATACGAAGCCAAGACCATAAAGGATTTTGCAAAAGGAGAAATTGACATCCTTATCGGTACTCAGATAATCACAAAAGGATTTGATTTCGAAAGACTCGGTCTCGTGGCTGTCATAGCTGCAGATACCCTGCTTGGTGTTCAGGATTTCAGGGCAGACGAGAAAGCGATGCAGCTATTGGAGCAGTTCCGCGGAAGATGTGGAAGGAGAGGGCAAAAAGGCATCTTCATCATACAGACATCTCAACCTGAACATCCTATATACAGAAGCATCACTACAGAAAGTACGGATGCCTTCAATACGAGACTCCTGTCAGAAAGAAAAGACTTTGATTTTCCTCCATATACCAGAAACATCGAGATCACCATAAAGGATATCTATGAAGACAGAAGCATACGGATGTCTCAAAAGCTTGCCGAGTGTCTTAAAGATTACAACGTCACTGGTCCATACGCACCTGTGATCAGCAGGATTGCAGACAGGCACATACGCAAAATCAGGCTATCATTGAAAAAAGACAGGCAACTTGTCTCGAGAAAAATGTACCTCAAGGCAATCATAAACAGATTTGAGAAAGATGAAAAATATGAGGGTCACATCTCAATAGACGTTGACCCCTCATAATCAGCCTTTTACAACTATATTTATCTGTTCGTCAAGCACTTCCAGTCTTACTGGAGCTTTACCTACAACTTCTCCGTCCACCTCGACAGGTTCAGCGTCCACCTTCCCCTCCGGCACTACCGTAATGACCTTGGCTTTGGCCGAAGTCAGTTCCGGTACTTTCAGGAAAGTACCGGTAAACAGCCTGAAGGCTTCACATGCAATACGACGTATCGGTATATCAGGGATAATGGTCATATCCAGAAGGCCATCATCCAGAACAGCGTCCGGTGTCTGCCTCATACCTCCTCCGGAATATTTTCCCAAGCCGAAAGCCATGGACAGATATGGTCCGTCAAAAACAGTCTCGCCGTCGCAGATGACTCTGGCGCGTACCGGCACACGATGCAGAATCGCATAAACAAGCGAAGTCACATAAAGGATACGTCCACGTTTGCCCTGACGTTTCAAGGCATTGACCATCTCACATACTCGAGCATCAATACCCACTCCGCCGATGTTCATCATATAAGAAACTGATATCTCCCTGCTTTCCGGCATTTCCACCGAGTCGAGCAGACTGACCTTCACGACATCCTGTGTACGCATGACTCCTGCTTCAAGCACATCCACCGCCTCACATACATCTTTTGGTACTCCGGCAGTCCTGATCCAGTCATTGCCAGATCCCACAGGTATGACACCGACAGTAAAGTCGGTAAAGGAGGCCTTTCTGCCACTTTCCTTCGTCCAGTCCACATAACCGGCAATGCCGTTCAGCACATCATGGACAGTACCGTCACCACCGACAGCGATAAAACGACGATAACCAGCCATGCAGGCATCAAAAGTAATCTCCATGGCATTACCTGCCCTACCGGTCCGGCTGCCATGATATACCATTCCTTTCGCCTTCATATGTTCCTCCGCCTGCCCCCAAGACTTGACGGCCTTTTCAGAAGCTGCATAGATGTTTATGACAGCGAACCATATTAGGCTTTTATCAGTGATTTCCATAATAATCAAGAAATTAAGATGCAGTCATATCAAGCACTGACGAAATTCTCAGACAAATGTAACAAATAAAGGGATTGAATGAAATTTTTTTGTAATTTTGCACGGATTATGTCCTCAACAGAACGTATATGGGAAAAGTAATAGCAATAGCAAATCAGAAAGGTGGAGTCGGCAAGACAACCACCGCAATCAACCTTGCCGCATCACTGGCCGTACATGAGAAGAAGGTGCTCATAATAGATGCCGACCCTCAGGCCAATACGACATCAGGTCTGAACTTTTCACCGGAGAATGACCAGAAAAGGACATTATACGAAGTCATGATCGGAAAGCTGGACATATCTGACGCTCTCATACAGACAGAAATGTCCAATCTTCATATGATTCCATCCCACATCAACCTCGTCGGTGCTGAATTGGAGCTCGTAGAGGCTGAAGACAGGGAGTCAGCATTGAAGAGAGCGCTTGACACAATACGGGACAACTACGACTACATCATCATAGACTGCTCGCCGTCATTGGGTCTGATAACCATCAATTCCCTTACAGCCGCCGATTCAGTCATGATTCCGGTCCAGCCGGAGTTCTTTGCGCTGGAAGGTCTCGGCAAACTTCTTCAGACAATACGTCTGGTGCAGGCCGGTCCGAACAGGGATCTTACCATAGAAGGCTTCGTAGTAACCATGTTCGACGGAAGGACAAAGGTACACAATCAGGTGCTCTCAGAACTGAAGGAGCACTTCGGAGACATGGTATTCAACACTATCATTCAGAGGAACATCCGTTTGAGTGAGGCTCCGTCACACGGTAAGCCGATCATCCTGTACGACGTGATATGCAACGGATCGACCAATTACCTTAACCTGGCAACGGAAGTGCTGGAAAAGAATCGTTAATATATGAGCAGACAGCAGAGAGGATTAGGAAAGGGGCTTGGCGCTCTTTTAGGTGGAGAAGCCGACATGAGCGCTATCCGCAAGCCTGTAGGATATGTAAACAAGGAAGTGGTGAGCAGTGAACAGCCGAAGATCTCATCTTCTGCTGACATACTCCGCATCCCTGTGGACATGATAGAGCCGAATCCATATCAGCCTCGTATGAGCTTCGATCAGGAGGCACTTGACGAACTCGCTGATTCGATCAGGACTCTCGGACTCATCCAGCCGATCACAGTACGTACCATTCAGGGCAACAGATATCAGATCATAAGCGGAGAGCGCCGTTTCAGGGCATGCAGACTCGCCGGTATGGACATGATACCGGCATACATACGCAATGCCAACGACCAGGGAATGCTTGAAATGGCAATCGTAGAAAACATCCAGAGAGAGAACCTCGATCCTATTGAAGTGGCAATGAGCTACCAGAGACTCATTGACGAATGCAGTCTCACCCAAGAGCAGATGGCTTTCAGGGTAGGCAAGAAGAGAGCATCAGTGACCAATTTTCTCCGACTGCTCAAACTTCCGGCAAAGATACAGCATGACCTGAAGGTAGGTCTCCTGAGCGTAGGCCACGCCAAGGTCCTGCTCGGAGTGGAAGACCTTATGATTCAGGAGGCACTATGCGATCTCGTCATAAAGGACGACCTGTCCGTGAGACAGCTTGAAGAAAAAGTCCGCAAACTGTCTGAACCTAAAAAGGCTAAAGAAGAAGCCACACAGGATCTTCCTGACGATTATTTCAAAGTTCTGGAGATTGTGGGAAAGTATTTTGAGAACAATATCAGTCTCAAACGCTCAAAGGGAGGCAAAGGTTCAATGACCATACATTTCAACTCCGACGAAGAAGTAAGCAAGTTCCTCAAGGCTCTTGAGGACTCAAAATTCTGATACACCTGACGATGCACGGAAGACTTTTCAAATACATACTGATATCTATTTTCTGTCTGACTTTCTTTGCCCAGCGCAGTGATGCGCAGTTCAAGGAAGGGGCTTTTACACAGAATTACAATGAGCCGGGAGACACCACAGGAGTAGCAGATTCTGTAGCCAAGTTATTCTCTTTCAAGGAATTCTTCGGCGGGCTTGCAGGTAAGAACAAGATCAAGGTCGGAACAATGTTCGCCGGTTCCGCTATGTTTCCTGGCACTGCCCAGATATACAATAAGCAATATTGGAAACTTCCTATAGTATACGGAGGTCTTGGAGCCTTGGCCGGCACCGGAGGATACTACCTGCACAAATACAACAAGTCTCAAAAGGCATACGACAATTTCATGCTGCAAAAGACTGCCTTTGAGACAGAAAAAGGAATAGCATATCCGTTCAATGCACCAATAGTGGATACGAAAGCCAAGACAACGGGTACATGGCTTCTTGTCGGTGCAGGAGTCCTATATTGGGGAACTCTACTTGACGGTGTCCTGAATTTCAAGAGCGAAACAGATCCGGATCCAGGCAGGGCGACCATATATTCGGCATTGCTACCTGGTTTGGGACAGATCTATAACGGTGAACTTTTCAAGGTTCCGATCTACTGGGGATGTCTGATGGGATCTGTACATTTCCTTTTGACAAACAATACCAACTATGTCAGATTCAAGCGAATACATAACGAGGCGACAAACCCTGACCCGAACATCAGCTCTCAAGTTCCGATTGCAGGAGAAACAGCAAAATGGTATAGAGACGTATATAGAAGATATAGGGACTATTCCATTGTTGCGACAGTAGCCTTTTATCTGCTTCAGGTCATAGATGCCAATGTCTTTGCATATATGCACGACTTTGAAGTTGATGACGACCTGTCCATGAATATCGAGCCGGCAGTCATCGCACCGGATAATGCATATGCCCTGCATAATGTCAATCCATACATGGGAGGGCAGAATGCCATCGGATTAAGAATCGGATTGAGATTTTAAATGAAGCTTATAAATTTTTTGATGAAAAACATAAACAACATATTTGCAGTCGCTTTGGCGGCTGCTTTTATTGCGCTGACAGTCTGCAGTGATGCATCGGCTGCAGTAAAGCAGGATAACAGGAACAAGACATCCCTCAAAAAGGAAAACGAACTGCTGAAGTCTGAAATTGACTCACTCAAGGCTGAACTTGAGAAATACAGAATAGAGCTGAAGAGGACTGACAGTCTCGCAAATGAGATCATTGATTTCTATCAGGAAAGCAAGCCGGCAGAAGACACATGCGCTATCGAATATACCGCAGAGGTATCAGACAGTCTTCTGAACCTTTGGTATATGCACAGGTTAGTCAATGAAGACAACCTCGAGTGGATGGATCTTGACTCTGTCAAGTTCCAGTCCAATGTGCCGGATTCCGTATATATCGAAAGGATAGCGAGGATGAACTCGTTCATCACTTTGCCTTATAACGACATCGTAAAGAACTACATCATCAAATACTCAGAGAAAATGCCCACAGCAATGGGCAGGATGCTCGGTCTTTGCGACTATTACATGCCACAATTTCAGGAAATCCTCAACAGATATGACATGCCGGAAGAGCTCAAGGCAATGGCTGTCATCGAATCTGCAATGAACCCTCTGGCAGTATCACGTGTAGGAGCAAAAGGAATGTGGCAGTTCATGTACCAGACAGCAAAGATATATGGACTGCATATCGATTCTTTCGTGGACGAGCGTCTTGACCCGATCAGATCGGCAGATGCGGCCGCGAGATATCTTCAGGATGCATACGAAATCTTCGGAGACTGGAATCTTGCCATTGCATCATATAACTGCGGAGCCGGAAATGTGAACAAAGCCATAAGAAGAAGCGGAAGCCGCGCATTCTGGGACATCTGGCCGTTCCTTCCTCGCGAGACCCGTGGTTACGTACCTGCTTTTGTAGGAGCCCTTTATGCCATGAACTATTATAAGGAGCACGGAATAAAGCCCGAGGCAGTACAGATGCCGGCACATGTAGATACCTTCAGAATCAACAAAATGCTGCATCTGAAACAGGTGAGCGAACTCACAGGAGCACCGCTCGACGAATTGAAGAACCTTAACCCTCAATATCGTCATGAGATCATTCCTGGAAATGACAGGGAATATATCCTCCGTATCCCTTATAAATATACCACGGCATTCATCGACAACGAGGATTCTCTGTACAGGCATAAAGCAGATGTATATTTCAATCCGGTAACAATAAAGAAGATCAAGGATGGAGGAGACGGTGAGCGCATCGTACATAAGGTCAAGAGCGGAGAATACCTTGGCAAGATTGCCGGCAAGTACAGAGTGAGCGTAAATCAGATCAAAAGATGGAACAATCTCAAGAGCAATGACATACGCATAGGACAGAGACTTATAATATATCGAGGCGGAAAGGCACCTGTCAGCACTTCTTCAAACAGCAGTGCAGGCACTACCGCCAAGTCATCCGCAACAGCCACAGCATCAAAACCGATTGTAACCGGGGATTATGTGACATATACAGTACAAAGCGGCGACTCATTCTATTCCATAGCCAGGAACTATCCGGGAGTCAGTGCCCAGAACATCATGGACTACAATGGCATAGACAGTTCAAAGATAAGACCAGGGATGAAGATCAAGATTCCAGTTGTAAAGTAATCACAGTCTGAACACTGCCTGAATTTTAAGCTCGGCCTTGCCGGGCTTTCTTTTTTCCTTCTTCATGAAGGGATAGTCTGTCCATGAAGCCCTTAAATAAAGCCGGCACCAACGAACCGGTCGCCAACCGCCGTTTAATGCAAGCCAATATCCTCTCCCATAAAATGCAGGAACATTGAAATTTCCGGGAGCATCACGTTCATATACATATATCCTGTCACTCCACTCATCTATCATAAAGACACCAGCACGTAGACAGGCTGTCAACAGATCATCCTTATAACCTCCTTCAACATAGCCCAGTGACCCTACTCCTACACATTTGAGGACATTCAGGCGCATGGCGGCATGGAAATGATGCAAATTCAGGACAGACTCCATCCTGCAGTCTGTCCTGAACCGGTCTCCCCATGTCCTTAACCTTTCAGAAACACGCAACTTCAATTCCAACATTTCCGTCACTCTGTAATTCCAGTCTGACTGCAACTTTACCTGAATGGATTTCCTGCCATCAGCAGACTTGCTGTTAGGGTGAAAGCACACGTCTGCAGAAATATTACCTGAGATCTTCTTCATTATCATTTCTGCGCTCACAGCGACACCATGTTCATTGGAAAAACCTTCAGCAGGTAAAAATCTCATCAGTGCAGCCATCCTCAACTTCTCCGAAATCATCACATCCATACCACTGGCTACGGCCACAGAGCCATTTACCCAATCATATACTGCTTCCGTAAAAAGATTGACTCCCCTGACGCATACTGAAGCATCGCACGAAGTTCTCATCTGAGGTATACGATAATCCTTTGCAAGCCAATCTGAAAACTTCATTACGTGCGTAACGGACACCTGTCCAAGTCTTCCCATCCTCGCAAGGTTCAAAGCAGGCATCATGATCATGTCTTCCGGTTTTCTCCCTACCTGCTTGATTCCAGGTACGGCAAGCATCAGAGTTGTCTTCCACTTTCCTATTGACATTTCGCCGGCAACTCCGGTCAGTGCGGATGAACCGGTAAATGAGTAGGTCGGAGAAGCACCGGAAGGCTTTTTCATAAAAGCTGACGGGGTCGAAAGTCCTCCTATGACCGCAGTATTCCATAGGCAGAGTCCCTGACCGAAACGGGCATTGTAATCCCCTATTACAATCTGTCCCAGATTGTGTTTCCATGTAATGTTTCCGGAAATGTATGATGGAGGAAAATCTATGGAAGAATATGGGCTTGAGCCTGATATGGAAATCCTGAATCTTCCTGTATCGAACTTATATTTGATTCCATAAGCATATTCCTCACCGCTTCTGAGGCTTCCCTTCAACACAAGGTCGTGCTGCATACGTCTTGAGGAAGAGTTCATAGTTCCAGCGGACATATCAAGACAGATAAAGGGTTTCAGGATATCCACAAAATCACTTCCGAACCCTTCAACTGCAGCCAATTCAGTATAAGAATACACAAATCCATGTCTGGAACGGTAATCAATGAATGAAGCTGTCTGATAAGCGGAAAACAAGCCGCTGGCCTGAAGGTCTGAGGCTCTTGAGCGGTTTATCTGCAGAGGGTTCTGAAGATAATGGGACAGCCTTTCCACATCATCCGAATCTACTTCTTCTGGTTCTGTATGACCAAGGATCTTCATGACCTCCTCGATGCCCTCAAAAGTCTGAGATGACAATTGTAAGGGAGCGACCAAAGCTACAAACAACAACACACGCCTCATATTTCAATCCATTTGCCACGAAAATATCCCTAATGCGTTGAAATCTTGTTGTTTTTGGCAAAAACAACAGCAGATTTTTCTTTTTTTTATGTTTTTCGGCTACATTTGTATGATGTTACAAAAGCTCATCCTATGGAAAAGATCAGAGTTCACGACAAGACTTTCAAGATGTTCATCCCGTACAGCAGGATATCTGCTGCCATTGACAAGGTAAGTGAGGAACTGAACAGAGATTTCAAGGAATGTGAAGACATTCCCATTCTTCTGTGCGTCCTCAACGGTTCCATAATGTTCATGGGAGAACTCATGAAAAGACTTGAGTTCAACTGCCAGACAATTTCCATCAAGCTGACTTCGTATGAAGGTACATCTACAACAGGAAAGGTGAAACAGGCCCTCGGACTCACTTCCGACGTAAAAGGCAGGAAAGTCATCGTTGTGGAGGACATCGTAGACAGCGGAAACACAATAGTCGAGCTTAAGAAGATACTCGAAGATGCAGGAGCAGCTGAATCATACATCTGTACTCTCCTGCTCAAGCCGGAGGCTTATAAGAAGAGCGTAAAGATAGATTACGTGGCGATGGAGATTCCTAATGACTTCATCGTCGGCTTCGGCCTCGACTATGATGAGCTCGGCAGAAATTACAAAGACATTTACGTGCTTGATAAATAATGAAGTATTTCGTTCTATTCGGCCCTCCGGGTGCAGGCAAAGGCACTCAGGCCACAGCAATGGTTGAGTCATTCAATCTTCACCATATTTCTACAGGCGCCCTTCTCCGCAAGGAGATTGCTGCCGGAACTGAACTTGGAAAGTTAGCCAAATCACTCATTGAAAAAGGAAATCTTGTTCCTGACGAGGTAGTGGAAGGAATGATTGAAAACGAATTCCGAACAGTTACCGGTGTAGACGGTTTTCTTCTTGACGGTTTCCCACGCACATTGCCTCAGGCAGAGGCACTTGACAGGATTCTCGCAAAGAATTCAGAAGAAGTGACAGGCACCATCTCCATCATGATCCCGGATTCGCTCATAATGGAGCGCATCAAGGGACGTGCCCTCAAGGAAGGACGTGCAGATGATGCGAGTGAGGATATCATCAACAACCGTATCGTGACATATCACAATCAGACAGAACCGCTTATAGAATACTATCAGAAGGCAGGCAAATATCACGAAATTGACGGCGTTGGTACGATTGATGAAGTACGCGACCGCATCTTTGCAGTGATGCACACACTCTGATTCAGAATCCTATTTGAAAGGAAAATAAAAGACCACTTATGGCAGACAGCAATTTCATAGACTACGTAAAGATATTTTGCCGTTCAGGTAACGGAGGACCGGGTTCGACCCACATGCGAAGGGAAAAATATGTACCTAAAGGAGGCCCGGACGGTGGAGACGGAGGTCGTGGCGGCCATATCATATTGAGGGCAAACCCACCGTTCTGGACACTGATCCACCTGAAATACCGCAAGCATATCATGGCTGAGCATGGTGCATCCGGAAGCGGACAGCTCCAGACCGGCAAGAACGGTGAAGACATCTATCTTGACGTACCTCTTGGAACTGTTGCCAAGAACGCTGAAACAGGAGAAATCCTGTTTGAAATGGTCGAGCCATACGAAGAGAGAATCCTTGTAAAAGGTGGTCGCGGAGGTCTTGGAAACAACAACTTCAAGACAGCAACCAATCAGACCCCACGCTACTCACAGCCGGGAGAACCATGCGAGGAAGGATGGTTTATCCTTGAGCTGAAACTGCTTGCTGACGTAGGTCTTGTAGGTTTCCCTAATGCAGGTAAGTCCACACTGCTTTCAACAGTTTCTGCAGCACGTCCAAAGATTGCAGACTATCCTTTCACCACTCTTGAGCCGAACCTCGGTATCGTGACATACTATGACGACAAGTCATTCGTAATGGCTGACATTCCTGGTATCATCGAGGGAGCGCATGAAGGCAAGGGTATCGGAATGAGGTTCCTCAGACACATCGAGCGCAACTCGATTCTCCTGTTCATGGTCGCAGCAGATCAGGATGATATCAGAGAAGGATATGAAGTTCTCCTGAATGAGTTGAAGGAATATAACCCGGAACTTCTCGTAAAGGACAGGGTACTGGCGATAACAAAATCAGACATGCTTGATGAGCAACTGGAAGAGGAGATCGCAGCCCAGTTGCCGGCAGATATTCCTCATGTATTCATATCATCGTTCACCCAGAAAGGAATCAAGGAACTTAAAGACCTTCTCTGGAATGCCCTTCAGAAAGATCTTGATGAAAAGGAGGAATCTGTGGCAATCCTATTCCCTGGGGACGATAACGAAAAGACTTTATAAATATGTTCTGGCAGAAGGTACATCAATTTGACCAGCACCTTACTTTGGTCGTAAATTCATGGAATTCATCAGTTTCTGATCCGATATGGGTATTCTTTTCCGACAAGCTGGTGTGGATACCCATGTATGCAGGCATCATTGCTCTTCTATTCTGGAAACTTGGATGGAAGAAGGCCCTTGTCGTAATAGCCGCAGTGCTTATGACCTTCGGCTTCTGCGATCAGTTCTCCAATCTGATCAAACATGCAGTCTGCAGAATCCGTCCGCTCAATGATGAGTTCATGGTAGCCAACGGACTGCATATTCTTGAATGGGGCGGAGGATATGGTTTCTTTTCAGCCCATGCTGCCAATGCCCTTGGACTTGCATTCAGTTCATTCATAGGCTTGAACACCCTGACAACCGCGGAGAGGAGAGAATCAAGACCTTGGTGGATAAAGGCATACGGGACCTGGATTTTCTTCTGGGCAGCAATGGTGGGCATCAGCCGTATCTTTGTCGGAAGGCACTATATAGGCGACGTACTCGTAGGCTTCATGGTAGGCGCAGCAGCAGGAATAGTATTCGGACTGCTTGCAAGATATATAATAAGACGATTCCTATAGATAATAATCGCAATTATAGCGGTTGAGAATATCCATTTGGGTAAAATTATCCTTCTTGGCTACAGGCTTTCCAAGGAGGATATGGTCTACAAGCGCATTCACAGCGGCAACCGTCTGACTGTCAGTATGTTGAGCGATAAGCAACTGTACAGTTCCTGCGCGGAGAGCTGCAAGATTCCTTTCGAGGACATCAAAACCCACGACACGAGCATCACTCATTCCCCTTCTGCTGATATAGTCTGCAATAAGGTGGACACGTGAATTGAACATGACAATATACTTCTCCCTATCATCACCAGAGAATACATCATCAAGGGCTGCATCCATGGCATTCCTGTCTTTAGGATCGATGAAGACATTCACTATTTCAGTATCTGGGAAGGCTTTTGTCATGTAGTCATTGAATCCCTTCCTTCTTCTTGAAGTAGGATCTGAAAGTCCCTTCTTGTCTCTTGCTATCCTTACGACATAGACCTTATCAGGCACATGTCTTCCATCTGTCAATATATCTGCACAAAGATATCCGCTCTGATACATCTGCATTCCGAAATATGCCAGATACCCATCATCATCAAGCTTAGAATCGATATATATGTACGGTATATTCTTCTCGGCAAGCCCATGTACGAACTTCAGGGTTTCCTCGCCAAACATAGGGGCTATTATTACGCCGGCAGGAGGATCGGCAAGGACCTTTTCACATACAGCCCTGAATGATTCAATATCATATTGATCGTATTTGACAGGCTCCACTATGACCCCATATCTGGATACGAGTTCAGCGGCATCCTGAATGCCCTTGTCAGTAAGTGACCAGAACTCACCGGTAAAATACTCCGGGATGATACATTGAATGGTTATTTTCTTTGGAGATGCGAGAAGAGACGCATATAGATTGGGTCTGAAGCCGAGTTCTTCGATAACCCTAAGGACAGTCTCCTTGCTTTTGGCAGAAACCTCTCCCCTATTGTGCAACACTCTGTCGACAGTACCTTTCGATACTCCGGCAGCCTTTGCCACGTCATTAATAGTAACTTTATTGCCGTCCTTGACCATTGATAATCGCATAAAGATTTGACAAATATCCGAAAAAAAATCCTATAATCAAACCAAAAATTCCGTGCTCGTTCACGGGATTAATTGGAAATTATTATTATTTTTGCGGAGTTTATAAAACCCGTAACAACCAAACTTTAAATAAAATGCCAAAAGTAATTACATTCGGAGAGATCATGCTCAGACTTTCGACACCGGGCTATCTCAGATTCTCACAGGCCAAGCAGTTTGAAGCCACATTCGGTGGTGGAGAGGCCAATGTAGCAGTTTCACTTGCAAACTACGGTGTAGAAGCCGAGTTCGTGACAAGATTTCCAAAGAACGACATTGCAGCCAGCTGCGTAAAGGACCTTCACAGCTATGGTGTAGGTACAAAGCACTGCGTTTATGGCGGTGACCGTCTTGGTATCTACTTCCTTGAGACTGGTGCAGTAGCACGTCCAAGTAAGGTTGTATATGACCGTGCATATTCATCAATCGCACAGATCGAGAAGGGAATGATCGACTGGGAGAAGGTATTTGAAGGTGCTGACTGGTTCCACTGGACAGGTATCACTCCAGCCATCAGCCAGGGTGCTGCAGACGTTTGCCTTGAGGCCATCAAGGCTGCCAACAAGCTTGGTGTGACAGTATCATGCGACCTCAACTACAGAAAGAACCTTTGGAAATATGGCAAGACAGCTTCTGAGGTAATGCCAGAGCTCGTAGAGGGTTGCGATGGAATCCTTGGTAACGAGGAGGATGCGGAGAAGGTATTCGGCATCAAGCCAGAGGGATTCGATGTAACAG
>JAEIGA010009558.1_pt1 | contig 14680 bp, 13 predicted proteins | sample 9270691 | NCBI WGS metagenome assembly JAEIGA01 (sample SAMN17057246, study PRJNA624740) | gut metagenome | biome: biome; isolation source: fecal sample | host: Bos grunniens | place: China: Xizang | collected 2019
AATGTACAGATTATATTCGAACGTAGGTTTGCCTGCAGTTTCTGTTGCCTCCCATGTAACAGTAATGGAATTTGGTGTGGCAGTTGCCTCAACTTTTGTTACAGGATCTGGAATAACATCGGTAGGCTCATTGTCATCATCGTCATCCTCCACGTCTCCTAGGAAGGTGACAGCCTTGTATGCGTCAAGTGCTCCCACGCCAAGTTTGTCGGGAGTAGAAATGAGTGCTGAAACTTGTCTTGCCTTGTAATCCGGATTTACATCGTACAATTTGTCGTAGTTTGCAGAACCGAGCAGAATCTCCTTCAATTGGGTATTGGTGAATCCTTCTCCACCGTATCTCGATACAACAAGGGCTGCAACACCTGAAACGTGAGGGCAAGCCATTGATGTACCGCTCATCTGTCCGAACGCGTTGCCGGATACAGTGCTGTATACGTCTCCTACAGGATAAGCTCCGTTCTCTCCGCCAGGTGCAGCTATGTCAACCCATTTGCCATAGTTGGAATATGTTGCTTTTTTGCCGGTAGGACCTGTAGATGCAACTGCAATTACCTGGTCAATCATTCCCGGAACACTAAAGTCTTTGTTTTCATTGCCGGCAGCAAATATTACAACACCTCCTGCCATAGGGCCAACCTGGTTTCTTCCGCTTTTATCCATTCCGGCATATTTGATGAAGTAATCAATTGCCTCAACAATAAAAGCAGGTGTTGTTGTCTGGCCATCCAATGACCAGCTGTTCTGTGAGATTACAGCACCATTGTCAGCAGCATAGGTGAATGCCATACCAATATATGCACCATCCTTGTTGTTGTTCATGGTTTGGCAGGTCATGATGCGTACACCTTTATTTGTGCCGTCACCACCTGCAATTCCACAACCGAAAATGCCGTTTCCGTTTACAGCAGCAATTGTTCCAGCCACGTGCGTTCCGTGGTCGCCAGGTTGGATTGTTCCGTACATTGCGTTGGAGTTTCCTACAGCACAGAAGTTGTAGCCATATATGTCATCAATGAATCCGTTGTTGTCGTCATCAATGCCTGTGGTTCCATTTTTCTCTGCTTTGTTTATCCACATGTTGTCTGCAAGGTCTGCATTGCTGTATTCCACACCCTGGTCAACAATAGATACAATCACCTCTTCCTTGCCGGTCTCAATCTCCCAAGCCTTGAAAAGGTTGATGTCCATGCCGCTCACATATCCTGTCTTCTGGCCGGTATTGTGGTAGTGCCATTGGTATGAAAGGTACGGATCATTGAAAGGGGCTGCAGCCTGTTTGATCACTGGTACAAACTCAACAGTCTCCACGTGCTCAACACCTTTTATTGCTTTGAATGCTTCAGATACGGAAATCTCAGGATTGAAGGAGATTCTGTACCATCTGTCAAGGCCATGGGCCTTGTGCCTTTCTGCATATTTTTCATTTTCCGGGAAGAGTCTCTCCATTCTTAGCCCATCCAGCTGAGGTAACGATGCCTCTACGGATTTTGTCTGGGGAACCTCAGAAAATTTTACAATTATGTTGCCTTTTACTACCTGGCCTACTCCCATAATGGTGGAGGTAGCGGTATCTGGTGGCTCTGGAGAATAGGCTTCCCTTTCACAACCTGCAAAGACTAAGGCTGTTGCCAATAGTGTAAAGAATGCTCTTAATTTCATAATGTATAAAGTTTAGTTTTTACAAATATAAGTTTTTTATACCAACGATACTATTATTTTTTTAACTTTGGAATTCATTGTATTTGGCTGATATGTTTGACATTATAAATATCCATATAATGGATGTGGTTGACATCCTGCTTGTAGGCCTGCTGGTCTATTATGTATATAAACTTATAAGGGGTACTGCTGCTATCAGCATATTCCTGGGAATCATTATCCTGTATGTGGTATGGGCAATAGTAAAGGCTCTGAATATGAGCCTCCTTTCAGAGATTATGGGACAGGTGCTCGGTGTGGGTGTCATAGCAATCATTGTGCTTTTCCAGCAGGAGATCAGAAAATTCCTCCTCAGCTTGGGAAACAACTATATCCTCAACAATGAGAAGATAAAGATGTTCAGCAAGTTCTTTGGAAACAAAGGCATTTCTATAGAGCTTAAGGCTCTTGATGAGATAACACAGGCCTGCAGGAAAATGAGCGAGACAAAGACAGGTGCACTCATAGTCCTTGCCCGCACTTCTTCCATGGAGTTTGTAATTGAGACTGGAGATGTTATTGATGCCCGGATAAACAGAAGGCTTATAGAGAACCTCTTCTTTAAAAATTCGCCCTTGCATGACGGTGCTATGGTAATTGCCGATGACAGGATTGTGGCAGCAAGATGCACCCTTCCAATAACTGAAAATCCTAATATTCCTGCCCATTACGGCATGAGACACAGGGCTGCAACAGGATTGTCTGAAGAGACAGATGCATGCGTAATAGTAGTCTCTGAGGAGACCGGAAACATATCATTTGTAAAGGATGGCAAGATAAAGACTATGAGCTCAATAACTGAGCTGAGACTTGCCATTGAGAACTCATACAAGAGTTAGGCTTCATTTTTTCTGTGGGGAAGAGGACACGATTTTTCCTTGAGGGGTTTCTTTATAATGAACTTCTCCTCCTTTCCATGGTAAAGCCTTTTCAGATTACTTATGTGGCAGAGCCATATTGTGCATCCTGCAACAATGCTGAATATCTTTATTACCAAGGTCTCCTGAGGATCGAGCCAAAGGGCAAACAGCGTGTTTACCAGAAATGGAAAGCAGGTTACAGCCGTAATTACACTCACTGATACATATCTGGTAATGAGTAACATAATGCAGAATATCGTTGCGCATATAAGTACTGCAAAAGGATGGATAGCCAACAGTACCCCGCACATTGTAGCAACTCCTTTACCTCCCTTAAAGTTGTGGAATACCGGAAACACATGTCCCATGATAGCCGAAAAGCCAAAGACTATCTGGGTCCCGACAAATCCGTTTGTTTCTCTTGGAAATGGAAGGAAAAACACCAGTGAAGTGGCCGCAACACCCTTGAGGATATCGAAGATGAGTACCAGCAGGCCTATTTTCCAGCCAAGCACCCTCTGAGTGTTGTTGGCACCAGGGTTTTTGCTGCCATACTCCCTTACATCTATACCATAGAAATACTTTCCCAGAATTATGGAACTGGAAATGGAGCCCATAAGGTAGGCCAGTACTATGAACAGTACATATAATGTAATCCCAAGGGGTAGAGTCATAAAGTAAATTTAGAGTTTGCAAATATATAATATTATCTTTGCAAGGAAAAATTATTGCCAATGGAGAACTGGGTAAAGATAGAGCAGAAACTGGGGTTTGAAAAGATAAAGGAGCAGCTTTTGGGGCGTTGTTCAACCAATTACGCCAAGGAGAGGGTACGCGCAGAAAAAGTGTCGCACAATGCCAGAACTATTGGCAAAAGGTTGGCACTTACAGATGAGATGCGCCTTATCTGCATGTTTGAGAGCAGTTTCCCGCAGACAGGCTTCATAGACAGCATAGAGTTCCTAAAGCCTCTGGAGATAGAATATTCTTCCATAACATTGGAGAATATGAATCGCCTGTACACCTTTGTGGAGAACCTTAAAGGTGTCCTCAACTTTTTTAGAAGCAGTAAAGAGGGGGCATACCTTAACCTTAAGGCCATGGCAGAGCCAATCACATTCTTTCCGGAGATCTCCCGCAGGATTGAGTCTATTGTAGACAGGTTTGGGGAGGTTAGGGACAATGCCAGCATGGAGCTCTTCAATATAAGAAAGTCACTTAGAGAGAAGGAGGGGTCAATTTCCAGGAAGATACAGGCAATACTCCGCAAGGCACAGGAAGATGGACTTGCAGATGAGGAGGCAAGTGTATCTGTGCGCGACGGCAGGCTCCTTATACCGGTAAGTGCAGTAAACAAGAGGAAGCTCCCAGGATTTGTGTATGATGAGTCTGCAACGGGAAAGACCGTATTCATTGAGCCAATGGAGGTTGTGGAACTCAATAATCAGGTTAAGGAGCTGATGTTTGCCCAGCAGAGGGAGATTCTCCGCATACTCAGGGAATTCTCAGATTTCCTGCGCCCATATCTGCCAGAGCTCATTGATGGGGCCAGATTTATAGGGGAGATAGATTTCATAAGGGCCAAAGCCCAGGTGGCAATGCAGATGGAGGCGGGAAAGCCCATCATTTCAGAAGATGAAACCCTTAAGATAGTTAAAGGAAGGCACCCCATCCTGGAGGCGGCCCTCAAGAAGGAGAAGAAACAGATTGTCCCACTTACACTCACCCTTACTCCCGACAAGCATATCCTTGTGATATCCGGTCCCAATGCGGGCGGAAAATCGGTATGCCTCAAAACTGTCGGGATACTGCAATATATGTTTCAGTGGGGGCTCCTTGTTCCTGCCAGTGAGGTGAGCGAGTTCAGGATTTTTGACGACATCTTTATTGATATTGGCGATGAGCAGTCTCTGGAGAATGACCTGAGTACGTACAGTTCGCATCTTACCAATATGAAGGAGGTGCTTCTGAAGGCTACGGACAACTCTCTTGTGCTTATAGATGAGTTCGGTACAGGTACAGAGCCTACTGCAGGAGGTGCCATTGCATTGGCAATCCTGGAGAATATAGAATTGAAAGGTGTATTTGGAGTAATTACTACCCACTATACCAATCTTAAGTTCTATGCAGAGAAAGTGAACGGGGCCATAAACGGGGCAATGCTCTTTGATGTGGCAAATATCCAGCCTCTATATAAGCTTGAGGTGGGTTTGCCGGGCAACTCTTTTGCATTTGAACTTGCAAGGAAAATAGGCTTGCCAGACCATATTATCCGTGTGGCGGAGGAGAATGCCGGTACCGGTTATGTAGATATGGAGAAGCAGTTGAGGAAGATTTCCCGCAACCGCAAGGCGCTTGATGAGAAGCTTGCCAGGATTAAGAATACCGACAAGACCCTGGAGAATATTACTGAGAAATACGAGAAGGAGCTTACAGATATTCAGGCTGTGAAGAAACAGCTGCTTGCCGAGGCCAAGAAGGAAGCACAGATGATAATTGAGCAGGCCAACAAGAAGGTTGAGGCTACGATTAAGGAGATTAAGGAGGCGCAGGCTGAGAAGGAGCGTACCAAGGCTGCCCGTAAGGAGCTGGAGGAGTTTAACCGGGCATTGGAACAGGAGAGCCGCTCAGAGAGCGACCTTAAGATTGAGGCCAAGATGAACAAGCTTCTTGAACGCAAGAAGAGGAAGGAGGAGAGGTTGCAGAGAGCTGCCCAAAAGGGCGGGGCAACTGTAGGGGAGCCGCAGGTGGAACAGGTTGTGAAACAGGCTCCAAGGGAGCTTAAAGTTGGAGACAAGGTTAAGATAAAGGGGGGAGACCTTATAGGAGAGGTTATGCAGGTTGGAGGCAATTGGGTTAATGTGGCGGTTGGAAGCATTATAAGCAAAGTGCAGAAGACTAATGTTGAGCATATTTCAAACAAGGAGTTCAGCAATGCTGTGAAGAGCCTTCCAAAGACAATGAGTGCCCACTCGGAGAGCCTTTCTGAACGCAAACTCAACTTTAAGCCAAATATAGATATAAGGGGTGAGAGACTGATGGAGGCTCTGGAGATTGTGAGCCGCTTTATAGATGATGCCCTTATGGTTGGAATAGGGGAGGTGAAGATCCTCCACGGAAAAGGGAATGGAATTTTAAAGGAAGAGATAAGGAAATATCTGCGTACAGTTCCAGGAGTAGTAAGCTGCAAGGATGAGGATATACAGTTTGGAGGCTCAGGAATTACCGTAGTAAAACTAGATTAGCAGAAGATGAAGAAAGCGATTTCAATTTTGGCACTATGCCTTCTTGCCGGATGTGCAAACAAGGCAGACCAGGCCCAAAGCTGTGCAGACAAGTTTTTGGAGGCGTTCCTTGGGAACGATTTTGAAGCTGCAACCCAACTTTGTTCTGAGGATTTCAAGCCGGAGTTCGGCAAAACGATCAGCAATTTCAAAAATCTCAACGGACAAGTAAGGCAGATGCTTCAGGAGCAGTGTTCTCAGCTCAGTTATGAAATAACAGCTGTACAGAGGGTAAACAAGAGTGATACCTTTATTGTTGGGTACAACATTCAGAGGACGGAGCCGGATACAGCCGCCTTCAGACAGCAGGAGCTTGTTGTAAGTACTCTGAGGATTGTAGATGGCAAGGTAGATGCCTTGAACAGATAGCCTTGGACAAGCATAAAAAAGAGGTTGGTTCCATTGGAATCAACCTCTTGTACTTTTATATAATCTGTTACTGCAGCACAGAGTATACCAGATAAAGCTTGGGACCTCCTTTCTCTGATTTGGTCTTGTTTCCGTTAAGCTTGCCTGTATAATAGGTTGTGCTTTCTATGCTGTGTGTTGTAGCTCCATAGTATGAATCAGTTTCTGAAATAGTAGGCATAATCCAGATATTGTGTTTCAAATCATCAAGCTCATATGCCTCCATACTTACAAAATCCTGAATCAATGAAGGGATATCCATTCTGTACTCGCACAATGACCTGTTCACAGTTCCAAGGGACATTCCGTCGGCCGAGATGTCTGAAGCAGGGTAGAAGAAGTTTGCCTTGTGGGTTGTGTCATACTCCCTGATACATGGGTATAGTGAGCCGGGATATGTGGTCATATCAAGGTTTTCAGGCATTTCAAATGGGAAAACCAATGCTCCTTTTGCTACAATGATATCCTTGCCTGCAAGTCCCTCTTTGGCTTTCCATGTGTCAATGGCCTGTTTGAGATCATCTTTGCTGATAAAAGGTTTCAAGCCTGCACCACCTTCAATTTGAAGCTCTTCAAGAGGCTCTTCAGTCTGAAGCTTGTTGCTTTCGTAAGATGAGATGTTCAGGCAGTAGTCCATACCATAGTTGAATGATACCAGCGTATCTTTTCTTGCAAGCCCCTCCTCCCAAGTTGGCTGGAAGTTGATTGTAAGGTAAAGGGCTCCCATCCCAAAGTTAAGAAGGTTCTCCCTTCCTCCGTATATGCCCTCCTCAGGGGTGTTGGTTCTGATAAGGAGACCTTTGAACCTTTTGACAAAAAGGCTCACTGTATCTCTCTCAGCCTTTGTTGCGGTAAGAAGCTCCTGAGCATATGCAAGGTCCAGATGTATCTTCAATGAGTCACCGCCAAAATACATTACCTCTCCGGTATTCAGCGGAGTAGGATCATAGTCTGCAGCTGTGAAAGAATTATTGTATACGGTGATTGAATCTACGTTCTTGAATGTCCTGTGAACGAATACCTGCTGAGGAATACCCTCCTGCTCATCAATAGGAGAGTATACTGCTGAAACGTTTGCAAGGAGGTAGGCTCCTTTCACTACGGCATCACTTCCAAAATCCCAACCTGTATAAGTAGGATATACATCGGCTACTGTAGAGAACTCTACAAGACCATATTCAGGGGTGCGTATTGCACCAAAGGCTCCCTCTGAACTTGATGTTGTCTGTAGTGGTTGTGACGACTTGAGCTGCACTGGAAGGTCAATCACTGCTACGTTAACCGGCAGATTCTGATTTCCGGGAATCATGCCCTCTCCCAACTTCTTGTCTACTGTAATGCATGATACAGCCATGAACATGGCTGCTAAAGCAAGGACAATTTTATGTCTAAACTGCATCTTCTCCTAAAATTTTGTCGTAAAACTGGTTATATTCTTTAATATATGCAGAATCAGACTGGTCTACATATGCAAGCACCGGCAGTTTTGAAGCGTTTACAGCCTCAGTAACCTCATCGCACAATTGAGGGCTTCCAACTATGATGCCATCTGAATTCTGGATTGCGAGTTTTGCAAGATTTATGCCATTTGCAGTTTTAAGGATATCAACATCCTTGTTCTTTACACCCGGAATGATCATTTTTGCTTTCATGTCCTCTGCAAAGCTCTCCTGTGAAATCTCATCATATAGGGAAAGTACCACTTTGCAGTCTGTGAAGATAGGGTCATCCTTGTATGCCTTTTTGAGATATAGCGGAAGGATATGTGAAATCCAGCCCTGGCAATGGATTATATCCGGTTTCCATCTGAGCTTCTTCACTGTCTCAAGAACTCCTCTGGCAAAGAAAATTGCGCGCTCGTCATTATCCTCAAAAAATTTGCCCTCCTCATCTGTGAAAACAAATTTTCTATGGAAATAATCCTCATTGTCAATGAAGTATACCTGCATTCTGGCAGATGATATAGATGCTACCTTAATGATAAGAGGCCTGTCTATGTCATTAACTACCAAGTTCATACCTGAAAGTCTGATAACCTCATGCAGCTGGTTTCTCCTTTCATTGATGTTGCCGTATCTGGGCATGAATGAACGGATCTCCCTGCCGCTTTCCTGAATTCCTTGAGGCAAGTAGCGTCCCACATTGGAAATTGTGCTTTCAGGAAGATAAGGAGTTATCTCTGAGTTTACGAACAATATTTTTTTAGTCTCCTTCATAGAAATGGAATTTTAAGGCACAAAGATAATAAAAAATAATCAAACATTTTTAAATAAACATTTTGTGTTTATCTTTGGAGGTTAATTCGCATGGGCAGGAAAGAAAAAAATATAATCTCCAGGAGATTGGTACACTCATACCTCTCGTCAATCATAAGCATAGCACTTGTGCTGTTGCTTGTGGGATTGTTCGGTATGCTTGCCGCAAATGCCGGTGCTGTACAGAATTACTTTAAGGAAAATGTAAAGATTACGGCAATCCTGAAGGAGAATGTTGCAGACCTTCAGGCCAAGCGGCTCCAGCACACCCTTGATGTGCATCCTGCTGTAAAGAAGACGGCGTTCATCTCCAAGGAGGAGGGAACAGAGGAGATGAAGAAACTTTTGGGAGAGGATTTCCTAATGGCATTTGAACATAACCCAATCCCTGCATCAATAGAGATCAACCTCAAGGGTGAGTATTTTAATCCCGACAGTCTCTCCCTTTTCTCGCAGCAGCTGGAGAAGAATCCAAATGTGGAGGAGGTGGCATATGAACAGTCGCTGATGGAGATTCTCAACAGGAATCTTGAGAAGATTGCTTTGGCTTTCATGGTGTTCATCTCGTTGTTGATGTTCATCTCTTTTGTGTTGATCAACAATACTGTAAGACTCAATGTGTATTCAAAGAGATTTTCAATTTATACTATGAGGCTTGTGGGGGCAAAGAAAAGCTTTATCAGAGGACCGTTCCTTGTAAAGGCATTCTTTCAGGGAATCTTGTCGGGATTACTGGCAGCATTGGCTCTGATAGGCATCCTGTATCTGCTCAAGGACAGTTTTGCGCAGATGTTCTCAATTTTCCAGATGGAACTGGTGGCGGCTGTGCTCGGAGGAGTGGTGCTGCTGGGAGCTTTCATCTGCTGGATATGCACGTTTTTTGTAGTGGGAAAGATGATTTCATTTACCAATAACGATTTATATTATTAAAAGATATTATGAAAGAAAATACAGAAGAGGGCAAATTTGCCCTGCCTAAAAAGAATATCCTTTATATTATTGCAGGCTTTGCAATAATGGTTTTGGGTTATGTGCTTATGAGTGGCGGTGGGAGCGACAATCCTGATGTATTCAATCATGAGATGTTCAGCTTCAGAAGGATAACTTTGGCTCCAGTTGTAATCCTTATAGGTATGGTAGTGGAGATTTGGGCTATAATGCATATTGGAAAATCTAAAAGAAAGTAACATATGAATTGGTTTGAAGCAATTGTTTTGGGGCTTGTTCAGGGCCTTACGGAGTTCCTTCCGGTGAGCAGCAGCGGACATCTTACTATAGCTAAGGAGCTTTTTGGAATTGAACAGAATAATTTGAGTTTTGAGGTGGTGGTGCACGCTGCAACTGTGTGCAGTACCATAGTGGCATTCCGCAAGCAGATATGGGATTTGCTTAAAGGTTTCTTCAATCTGCAGATGAATCCGGAGAAAGAGTATGTCTTCAAGATTGCGGTTTCCATGATACCTGTTTTCATTGTGGGAATGTTTTTCAAGGAGCAGGTGGAGGCGGTGTTTGGCAGCGGTCTTACGGTTGTAGGCTGTATGCTTTTTGTTACTGCAGGTCTGTTGACGCTTAGCGAGTGGCTTTCAAAGAGACAGAACGGTGAAGGTCACCCTGTTGGCTGGAAAGATGCAATTATAATAGGAATAGCGCAGGCTTGTGCTGTGTTGCCGGGTCTTTCGCGCTCGGGATCAACAATTTCTACAGGTCTTCTTCTTGGTGTAAAGAAGGAGGATGTTGCCCAGTTCTCGTTCCTAATGGTGCTTGTTCCAATTTTGGGAGAGGCGTTTTTGGAGCTTGTAGGTGGAGAGCTTAGCGGTGCAGAATCAGGTATTCCTGCTTTGTCATTGGCTTTGGGTTTTGTAGCTGCGTTCCTTTCAGGTCTGTTTGCCTGCAACCTTATGATAAACATTGTAAAGAAGGCCAAGTTGTGGGTCTTTGCACTATATTGTATTATTGTAGGTGCAGCCTGTGTAATAAGCGGTCTTATCTGATCTGAGCGGTGGGGTGTACCATGGAGAAGAGCCTTTACTATTTTGTGTCGGATGTACATCTGGGGCTGAACCATAAGGATCCGGCGGCCAGGGAGAGAAAATTCTCATCCTTCCTCTCGTCTTTGCCACAGAATACAAAGGCTTTGTACCTTTTGGGGGACATTTTCGATTTCTGGTATGAGTACAGGAATGTGATTCCCCGAGGGTATACCCGTACCCTTGGGGCCCTTGCTTCATTGGTAGACAGGGGTATTGATGTGTATTTCTTCAATGGGAATCACGATATCTGGACATATAATTATTTTGCATCAGAATTGGGACTGAAAATCTTGCAGCAGCCTTATGTTGTGGAGCTGGAGGGCAAGAAGTTCTGTCTTGGCCATGGAGATGGTCTGGGTAAGGGCGATTTTGGCTATAAGTTGTTGAATTGGGGGTTCAAGAACAGATTTCTGCAATGGTTGTTCAGTGGCATACATCCCCGCTGGGCATTCTGGATGGCCCATAAGTGGAGCAAACATAACAGGCTGGCCCATGAGGACAATCCTTGGCAGTGGAGAGGAGAGGATGAGAGGATAGTAAAGTTTGCCAATGCTTTCCAGAAGGAGCATGGGGGCTGTATAGATTATTTCATATTTGGGCATTTCCATTACAGGACACAGATGAAACTGCATGAAGGGGGTGAGATGTTCCTTCTTGGAGAATGGGTTAACGGCAGCGATTATCTGATGTTTGACGGAACAAGGCTTCACTCCCTGAACATGGAGTAGTAGAGGTACCAGAAACTTCCGTCGTGGTACATCTGTACCAGCTCTTCAACTATTCTGTCTTCTCCATCTTTATCGTACTTCTTCTTGAGGTCTGAGCCGAACAGTCTTGCCACACCCTGCCAGAATCCGGCAGTGGCGCCCCCCTTATAGTTGCGTATAGCCTGGTATGATGAGATTCCCGCCTCGCGGTCAATAAGTTTCAAAAGGAGCTTTCCTTGGTTTATGGAGAGCTTTTTCAGCGGCTTTTCAAACTCTTTGAAGAGCCTTTTTTCATATGCTTTTATGTAGTTCTCTTTTTCTCTTCTTGTAAAGTTGGAGTTGGCAATTGTGCTGTCTGCATCTTTCATTATCTCGCATGCCTTGAGGGCATAGGGGTAGGCTTTGGCAAAATTGTACACCGTACGGTAATATCTTCGCCATTCTCTGCTCTGTTTCCAGCTTTTGGGACGGCTGAAAACATATACTGGCTTGATTTTTTCCACATATACCGTGTCTCCCTTCTCTATTGTATAGCGTATAGGTATCCGTTTGTCCTGTCCTTGCAGAAAAAAGTGGCTGCATGAGAGGACAAAAAGCAGGAAAAAGAGATATTTTGGAAAATTATTGGCCATATGTCTCACAAAAATACTAACTTTACAAGCATTGTAAAAACTTAAACTTGTAAAAAATGTTCAATACAGATGTATTCACTCCATGGGTACTCCTTTCAGACCTTGGAATCATATCGGCCCTTCTGCTTGTTGGAAAGTTCATCAGGGTAAAGGTGAAACTTATACAGAAATTGTTCATACCACCTAGTTTGCTGGCCGGAGTGCTTGGTCTTGCATTTGGTCCTAACGGATTGGGTTGGCTCCCTTTGTCGGGAAGCATGGGAACCTATGCTGCAGTACTTATTGCGCTGGTGTTTGGTGCACTTCCCCTTTCATCTCCTAAGTTTACAGTAAAGGAGGTTGCAGGTAGGGTTGGGCCAATGTGGGTTTATGCTCAGTTGGGTATGCTTTTGCAATGGGCATTGGCCGGTCTTTTCGGATTGTTTGTGATGAAACTTATCTGGCCGGAGCTCAATGATGCATTTGGTGTGATGCTTTCAACCGGATTCTATGGCGGACATGGTACAGCTGCCGCTATAGGTGAGGCTTTCAACGGACTTGGATGGGATGAGGCTGCTTCTTTAGGTATGACAACAGCAACTGTTGGTGTCATATGTGCAATCATCGGCGGTCTTATATGTATCAAATGGGCGGCAAAGAACAAGCAGACCGCATTCATTTCGGATTTTGCAGATCTTCCCCAGGAACTCCGCAGCGGACTTGTTCCGGAGCAGAAGAGGGATTCTATGGGAAGCGCAACTACCTCTTCAATCTCAATAGAGCCACTTACTTTCCATCTTGCATTAGTTCTTTTGGTGGCCTTTCTCGGTTATTCAATGAGTGTAGGTGTAAAACAGTGGTATCCGCAACTTGAGCTTCCTGTTTTCAGCTGTGCATTTATTGTTGGTTTGATACTCAAGAAGATATTTGATGTAACCAATGTCACTGATTATATCTGTCCTCAGACAACCCAGCGTATTGGAAGTATGGCAACAGACCTTCTTGTTGCCTTTGGTGTGGCTTCAATCAAGCTTGGTGTGGTTGTCAAATATGCGGTTCCTCTGATAGTTCTTATTGTTGTAGGTGCACTTATGGTGTTCGGTATCACATTCTTCTTTGGAAAAAGACTTTCAAAAACCTACTGGTTTGAGAGAACGATCTTTGCTTGGGGCTGGTGGACCGGTACTATGGCAATGGGTATTGCCCTTATAAGAATTGTAGATCCTAAGCTTTCAAGCAAGGCTATGGATGATTATGCTCTTGCATATCTTCCAATTGCCCCCGTTGAGATTCTGCTCATCACATTTGTCCCTATCATGTTCATGAACGGAATGGGATTGTGGTTGTCATTGGGATGTCTGGCGCTGTCGGGATTACTTGTGTTGCTTGCTGTAAAGATGGGATGGTGGATAAAAAAGAAATAACAATATAAAAATGAAAAAGATAGCGTTGATTTTGGCTGCACAGCTCCTTTTTGTGGGGGCTTGGGCGCAGAATTCAGATGAAGCCTTGATGAAGAAGGCGGAAAAGATACACAAGAAGTATCTTACAATTGATACTCACAATGATACAGCAATGTATCTTAATCATCCCGACAGTGAGGATTGGAGTGTGTCAAAAGGTCAGGTGAGCTTTCCATTGATGAAAAAAGGTGGGCTGGATGCCGCTTTTTTTGCAATCTTCCTGGATCAGGGACCGTTGAGGGATTCTTCAAGAGATTCTGTATATCAGTATGCAATGGAGGAGATCCGTCTGTTTAAGGAGTATGTGGCAAAACATAGCGATGAAGCTGCAATTGCGTATTCTCCAAAGGATTTGCGCAAACTGAAAAAGGAGGGAAAGAAGAGTATTGTGGTTTTTGCCCTTGAGAACGGCTATGGAGTTGGACTGGATTTGGCAAAAGTGGATTCTTTTTACAATGCAGGCTGCAGATACATAACATTGTGCCACAATTATACAAATGATATCTGTGATGCGTCAAGATATTATAATCCCAATGGCCATGGAGGACTTTCTGAGTTTGGTGAGCAGGTTGTAAAGAGGATGAATGAGTTGGGTATGCTTATTGACGTGTCACACGCGAGCACATCTACCCTTTATGATATCATAAAGTTGAGCAAGGCTCCAATCTTTGCATCCCATTCATCTGTAAGGGCCATCAAGGACCATCCAAGAAACCTTACAGACCAGGAGATTAAGGATATTGCAGCTACGGGAGGCGTAATTCAGATTGCTACAGGCAGATGGTGTCTTACAAATGTTCCTAAAAGCGAGACCAAAATAGTGCATCTTGCAGACCATATAGACCATATAAAGAATCTTGTTGGTCCTGAGCACATAGGTTTGGGTACAGATTTTGACGGTGGTGGCGGTATGGTGGATTTCCAGGACTGTTCAAAGATGAAGGACCTTACTGTGGAACTTCTCAGAAGGGGATATACAGAAAAGGAGCTTGAAATGTTCTGGGGAGGCAATTTTATGAGAGTATGGGAGGAGACAATAAAAGTTGCTGAAAAAATGGCAAAAGAGAAAAAATAAACTGTCGGGAAGAAGTTTTTTACTATTGGTTTCCGCACTTTCCAATTCAGACCAAATTGGGGGTGCGGAATTTTTTTTGATTCGTGTAACTGCGTGAGAATGCAGATGTTGGGTGTTTGATTTTTTTGACCAAAATATGTGAAATTTTCAAAAAAAGATTTGTATATTAAAATAAATGTGTATCTTTGCAACCCGGTAATTCGGCTCCGTTACAGCCAAGTTGCTGAGAATCAATAATTTATATTAAGAGTTATGTTACAACCTAAGAAAACCAAATTTAGAAGAC
>JAEIGA010009559.1_pt1 | contig 14680 bp, 22 predicted proteins | sample 9270691 | NCBI WGS metagenome assembly JAEIGA01 (sample SAMN17057246, study PRJNA624740) | gut metagenome | biome: biome; isolation source: fecal sample | host: Bos grunniens | place: China: Xizang | collected 2019
AATTGCCCCCCCCCCCCCCGCACTTTGTGCGAAAGAAGAGAACAAAAGGTTTTTATTAACCTCTTGTTTTTTAATTTATTATCTATAAATATATACAAGAAAAAAAAAAAAAGATAAGAGAATTTTTCTCTTATCTTAATCTATTAATTCCCAAGAATACATATTTGTATCACACCATTTTTGTCCAATACTATCTTGATATACTTTAAATTTAGGAGGAACTCTAGCTCCATCAAAAGCATCATTAGCAATAAATTCTAATGATTTAGGTAAAGTAATGGGATATCTTAAATCTAGGCATTTTAAAAATGCTCCGAATCTAATATATTTTAATCCCTCATTTAATTTAATAGATGATAAAGAAGACATTGCAAATGCATAATCATCAATAGTAGTTATATGTGCAGGACATACAAATTCAAATCCAGTACTAGGAGTATATAACTGAAGATATGCTGCTGGAATAACATTATATTCATTATGCGGAAATATTCCTGCTTTAAATAATCTTTCAGTTACTTCTCCTTGAGATTGAGTAACTGACATTTTTACATTATTATTTACTAAATGATAAAAGTCTTGCCATTTACCTTCATCAATAAGATCTATATATTTCTCTATAAATTCATCAACATAGGATTTAATCATGTTGCTTCTACCTCTCCATCTATACATCTTATTTTTGTAATATGCCATTCAATCCAATAAGGAGGTTTTATAATTGATTGCCAATCTTTTAACGTACCTTCATAATTAATATATTTTAAATTAGTACATTGTCCAAATGCAGCAGTATCTATTTGTCTAAGTGTTTTTGGAAGAGTAATTTCTTCTAAAGACTCACATTGATAAAAAGCTCCATCTCCTATTGATATTAGGTTTGGAGGTAAAGATAATTTTTTTAACCTTTTACATCCATTAAAAGCATCTAATTTTATAGAAGTTATATGAGGAGGAATAGTATAAGAAATTAATTCGTCATCCCAACCCATATAATGATTAGGAACATAAGATAAAGTTAATAAAGGATATATATCAGCTTTCTCTAATAAATAAGTTAACATTCCAGTATATCCTAATCCATTTGCACCTCTAAATTCATCTATAGCTTTATTATATAATTGTTCAAAATCTTCAGCTTCAATAAGCTCAATATTTTCTTCAATAAAATTAGTTACTAATTGTTTATTTAATTCAGACATTTATTCCTACCTCACCTTCACTAGTAACTATAGATTTAAGGGTATTATTCTTATAACTATTTACAATTCTATTATTAAATTTATGAATAGATCTCCATTGTCTTACTGTACCATTGAAATGAATCTTATGAAGATTTTCACAACCTTCAAAGCAATCAGCACCTAATTCTTTAAGAGTTGAAGGTAAAACAATTTTTGTCAACTTAGGATTCCAGTTAAAAGCACCCTCTCCAATTTTAGTAACTCCTTCTGGAATAATTAATTCACTAATAGAAGTATCAGAGAATGCTGCTACATCAATTGCCTTAATATGAGAGGGAATTGTAAAAGAAGTAACATCTTCACATGCATATAAATACCCAGCAGGAATAGTTGTTAAGGTAGCTAATGGATCAATACCTGCATCGGTTAATATATTTGTAATACAACCTACATCAGTAAGCTCAATACATTGTTCAGCAGCTAAATCATATAATTCTTCGAATCTATTTTCATCTACTAATTGAATATTTTGTTCTATAAATTCAAAAGTTTTCATTTATTAGCTACCTCTGTAATAAGACCATTTCTACATCTAACATACATCTCAAGGTTTGTTTCAGGACTTGTAAACCAATTATCTTCTTTTAATATAGCAGACCATTCATCTGCAGTACCAGCATAATTAATTATAATAGTATCATTTATATCAGAAAAACATAATGATCTAATTATTTTAATACTTTTAGGTAAATGTAATTCTTCAAGAGAACTTCCTTGAAAACATCCCTTACCTAAAATAGTGCAGCCTTCAGCAATGTTACAATAAGCTATTGAGCTATAAGCAAAAGCATGGTGTTCTATTCTTTCTATATTAGAAGGAATATCATACATTCTTCTACTAGATCTTTGAAATAAGTTTCCATTAATAGCATTCATATGATCTAAATAATTTATTTCAGCTGAATCTAATAATTTAACTAATTCGCGTCTTTGATCATCCATTAATAAATGACGAGCTTCTTCAAAGAGAGCATAGAAATCATTATTATCAATTAAATTAATTCTATCTTTTATAAAGCTTTGTGCAGAATATCTACTCATTCTATATACTCCCACTGAAAAACAGTATCCTTAACCCATTTGCTAGCAAAGCTTCCTTTATGAACTTTTAAAATTAACTCAGCATTATCTAAAGGAAAAGCATCTGAAGCTATTCTAACAACAGATTTAGGAATTTCTACCCATTTTAATTGAAAGCAAGATTCAAAACATTCCATGGGAATATCTTTTACTCCTTCTGGAATTTTACATTCATTTAATTTACTATTATAGAAAGCAGATCTACCTAACATGGTAATATGAGATATATCAATATGTTCTATTTGAGAACAAACAAACATGTTAGGATAAATAATAGTAGTGGTATCTAAAGGATTAATTCCTGCCTGTAATAAAATATCAGTAATACAACCTACACTGTAATATAGATCACCCCATTCACTACTTTCATCAGCATCATCTAATTCCATATAGAATTTTTCCCAATTACAACTATCTATATCATCAATATGATTTTCAATCCATTTAATTCTTTTCTCTTCATGTGTCATATTAAATCAATCTCTCCAGTTGCAGTAGAATAACTAAATATATCATCATTACATTCTATAATGACATCAAACTGAGGGTTGAGTGCAGGCCATCTCACTTTCTTTTCAATTGCCTGCCATTGTTCTCTAGTACCATTATAAACAAGATTTAACATTCCATTACCATCAACAGTATTAGAACCTGAGAATAATTTATCTCCTAATTTTTGCAAAGACCTAGGAAGATAAACTCTATACAAATTAGGACAATTTGAAAATGCCCCTTGTAATATTTCAGTAACACCTTCAGGAATTCTAATTACTTCAATATCAGTTCCTGCAAAGGCATATCCCTCAATTGCAGTGATATTATCGGGAATAATAAAATCTTTATTTGATCTTCTCGATCCTCTTAAAAACCCATAAGGAGCAAAGTCCATATATTCAAGGGGATTAATTCCAGCTTCAAGTAATGCATCAGAAATATCTCTATTGCAAATACTATTTGATTCGGCCATATCATATAATTTCTCAAAATCACATTGATCAATTAAAGAGATATTATGGGTAAGATATTTCTTTACTTCATCATTCATTTGAAAGGGTTTATTTCTATTCATTACATAATCTCTCTTTAATCTATATAACAAATATGTAAGTTTGCATAAGGCTGAAATAAAGTTGTACCTTTATGTAATCTTACAGTAAAAAATTCATTTGGATTTCCAAAAGGATAACTATCTAAAGATTTTAAATCTTTTGGAATAGTAACTGAGGTTAATCCTTTATTTCCTGAAAACGCATACTGTCCAATCTTTTCTAAGCTATCAGGGAATACAATATCTCCTTTAAGCTTACAATTATAAAATGCTCGTTGTTTAATATCTTTTAAGCCTTCAGGGAAATCTACACTTTGTAAATTCGTACAAGCAGCAAAAGCTGCAGGATATAATGTTTTACAGTTGTTTGGTAAACGTACGTATGTTATATTTTGACAGAAAGAATAAGCGGAAGTACCTATCCACATAATATTATCAGGGATATAAATATCTCCTTTTAAATCCTCTCTATAACTATTATAATAGTTAGGAACATAATCAAGATGTTCGAGAGGATTAATTCCTGCATTTTCTAAAGTTTTAGTAACTTGCCCAATGATAGACTTTTTCTCAGAGGGAATATCTGCTTCGAGAGCATCATAAAAATCATCAAACTTATTTTGATCAATTGTATCTATATATTTTTCAATTAAGTCAATAGGATTAAAATCCGCCATTGTTAATGTATACTCCTCCAATTATTATTCTATCTATATTATAATATATTTTATTAAAATAAGAACCTATTTGCTTTATGTTTATTATCTCCATCTTTACAGTGCACAACCTCAAGTGTAGATTCTAAACACCAGGTTTCATATTTCTTAATGCCATTCCACTGTTCTAATGTTCCTTCATAGAAGATTTCCTTTAACTGCTTAGCACCAGTAAAAGCTCTGTTTCCAATAAATCTAACAGAAGCAGGAATATATAATGAAGGAATATGACTAGCACAAAAAGCTTCTTCGCCTATCTTAGTAACAAGACTTGGTAATTTACATTCTTGTAAAGAAAGAGTAAATGCAAATGTTCTATAAGGAATTTCATCTAATTTAGTATTAGATAAATCTATATTAATAATCCCTGTTTTTTCAAATACAGCATCACCTAATTGTTCTAATGTATTAGGAATATCTATTTGAGTTAAATTTTTACATTCCATAAAAGCATAATTCTGAATTTGCCCTAAGCCTATAGGCAATGTTAAATTAGTAAGTCCAGTATTCTTTTCAAAAGATCTTTCACTAATAACTCTAATGTTACTAGGAATGTTATCAATTGAATAATTACAATTAAAAGCAAAGAAGCGAGGAGTTATTGCTCCACAATAAGGAAGGATATCAATTCCCGCCTCATCGAATACCATAGTTAATGCTCCCCAACATCTAGTAGGTAAAACATTTCTAAATAAACTATATAATTCATGATAATTATAATTTTCATCAATGAGGTCTATATGTTCTTCTATAAATTGTTTAATCTCATTTTCAAATTCCATTTTATTTAACCTCATTGATATAAAGTAATGACACCATCATCACAAATAATATTTTCAATATTTGAATGATATAAACATGATTGTGATTTAGGAAGAGTTCTATATTCAAACATGGTTCCTCTGAACCATAATGATTTAAGTTTAGAATTAGCAAATACTTCTTCTTCCATAGTAGTATGTTTTCCAATAGAACAATATTCTAAAGAGCTTGTTCTTCCAAAGGCATTGGTTTTAATAAGCTTAAGGGAATCAGGAAGAGTAATTCTGTTAAGAGCTACACAAGCATCAAAACTCGCTTCCCCTATCATTACAAGTTTAGATGGGGTATCAAAATGAATAGTTTCTAACCAATCACAATAAGCAAATGCTCCATCATTAATATGAGTGCAATTATCATTAATGATAATCTCTCTTAGTTGAGACCAGCTAAAAGCTCCTCTTCTTATATGATCAATATGTTTAGGAAGAACTAATTGAAATAATTCTTGACTATTATTAGCAAAGTTAGTAGGGACATAATTCATATATTCCAAAGGATTTAATCCTGCTACAAATAAAGCATCTGTTAAATGTCCCTTAGATAAAATATCGGGATAAGAATGATCTTTATATAATGCTTCAAAATTATTATCATCTAAATATTCAATTTTATTTTCAAGCCATTCTTTTAAAGCTACATGAATATGCATATAAAAATAAATCTCCCTAATTTCTTGCTATATATAATATATACAAGTTTAGGGAGATTTCATTTATATTTAAATATTTACAACGTAAGATCTAGTTTGTCTTTTACCTACAAGATGAGATGCAATATTCTCTGATCCTCTTCCAAAGAAAAGATACCATACAGCACCAGGTACTTTTACTACTTCATGACAGTCTGAAATATCATCATCAGTAATAACAATTACATTTGTAGGTTTAGTTTGTTTTACATGTTCAAGAATAGGTGTACCTCTTGTTCCTCCACCTGCTCCTGATCTTGTACTACTTACTCTATCTGCAAAATACCAAGAAGTAGTAGTAATATCTCCACTATTAACATAAGTATTAATAGCAGCGATAGCTCTTTCAGCCATCTTAGTTTTTTCAGATCCTTCAGGGAATGATCCTGAAACATCCCAATAAACATTAATAGAGGGAATATGCTTTTCTTCTTTATTCATTCTACCAGGGAGTAAGAATTCTGTATCTTCATAAGAAGGATTTACTCTAGCATAAGTTTCTTCTTCTTGTTCCTCAAGCTGATCGGCAATAAATCTAGTTAATGATAACTTAAATTTATTAAGAGGAGAAGATTGAACTTTTTGAATCTCTCTTGCAGCTTTAATAGCCTTCTCTTTAGATTTAACCTGCGCTGAGTTATCAAGAATAGCTTCTTTTTCTTTCAAGTCTTGGAAAATTCTTTTAATCTCTGCAACTCTCTTTGCAAGATCTTTTTGTTCTTTCTTTGATTTATCAGAATCAAATACTGAACCATCACTTTTAGATTCATCTTCTAAATCTTTAGCATCTTGAGCTGCTTGTTTAAGAGCTTTCTTAATCTTATCTACTTTTTCTTCAGTAGATTTATCTTGAGGCTTTCCAGCTCCGGAAGCGGTTCCAGTAGGAGCATTAGGATCATCTTTTGATTCACTTTCTTTACCTTCACCATCTGCATCTTGAGGAATACCGTCCATATCAGGTCCATCCCCAGATTCACCATTAAGCTCATCCATAAGATCTTCTAATTCTTTTTGAGAAATAGATTGAAGCTGCTGTAGAAGTTTTTCAAGAGCTTGTTTGTCTTTCTCTCTCTTCTTAAGAAGTTCATTATACATTTCTTCAAAAGTCTTATCTTCCCAATCAGGATATTCATCCTCAGTAACAAGACCTCTTAAGACTTTATCTCCTAATACAATTGCTCTTGCATTAGCTTTATCTCTATCAGTATATCCTCTGTTAGAAATTTCATAGTCACCTGCAATATTAGCAAGCTCATGATCAGATCCAAGCTTACCCTTATTAGCAGTATCTACTTCAGTTTGTCTTTCTCTATGAGTAAGGAACTCATGGAGAATTTCATGTCTGATGATTAATGAGACTTGAGAAATGGAAAGATTTTGATTTAATACAATCTTTGCCTTTCCAGGAATCATATATCCTACTACATTTGGATCATCAGTTAAATATATATCAAAGAGATCTGCAAGGCGTGCATAAGTTGCATAACCTTCATCTCTCAAAATATTTATAATTTCTTGTTTAGCATCATTTCTTAATGTTGTTGCCATTAATTTTATCTCCCATTATCCTATCTTTTACAGATATAAAGTGCAGAAAATTCATACATTGATTGTCTAATTATTTTAATATCTAATTGTTCTGAATATCTTTTTAATAAATCAGTGAACTCACCTAACTCATATCCTAAACTACATTTTTCAATGTAAAATTCATAAAAGTCCATTACAGGCATCTGTCTTTCAGGATTTTGTTTAAATAAATAATCTAATTTCTGTTTAGTATATTCAACAAGTCTTTTTTCTATTTGATCTTTATATTCAATATTTGCATTATCTAAATAAACACGCACTGCTTTGAGTGCACCTATTGGAAGATTGTTTATTTTACTAAATAATTCTATGAATTTATTTTCATCTATTAAATGAATATTATTTTCAATAAATTGACAAGCTATATCTTCAAATGTCATTATAGAGTTCTCCATTTAATATTTAATTAAATATTGTGTTGGGTTACCTGACCCATATTCATCAAGTAATGACATTGTAGGTCTTAATGATTGAATATTTTGTTCAATCAACTTAGCACATTCATCCTCAGTATAACCTAATCTACAATCTAAATATTTTCTTAAGAAAATTACAATAGGTAATACCTCTTCTTCACTTTTATATACACTCAGATTCCAATCTAAATATTCAAGAAATTTCTTTTTTCTGATTTCTTCAGGAATTTTTATTCCACAATTAGAGAATATTTGTTGAAGCTCTGCAAATTGTTTATCATTTAAAGGTTCATCTTCAGAAATACATTTTTCTAAAAACTCTTCCCATCTATCAGTATCAATGAGTTCAATATATGTTTCAATAAAATCTCTAGTTGATATCCACATATTATCTACCTCTTACTAAAATATTATCAGAAGTAATTGCTAGATTTAATTCTTCCATATGAGCAAAGATGAAATGTCTCATTGTAGCTTTATCTAATCCTAAGTTATTTTCCATATAATGATTAAGAAAATAAAAAACATTTCCTTTTTCATTATTATCAAAATAAACTTCAAATGTTTCTTTTAGAATATTTAATAATATAGGATCGATAATTTCTCTTGTAATATCAATCCCTATTTCTTTTAATACACAATATAATTCTAACACTTCGTCATCCGTTAGAATTTCAAAAGGTCCCATGGTATATCTCAATAATTGTTCCCAATCTTCGGTATCAATAAGATCAACATTGGTCTCTACGAATTCAGTTACTACTTCAGAATACATATCAATGACCTACCCATGTAATGATATAATTATTATCATCAGAGAAAGTAATTTCTATACCACATTCTTCAGCATATTCATTTAATAAAGAACTAAATTCTGCTAACGTATATCCCGCCCAGTTACCATTGTCTAATGAATAAAGATTAGCTAAAGTAATCCATTTACTATCTTCATCTTCATAAAGGTTTTGCATGGTAGTATTAATAGCTTCAATTAATTGATCTATTCGAGCATCTTCATTAAACGTAATTTCATGTCTTTTTAAAAATTCAATAAGTTCAATTGCCTCATCGTTAGACATGTTATATTCTTCATTATATTCATCATAGATCATATCTTCAAAGAATTGATGCCAATTATTTGAATCTATTAAATCAATTTTATTTTCTAAAAATCGTTTAGCTTTATCATTCATCAGAATATCTCCACCATAACATCATTGAAAGGTCTTGAAAGAGGATTTGAACTTATAATTTGACATCCAATTATTTTCTTTAAATCTTGAATAAGACAAATAAATTGTCCTTTAGAATATCCTAACCAATTACATTGATCTTCTCTAGGCATTACAAAGCCTTCATCTATATAATATAAATCATAAAGCTTCATTTCTAAATGACCAGTTATATCTGTATTCATATCTTGGAAGTTTCTACATACATTCTGCATAGCCTCAATGAATACATCTTGACGAGCTTTTTCATCCCATGTAATTTGTGCCTTCTTAAGATAATCCATTATATAATAAGTTGCAGGATGACTTACAACCCAATCATTAGGATTAGATAACATATTCCAGAAAAATTGAGTCCAATTGTTCTCTTCAATTAATTCAATATTTTCTTCAATAAACTGAATAGCATCTTTTGCAGCACCTGATGCAGTATTAATCATTATAAAGTACCTCACCATCTATACATCTTACTTTGGTAACAAAATAAGATTGATTCCAAGTAGGATGTTTCTCAATAGCTTCCCACTGATCTTTTGTTCCCTGATAAGTAAGATACTCTAATCTATCAGTTCCATAAAAAGGTCTATTACCAATATAAGTAATAGAATCTGGAATAACTAATTGTTGTAATGAATCACAGCTTGCAAATGCTTTATCCCCTATTGTTCGAATGTTCCGGGGGATAACGAATTCTTCTACATCATGCTCCCATTGCATGAAGCAATTAGGAATATGATCTAAATGACGTAAAGGATCAATTTCTGAATCTCTTAATATGGCAGTAACATTAGCTACAATTCCCATATCTCCTATTTGAGAATAGAGAGTTTTAAAATCATTTGCATCTACTAAATAAATATTATCTTGAATATAAGAAAGAGCTAGAGTTCCATATTTCTTATAGACCTCTTCAGGCCACATATATTTCTCTGCCATATTAGGAATCTCTCTTTCTATAAATTAAAGTATAAAACTCTCATCTTTACATTGAACTGTAATGCAGCTTGATCCACACTGCCTTATTGCATCTCTAGCTGTGGTATGAATAACGGAGCTTTGAATCTTATTAAACTCTTCCTCGGTTCCTGCATATTCAATAAATGCAATATTCTCAGAACCATAAAATGCTCTATTATGAATATATTTTATAGTACTTGGAAGAGATATTGAACTTAAATTTTGACAATGAGAAAAAGCATGTTCTCTAATAGAACCAACGCCTTCTTCTAATACTACTTCATCCATATAACAATAACAATAAGCATTACTAGATATATCTAAGCAATTTCCAGGAACAGTCATTGTTTCAGGTACATCAATTAAAAATGCAGCATAGCACTCTGGAACATAATTCATATGTTCCAGAGGCTCAATTCCAGCTTCCCAAAATTGTTCAGTGAGAGTAGATATATATTCCATAGGAACTTCTTTTTCCCACATATCATCATAAATAGGTGCAAAATTATTAGCATCTATTTCATTAATATGTTCTTCAATTATTCTTTGAATATTTGAACGAAATTCATCTAATCTTTCACTACTCATAATTATATTAAACGTTAAGACCTAAGTTTCTTAACTTCTCTCTATTAGATAAGGTTCTATTAAATACAGTTGACTTTGTTTCAGTCTTTAAAGCATCATTTGCTTTATCTTTTACATCTACGAAATCAGAAAGAATATCAACGATCATATTCTTCTTCTTGTAGTTACAATATTCGGACCAAAGATCGATAAAGTCTTTCTTTGTTCCATCACAATCATCAAGTAATTTCTTTAATGATCTATAGTTAAGAGGAATGTATGCATCATCCTCATAGTTATCATCTTCATCAATAATAGTATCATAGGCAAACTTAGGACTTTCAAGAAGCTTCTTAGCAAGTGCAAGTCTACCTTCTGCAGCAAGTCTCTGCTCATCGGTCTTAGCTTTATTAATCTTACGAGTATAATACTCAACAAGATATTTTAAGTGATCTGCAGGATTCATCTGAATATTAATTCTACGGAATCTAGATCTTTCAGCAGGGTCCATTTCCTTAGCGCCTTTATAAGTAGCACCAGAGGGGTTAATAGCTGCAATTGTAAATAAGAAGTTAGCTACATGTCTCATTTCACCCTTTGCCTTAGGATCCCATACAATATGGTCCTGAACAAGTGTAAGAAGTGATCCACGAATTTCAGATTTAGCTCTGTTATACTCATCTAAGAAAAGGACAGAGTTAGGAGCATCTAATGTCTGGAATTCTTTTGTACCTAATCTCTTAGCATAATCAGTATCTCCAACATCGCGAGCTACAATACCACCAAGAGCAGAAGGATCCATTGTCTTAGCATCTTTATAAACTAAGTTAATGCCATTAGCTTTTGCCCATTGTTTTACTACTGAAGTCTTTGCAGTTCCTGCCTGACCTACTAAAAGAATATTAGGATAGTCACCTGCAGGTTCACCAGTCTCTTCTTCCTCTTCCTGAATATCACGTGCACTAGCTAATGCTCTATTAAGAGCTGCAACGATTTGATTTTCAGTCTGAACTTGAACCTTGTCTGCATCTGCAGATTTAGCTGCCTGATCAATAGTAATATCTTCTCCTAAGAGACGATTCTTAAGATCAAAGGTTACACAATTGTTCTTACATGCAGCTTCGTTAAGAGCCCATTCATCAATCATCTCTTCAGTGATTGTAACAGACTCATCTAAGTTAGCAAATTTTCTGTAGTCAGCCATTGCAGTAACGAATCTATCAGCAGAGGTGTCGACTTCCTCAGTGATAAGGGACTCAGCAATGACTTCCATGTTTTCGTTTAAACGTGTTACTTTCATTATTGCAATTTATCCTTTGTTATAATATTATAATAAGTTTTATTATCACTCATATAAATATTATACAAGAAAGGGACCTCCATATTTGAGTTATGTAAGGTCCCAAGTAATTACAATATGTAAAATATTTTATCTTAAAACTTTATCTTCTAATCTAAGAATTCGCTGTCCGCAATGAGAACAATATACATGAGAAGGAGGAGTATAAATTCCACATCTAGGACAAGAACTTTTATTACATTCCAAAGGAAGCTGTTTCTTTAAAGCCTCAATAGCAATCCCATCTGCAATATAAAGTTTATAATTCATCGGATTACAGGCTTCAACATAATCTAGGGTTAAATTCTCACCTGTATTAGGATTAAATAGAATCATATTTCTATCAAATTCTAATGCACTAATGGCTTCCTCAATCATCATTTTATTTTCCATTATCTTACTTCTACCTGACAAGATCTCATTACCATAAGAGCTGCCTCATGAGCTTCAATAGAAGTACCTGCACAACACATGGCATCACAACTAATAATAGTCTTCTCTCCATACACTGAAGCTTTAAGAATAAGGGCGTTTGATACAACGCAAATATCAGTACAGAATCCTACAAGTTGAATTTCTTCAATAGGTTCCTTTTCAAGAAGATCCTGAGGAACGCACTTCTCAATTCTTTCATAGAGATTCATATCTCCAAAACGATGCTTAATGAGTCTCCAATTACCTTCCCAGAATTCTTTCAACTCAGGAACAATATACCAACCTTCAGACTCATCAAGGCAATGAGGTACAGGAAGATATTTTCCTTCCATGGATTCTTCATATGTTGCCGCCCAGTGAGTATCCTGAGTAAACATTACAATCCATCCCTCTTCAATAGAAGATTTAATCTTTTCATAAAGTCTAGGAATTACCTTTTGAGCTTCTGGATTTGCAAGAGCTCCAGTAACAAAATCATTCTGAGCATCTACAACTACAAGTACTTTCATTTTAAATACCTTCCTTTAATCTATATTCAACTGCATTCTTCAAATAGCTAAGATAGGAATCATCCTGACACATTGCCTTTCCAGGATTATCAGAAAGCTTTGCAACAGGATGTCCATTTACATACTGAAGCTTGATAACAATATTAAGAGGTTCTACATTAGTATCATTAGAGAGATAAGTTCCAATACCAAAGCTTACGTTAATTCTACCTCTGAAATGATTATAAATAGCTTGAGCTCTTACAAAGTCAAGACTATCACTAAAGAGAAGGGTCTTTGTCTTAGGATCAATTCCGAGCTTCTCATAATGTGTAATAATCTTTTCACCCCATTCATAAGGATCTCCACTATCATGTCTTACTCCAGAATAACAAGTAGCCTGAAGCTTATCGAAATCTCTTAAGAAAAGATCTGTACCAAGAGTATCGGTGAGAGCGGTGCCAAGATCTCCGTTATACTCCTCAAGCCAATCAAGGAGTGCTTGCTTATTAGTATAGGCAAGAGGAACACTTGTAATGCCCTGGAACATCTGAACATACTCGTGGGCATAAGTTCCAATAGGTTTACAACCATACTTCATTGCAAGATACATATTAGAAGTGCCAACACACTTACCAGTCTTAAGAAGTTCTCCTACTACATAATCCTGCCATTCTCTAGACAATCTACGTCTTGCTCCGAATTCTGCAAACTTGAAATCATACTCTTCCATTCTAAATGCATTAGTTTTAAAATAAAGCTTTTCTTTTGCGGATTCTACAAGCTGCATATAATCATACTTCATTCTAAAATAGGTTTCATTTACGATCTCAAGGAGAAAGATTTCAAACATCATTACTGCAAAGAGAGGTCCATTTACCTCGAGATGCATTTTACATTCCTCATTCTCATCATAGATACAAGTTACATATCTTCTAAGAGGACGATAGAATCTCAAGAATTCAGTAAAACTATTTTTAAAATAAGGGATTGACTTAAGCCAATCAATTTCCTCGTCAGTAAAGGATAAGGTGCAAAGATGATCAATCTGAGCATTAATCTCTTCTATCATCTCAGGAGTAAATTCTACTCCTTTATTCCTACATTTAAAAATATAAGTACCTTCTAGGTCTGCATGCTTTCTCCACATAACCGCCAACATCGATGCTTTATAAAGATCCTGATCTAGTAGCGATACAATAATAGGACTAAGTTTCATCATAATAGTATTCCTCACTTTATTCATTATATATTTTCTTTATATTGATTTAATGCCTTTTCTACTCCTAAAGTTGCAATTAAATTTAAAGCTTCTTCAAGGTCATGTTCTGTAAGTTTATTCATCTCATTTTCATCCTTATGAGATAACCAATAATCCCTAGGTGCTGATGAAGTAAAATCATCTTTTAAATATGTCATACTTGCTGCAATTCTATCACAGAGCATCTCTAGAAAATATTTCTTAGGCATAGGTATATAGCATTGCTTGCCAGTAGTAGGATCTATATCTACCCAGTAAGGTAAATGATGTTTATTTTTATTGTGATGATGTAACCAAGCATCACTATATCCTTTATCTTTTCTTTCTCCTACATGAGGAGATGCTTTACCTGTGAAGTATTTAACTCCATTCCAAAACTCTACAGGTGAATACTTAGATAAATCATGAGTTAAACCTTGCCAATAAAGTCCACATTTAAAACAAAGATTTCGAACAATTTTTCTATGTGTTCGAATTGTCTTCCAATGTCCAAAAAATCGTTTCCAAAAACTCATATTATACCTCACATATTATCAAATATAAATGTTGGCATAGGCTTATACTTATGTCTAGTACTTTTATGAAGTCTCTCAATTCTCTCTACAATAGGTTCTGGAACAAAATCAGTTCCTAAAATATAATTATCTAAATCATTATAAGTAAATCCAAGATTATCTTCATCTGTCTTACCACACATACCATCAGAAGGTGCCTTGTGAACTAAATGTTTAGGAAGACCAAGATCATCTCCAATCTCGAGCACTTCACGTACAGTGAGATTGCCAAGAGGAGAAAAA
>JAEIGA010009560.1_pt1 | contig 14679 bp, 5 predicted proteins | sample 9270691 | NCBI WGS metagenome assembly JAEIGA01 (sample SAMN17057246, study PRJNA624740) | gut metagenome | biome: biome; isolation source: fecal sample | host: Bos grunniens | place: China: Xizang | collected 2019
CCTATGTAACTTCTGCCAAAGCCAACCTATTTATGAACTTTTCCCAATAGAAGATAAAGGCGTAGAATACAAAAACAGCCGATTCCATCGGGGACGATGATTTCGACTGCTTGTTTTTTATTATCTAATTTGGGGCTAAATAGACGTGTCTTTCTACGTGTTCGTTGACAAAATAAGATCAACAGATGGCACTGATTAAACAGATAACGCATCACTACGTTCGCGTAGACCTGCCGGAGGAAAGCACTAGTGATGCGTGTGCCCAAAACAGTGTAAATTTAGTTCCGTTCCGTTGATCATAAAAAACCTTCATTCTAGAGACTACATACGAGCACAGCGTGTATGTCCTGTGCATTTTGTGTTTCTGTGTGCAATAAATAAAGACATCTTATAACTTTTACATGTCATTATTTGTGGTTTAGCAACTTTTAACTACATTTGCGTGATATATATAGTACATGCGCATTGCACGCGTGTATGTAAAACATACAAGAGAAATAAATCAATACTTAATAAACTACACAAACATGAGAAAACAAACGATTCTGAAAAGTACGCTGTGCTTACTTTTTACTTTAGTGTGCCATGTGGCGTGGGCCGATACAGATGAACTCAACCATTCAACTTCAGTAACCCAGCCAGAGCACGTTTATGTTATAAAAAACGGGAATAACGAGTGGATGTATTCCACTACTGCCCCCACTCAGACCAATCCTGGTCGATTTGCATTCTATTCTGTAGATGGGAAAGAGAATACCTACCAAATCTATAGTCTTGACCTACAAAAATGGGTGTCTTATGACAATGCTAATAGTGACACGAATATGCAAAAGTTTGTGACTTTAGCAGAAACAAAAAATACGGCTAATTCATGGTGCATAACGAGTGCTGCAATAGGAAATGGCATGAAGTGTTACCAATTGGCACCATATGCAGCTAATGGAGATGTTGCATCTAAATACATGAATTGGAAAGGAGGAGTGGATTCATGGGGTGCTAATCCCTATGAGGGTGAAGGATGGACAGTAGGACTTTGGGAAGATAATGCAAAATTAGATAATGGCAGCGGATGGATACTTACGGAAATAGTGCAGCCCGATGCTGGTATTCCTTACTATTTGCAGGATTTGTGTGGCACCTACTTGGATATCCACAATCTAGGGAAGGAGACAAACGATCAGAGTTGCAACCAATTGGCCACAATGAACAATGAGGAACAGGCTCTCTTTGTCACAGCAGGCGCCTATAATAAATGGAAAATCCATACTACCGCTGAAGGTGGTAGTTATTTGTGTCAAAAGACTGGAGGCCGTCAATGGAATTCATGGGTTAGTAAAGACGGTGCCAATTTTGAATGGCAAGTTGATCTCACTATTGTCGATGGAGACTTATACTATATGCTAAAAAATATTAGTGGTATAAATGACGGATATATTGGAGACGATATAGATAATAGCGAGGATAAAAAACATTACGATAAAGATCCTTTATATGTAGGAAAAGGGGCTGACATCGCGCTGAAATTGACAATAAGAGAGGCACCTGGGAACATTCTCACCCTCAGTAATCTTGATGCAAATAATATTATTTATCCTTACACTTTAAGTAACGACGATGCGGCAATTGTTTTTGGTAGAGAGAATCTGACCATTGCGATAGAGATGACCACTGCAGCTGAACTAAACGGACGTGGTGCTGTGATTTGCGCAGCTGATCCTGCAGCAGCCGTACCAACATCAGGAGTAAAGGCGAATTCAACATATGTAGCCTATGGACACTATGACTCTTGGCCTGCTTATTTCCCGTCTTCTAAGGATGGAGACCGTTTCAAGTTTGATGATAACAATGGTAATAAATATTCCGAAAAATACAAATTTTCAGCATCGACCACCTATAAAGTCGTGTATGTCATCGACAAGACAAATCAAAAAATCAGTTTGTATATCGATGGCACATTGTGGGCCGAAACAGGATTCCCTAAATCTGATGGTTACACGTTACAATCATTTAGCAATTTCGATATAGCTAAAGGCCATAAACTTTATATTGGCGGTGGTGTAACAAACGCCTCAAGTAATTATGACATGTTTGATGGGACTATTCACTCAATACAGTTCTACAACACTGTACTCACGGCTGATGAGATTGCTCGTATCGAATATCCCCAAAAAGCAGAGCGACCAAGCCCCGAACTTCTAGAAAAGGCAGAAGCGGCTCATAGTGCACTGGATATCTATGGTCTGCAGCGCTACCTCGGCTTGGTACAGGATGCCAGTCTGTATGAGTGTAACTATCCGTCGGATCCTGCGGACGGACAGGGTTATCCCGGTTTGCTTGACGGTAACTATACGACTTACTTCCATAGTGGATATTCTGGGCGTAATCCTAGCCCATCAGGTGTCGCTCACTACTTGCAAGCCGACTTGGGTAAGGCGATGAAGAGTTTCCGCTTCTACACTAGAAAACGTAATGATAATAACCGTCCCACGAAGATTACTATTGAGGGATCTAACGACAAGACCTCTTGGACAGAGGTAAAGGTTATTGATGGTATTCCTACCAATACTCCTGACTATTATTCTGAGGAGATTGCCAGTGCTACTGCCTATCAGTACTACCGCTTCACGGTGAACACAACAGCAGGAGGTACTGGCAACACTGTGTTCTTTACCTTCTCGGAGTTCTACATCCTTCCCGGTGACTACACCAAGGTAGCTGAGACCTTCGACGCAGTGCGTGCTTATCGTGCTGAGGCTACCATGGAGACTGCTACTGCGCTCAACGCGGTATATGCATGGAACAAGGGCCTCACCGAGGGATCACCCATCGTAGGAGTAGAGTCATACATCTATGTAGACACCTACAAGGATGGAGCATTCCTTAATCGCTATCTCCACAATAATAATGGAACACTTACCCCGACCACAGAGTTACAGAGAGGTGTCGCAGCATTCATCTGGACACCTGCAGTGAAAGAGGATGGCAAGTATAACTTCAAGAATAAGGCCGACAAGTACCTTGGTCACAAGGGCATGAGCAATAGCGAGCATAACTTTACCGTTGCCGCCACTACCCATCACATGGGTGTGACACTGCACACACAAGGTAGCAACTACTTTGTAGTAAAGAATGCCGACGGAGGTTTCGACCAGTCATCTACCACCTATGACCAAAAAACAACCAACTACTGTACCGACTTCGTGTTCATCCCCACCGACCTCTATGATCAAAACTTTGAGCCAGTAGCTATCAAGAGTGCCGAGGAGTTTGAGAATGGTGGCATCTACACCTTCGTGACCAAGCGTGGATGGATGGGTGCTACGGCAAGTAGCAATGAGGTAATCTCTACGGCGAGAACAGCCGTTGACCCTGCGGCGTCGGCTACCAATACCATGTTCCAGTGGACGGTGTACAAGTCTGCCAAGGGAAACTATTACCTCTACAATATTGGTAAGGGTAAGTATATGGGCGTGCAGAGTGCCAACAATGCTTCGGTGCCTTTTGCTGATGCTCCCAATAATAAGAACCTCACCTTCAAGAAGAGCAGTTCGGATGAGTATCCTATCATGTTTTCTACCGACAATGCAGGTGTAGTAAATCATAGTACGGACCGAGGCAATGGCCTTCTCAATTGGGCTGATGGCTGGGATAAACTTAATGACGAGGGTAGCAATCACAAGGTGACTCTTGTGGGCATGCTGACCACTGCTGAGTTGAAGAGCATTTCCGACTTGGTGGACGAGTCAGAGGCCGATCAGGTGCAGCTCTATGTGAAAGCCGAGGTGGAAGGCTTGGAGGAAAGCAACCCCAACACGCATTTCGGTACATTGAGAGTGACTAGCAAGTTTGGCGGAAACTCTATTAAGTTGAAGAGAAGCACCGGCGTAGCCACTATTGAATATCTCGAGACTCCGACAACCGTCATCGATTTCACCCGTGCCTACCGCGGCTTCGAGTTCTTGGGCTTCTTCGTAGGTGAAGAGAACTTGGGCACAAACTTCACTCCTGATGAGACTTTGAAGACGCGTGTCAGTGAACAGGCTCCCCTTATCGCGAAGTTCCGCGCAACAGAAGATGTGACCCTCTTCTATGATGACGATCCCTTCTCATACCGTATCCCTGCCATCGGCAAGACCTCTACAGGCCGCCTCATTGCAGTGAGCGACTATCGTCACAACCTTGATGATATAGGCCGTGATGTGCATGGAACCGGTAAGCTTCGTCTTGACCTTGTGATGCGCTATAGTGACGACAATGGTAAGACATGGAGTGCCAAGCAGACCATCGCAGAGGGTACAGGCAATAAGAATGCTGATGGTTACGACTGCGCTTATGGTGATGCAGCCATCGCTACTGTAGGACAAAACGTGCTCGTGATGGCCGCTGCAGGTAATGTGTGCTATCCCTACGCTACTGCAGAGAAGAATAATAGAACCGTGCGTGTGTTTAGTGCCGATAATGGCGTTACTTGGACCAAGGAGGATATCACCGAGAAGATGTTCATTGGTGCAAATGCTCTTATCCCCAATGGTCACGCAGCCTTCTTCGGTAGTGGTAAGTTGGCTGTTGATGCAAACTTCAACGGCACAGGCAAAGCGCGTATCTATGGTGCCATGTTGGTAAAGAACGCTTCTGCGACTACCAATATCTACCCCATCTACACCGATGACCTCGGACGGAACTGGAAGATTCTTGGTGGCAGCACCACTCCCGTGGCCAATGCCGATGAACCCAAGATTGAGATACTCCCCAATGGTCAGATTCTCTTGAGCGCTCGCAGAAATGGTGGACGTAAGTTCAACGTGTTCACTTATGGTACTGGTGCAAACGACAAGGCAAATGGTGCAGGTACATGGAACGGCGCACAGGATGGTTGCGGAAACACTGGTAGCAACGGCACCAACGGTGAAATCTATTGCATCGATGCAGTGAAGCCCAATGGCGATGCTGTGAAACTCCTCTTGCAGTCACAGCCCAAGGGTGGTAGTGGTCAATATGATCGCAAAGATGTCTCTATCTGGTATCGAGAGGTAAGTGCTGATGCAACCTATACAACCGCCGATATTAAAGATGGATGGACATTGGGCCTTCAAGTGAGCACCCAACAGAGCGCCTACAGCGCCATGGCATTGCAAGACGATGGCAAGATTGCCTTCTTCTTCGAGGAGGCTCCTTGCTATGGTGATGACTACACCAAGGGCTACTGCATGGTATATGTCCCTCTCTCACTCGAAGAGATAACTAATAATGCATATAGCCTTGTTCTAGAACTTGATGAGAATGCTGCTGTAGCTCCTCAGATTTATAAGGAGTTTAAACAGGTTGTGGTAAATCGTACTATCAAAGCTGGTAATTGGAATACTTTCGTGGTACCCTTCGATATGGAAATTCCCGAGGGTTGGCAAGTGAAGCAGCTGGTAAGTAGCTCTCGCAACAGTGATAACATCTCGCTAGTTTTCGGTGATGCTAAGAGCATCGAAGCAGGTGTGCCTTATATGGTACGAACCACTAAAGCAGTAAACAACATTGTTGTAAAGGATGTAAGGGTAAATACAGAATTGAAGAATGCCTCTACTGGTGATGTTGATTTCGTCGGTACCTATGCCAATGGCTTTGTACCTGCAGGTGCATTCTTCATCAGCAGCAACACCTTCTATCAAGCAGCTGACGAGACCAACACCATGAAGGCATTCCGCGCATACCTTCAGCCCAAAGTCGCCAATGCTCGCAGCCTCACCTACCGCACTGATGGTGAAACGACAGCAATAGACAATTCACCATTGACGAATGACAATGGGACAACCGTAGTAGCCATCTACAACCTGCAGGGCGTGCGCCTCGACGATATGCACGAGGGTGTCAATATCCTCCAGATGAGCGATGGCAGTACAATTAAGGTAATGATTAAGTAAAAGTAGAGGTTAGAAATCTTAAACGAATAGTACAAACATTTTATAAAATCCCGTCCGCACTCCACACAGTCGGAGTCCCCTCCCTGCAGGGAGGGCTAGGGTGGGTCTTCAATAGAATTATGAAAAAGACATATATTGCACCCGAGATTATTATAACAGAGTTGGATTCAAAAGAGACAATCATGTCATTATCTGCACGTGATAGCTTGCAGGATACTGAGTGGGGCGGAGAAGCCACTGGGATAGATGCCGATGCTCGTAATCGTCGTGGTAAATGGGGTAATCTTTGGAGTGAGGGTGAGTAATTCAATGCTATCACCATAATGACGAGAGAGATGCTGCAGCATCTCTCTCGTCATATATAGGTATGTGGCTCTTCTTCAATAATCTCCCAGAGAAAACGCATTATAAAAGCACTAATATCCTTATGCAAATGATTGAATTTTACGCAAATCTCGCAGATTCACGCATCGTGTCACTCGCGTGTGTCGGCGCTCCGCCTAGTGTTTCCGGATGGTAGCACGAGCATTAGCAAGTGCCCTCCGTGAGATTAGTGAGATCTGCGTGAGGCTAATAAATTGATTTCTCAGGAAGATGGTGTTGATGTGTGTATGTTCTGTGCTTTTCGTGTAGTCTGTGTGCGATATTGGGCAACTTTTACATCTCATTCTTTGCCGTTTTAACAACTTTTAGTTACATTTGCGCGCATTTATAAACACGCGCTATGCGCGCGTGAGATACCTCGAATGAGAAAACTAAAAAATAACATAAAAATAACAAACATGAAAAAGAAATTTACAATGCTTTTGGCTGCGCTCCTATGTTGTGTGGGAGTTGCGAAAGCAGACTTTACACAAACTTACACCAAGACAGGTGAGTTTTGGACTGCGGTGGGTACTGAATATCCTGCAGGGTTGAATAATACCACTGATGCAGGTGGCGGCAAGGGAAATGCTTCAGAGCATGTAGGCGTTGACGGCCACTCTGTATACAAGGCAGAGATGAATATTACCGCTAATGGTGGTGACATCACTGTAACCTTTGCGTATGTTGCCGATCAGGGACTGGGTACCAACTCTCATGCAGCATCATTCCTTGGCGTGGATTTGTTAAAAGATGGCAATGTGGTTTATCAAGACTACCACTTGAGTTTTGTTGGTGGTATTCCCCAAAGTAATGTGTATACTCTGACAGGTGTTGAGTCTGGAGATTACACTTTGCGCTATTTTATCTGCGATAAAGCTGGTGACCATGCTATTATTGCAACGGGTGGTACCATTACCGTCACAGGTGCTGAGCTCCCTATCGTGGCTTCTACTGCCGAGAATAAAATTTTCTATCACATCAAGAATGTGCGTTCTCGTAAATATGCCAACTACGAAGGTGCTGGAGTGCAGTTTACTCAAGTGGAAACACCTGCCCTCGGCTCTTATTGGTATTTATTGGAGGTTGCTGATGCGGAGGATGTTCCTGAGGGATATAAGGCTTATTATCTTTATAATGCGGGCAACATGCTAGCCGTAGAAAATCCAACGAATGGCTATATGTCAGCGCCTGATGCAGACCCTAATACAGATTACCCAGCAAAAGTATATTGTATAGGAGAACATACGAATGGCGAATACACTGGCGTCGTTATTCGCCCCCTAAAGGAAGATGGTAGCTCTTGGAATGATGCTGGTGGTAATGGCACAAAAATAGGAACGTATAGCTATGATGACCCAGGTTCTATTTGGACATTTGAAAGAGCTGACATTACAGAGTCGCAACTCGTTCAAAATGCTGTTGCTATAAAGACTGGAGCTTTGAACAACATCGCTACCGAGGTAACTAACACACATCGCTATTTCTACGGTTATGAGTTGAGCGACCTTGACGCTAAGAATGCGGAGATTGAGGCTATAGCTGTGCCTGAGAATTCATTGGCTGACGCTGTGACAGGTGCTATCACAATCTCCAAGATGTCATTATTCGCAGGACTCGAAAGAATTGCTCCCAAGGCTGGTGACAAGTTTACAATGGTTAACAGAGAACGTAATAGCGGTAAGGATGGTTTGGTAGCGTTTGCAGCAGGAACGGATGTGAAATGTTTACAGGCGCCATTAGCCTATTTTGATGCGTTGTGGACATTGGTTGCAGCCGACGACGAAGGTCAGTTCAAGCTCTACAACGAAAAGATGGATGTATATGTCGGTGTATTGTCAGATGCTGATGAAACAAAATTCCAATATGTCGCAGAGGCAGAATCTGCAGGAGTGTATGAATTGGCCAATGTTGATGGTTATGCGACATTCAAAAAAGTAGGTGGAGATGCTTACTCTCACTTGCACCAATCGGGTTGGGGTGGTAAAGAACTTGTTAGATGGGAAAAGCAAGCAGGAGCCTCTCAGTGGCAATTGGCTAAAACTTTCGGCCCCGAACTGACCACAGATGTTGATAACCCTATTTGCTATGCATTGAAATCAGGTCGTGATAAAAAGGATGAAAAATATTATTATTACACATTAGATGCCAATAAGGTAAAATTGTATAATAATAAGACTATTGCTACTGACGAGACTACACATTGGTACTTTATGCTCGATGAAAGTGGTAATCTTAAGATGTATTCAAAGTCAGACAACAATGCTATGGGTTATCTCACAGGAACTGATGGTAATACAAAGTTGACCAATAATGAAACTGCTAGCGATTATGACAATAACACATATGTCCTCTATTTCGCACCCTATAACCAGAACTATTATAATGATGCATGGTTTGCTCTCAAGCCTTCTCGTAACGATACTTATGTATCTAACCATGGTGGTACAGGTAACTATATGGGATTCTATGATAACTTCAATGATGCTGGAACTCGTATTGCTTTTGAGAGTGTCGATGGCATGAAGCTTGCCGCTAAGATTGCTGAGTGCGAAGCTAAGGTTGTGAAGGAAGCTATCGGTTATTACTCTGTTAGCGGTGGAGATGCCGTAGCTGTTCTTGCTGCAGCCAAAGAGGCACTTCAGAGCAACGATAACGCTGCATACAGAAGTAGCCTTGCTGCTTTAGAGGCTCTTACCTATACTCCCAATATCCCCGAGGTAGGTAAGTACTACCGCATCAAGGGTAAGACTTCTGGCAACTACATTGACGCAGCTGGCCAAAATAATGCTCAAATGAACATGAAGGCGACTCCCGACCCCCTTGGCTCAATCTTCTTCCTCGACGAGGGTAATCGTTTGAAGAATATGAGCACTGGCACCTATGTACATAATACACATAGCATTGGTGCTACTAAGGAAAATGCAAATACATGGGAATTTATATTGTCGAGCATAGGGTACTTAAAGTTGAAGGCTAATTCTGGCTCCGTATGGTTGCATGATAGTAGCAACAAAGCCAATCGCTGTCAAAATGATGACGAAAATCATGAGTTTATAGTCGAGGAGGTTACATTAGATGAACTGAATGGGCTTTATCTCAATGGCTGTACCTATATAACAACTTTGTCGGGGAATAGCAATCATCCTGTTATCGTGAACAATGCGCGTTCAAACTGGGCTGTCGCTGATAAGGCTGTTGCATTGAATACGTTGGATAAATTGGGCTTAGAAAAAAATGCGGCTGACACCAAACAGCAGTTTGCATTCATCACACCTGATGGAGGAGAGAACTACTACCTTTACAGTGTGCATGCAAAACGTTATCTGAAGAGCGATAATACATTCTCTACACAGGGTGAGCCTATAGCATTTGCAGATGCTTCAGCACAGGGTGCTAATAAGGTACAGGTTAGATTTAAAGATATAGCAGATAAATACATTAACGTAGGCGGTAGCAACCAAATGACCATAGACTGGTGGAATACTATTGACGTTGGTAACGCCTGCGAGTTGGTGCAATGCAATACATTGACATTCGACCTTGAAGAAGCATTGGATATTTTCAATAATGGCGCTGATATTACTCTAACCTGTAAGGTTGGCGATATACAGTATACTACTACTACGTATATGAATAAGGGTGAAACCTTTACTTTACCCTCCTATGCTTTCTCAACTATCACTTCATGCAAGCTCGGCGAGACTGACTTGGAAGCTGGTGAGGATGGTATATACTCATTCATTGTAGACGGCGACGCTACCGTTACTTTGGGAATAGAAGAAAACCTTCCCTTCGTTGCAGCCAAGAATGTGAATAGCATCTCTTCTTCAGACTGGTACTATCTGCAGATGCACTCTAATAATAAGAAGTATATTCAGTATCTTCCCGACAGGACCTATATCGAATGGCTTGACGCAGAGGTGAAGAAAGATAGTCTCGAAACCTACTTATGGGCATTCGTAGGTAATGTGGTTGAGGGCTTCAAGATGGTGAACCATGCAGCGACAACGGGTAATGCTCTGAAATCTACAGGAAGTGAGAATCCTGCAATGGCTGCTTTTGCGGAAGGTACAGCATTCGTGTTGTCTGCGTCAAAAGAATCTCAAGCAGGTGGCTTCTGTATGAAGTATCCTAACGGAAATTATTTGAATGCGCAAGGCGGAAAGGTTGCTCATTGGGGTGTAAATGATGCTGGTTCTACATTCGTAGCTATTCAGAGTCCCGTGGCTTTGTTGGCCGACCTTACCGATCTGATTGCTTATGCAGACTCTGTTGTTACTATTGAAAACTTGAACGAAGAGGCTGAGACTGCGTTAAGTACTGCTATTGCTACAGCGCAGGGCGTTTATGATGATGCGACAGAATATGCGGTAGTGGAGACAGGCATAGCAAACCTAAACGTGGCTATCGACGAGGCAATAAAGAGTGTTGTTGACACTCGTCTGTTCCGTCTGAAGAACACGGCTTCAGGCTTGTATATGACCATCGTGACTCCAGAGATACTTGAGGGTATCCAAATCAAGGCAAAGGAAGAAAGCGCAGTAAAGCAAGCTTTCTACATCGAGCATACCGGCGCAGTGGGTAAGTATAACATCAAATCTACCGAGAACTACTTCATGGCATCATCTGGCAATTGGAACTATGGTGCATACGCAGCGGATAACGAAGAGGGTAGAGCTCACGAAGTGGTATACCTTGGTAATGGTAAGTATGCTTTGAAGACCTTGAAGGGATTTGCTGGTCCGAATAAGAATGCAACAGCCGAAGGCTCTCCTTTGTACTCTAACCACACACCAGATAATAATGGTAGAGAATGGGAACTCGAAGAAGTCGCTAAGTCCACCGTTACCTATATATATAAATATGGTGAAGAGGTTATTGCTAGCGAGGTACACGAGAATGTATACGAAGGCCTTCCTTACCCTGCAGCTACTACAACCTTGCCGTTCGGCTTTACAATGCAGGACAATGCATTGATTGGCAACAAGGCCGAGGGAGAAGAGACCAAGGAGATTGCTTGTGAACTCAGCTTGCCCTTCGAGTATTATGACGCCTTCGATAATGTGGAGAAATGGTATTATCTGAAGATTCACGCCACCAATCAGAACTATTTGTACTACGATGTGGAAAATTCTACTCAATTGGATGCTACGAAAAAAGAGGTAGATGCGTCGAAGAAAGATGCCTATACTTGGGCGTTCATCGGTAACCCTATCACAGGATTTAAAGTGGTAAACAAGTTGAGCACAGAGAGTAGTCTCCTTTACCTCAATGCTACAGAGAACCAGCCTTCGGTTGCAGATGCAGAACATGTTTGGACTCTTACGGATGCTAGTAACTATGCTGCAAACGGTTTCTTTATGGCATGTTCAACTGAAGGTGCTGCTAGTTCATATCGTTTGAACAAGAATAATTCTAAGGGCATTGTCGTATACTGGGATGGAGCTGATGGTGGTTCAACCTTTATGGTAGAGGAACGTGACCTATCAGGTGTATCAGAACTTCAAGAGTATGTCGATGAGGTAACTCCGCTCTTGGAAGCTTTGGGCGATGGTACTGCTACTGCCGTAGGTTATATAACTGTTGAGAGCTGGAATGAAGCAAAGACCGCTTTGGAAACAGCGAATAAAGCTATTGAAAATAAGGAGGGTATTGATGTCGCGCAGGTTGCATTGCAAAATGCGGTTAAAAATCTTAAGACCATTCAGCCTACAGAGGGCACATACTATACCATTCAAAATAGTTACTCTAAAGTATATATGAATGTTTCAGGGAATACGGGCATGAAGACTACCGATTCTGCAGGTATTGGCGAGTTGTTCCAGTTCGTTCCTGCTGCTGATGGTAAGTTCTATATGTATAACATTGAGCGTGGCACCTACTTAAGCACTGCTAAAGCTCATAATGGTGGCCAGAATCAAGCTGGTGCTGTAGAACAGACATCTGCAGTTGCAGTGACCATAACAAACCTTGGTGCTGAAAATCATGTATCAATTGTTCCTGAAGGTGGTGCTACCTTGCATCATGACGTAAATTATAAAACAGTTGTAGCATGGAATGGAGGCTTGAATTCGCGTTCTTCATGGCAGATTGTAGAAGTACCTACCCATACAGATTTGACTCGTAGTGTTACTGTTAATCAATATGGCTACTCTACGCTCTATCTGAATTATCCTGTCGTGGTTCCTGAGATTGAGGGTGAAGGCAATGGTGTTTTTGTAGCATCATTAGTAGATGGTGATATACTTCATATGAGAAGGGTTAATGCAGGTAGTACGATTTCTGCTAAGACAGGTGTCGTTGTAAAAGCCAATGCAAATAGTAGTTGTGAATTCAAGTATAGTACTGAAGTTGGAGATACTGAGTCACTCTTCAGAGGAACATTGTTGAATGAAAAGATCACTCCTGATGAAAACACTATTTGTTATATGCTTGGTAAAGCTGTAGGTACAGAAGAAATTGGATTCTTCCCTGTAAGATTGAGAGATGATAATGGAAATCTTGTGGAAGAAGGTGGCACATACTTCCAAAACTCCGCAAATAAGATTTATCTTCCTGTTTCAAAAGGACAAAATGCACCTTCGTTGTCATTCCGCTTTGGTACCTCAGAGGTTGAGCATGTAGATGCTACGCAAGAAACTGAGACAAGAATCTACGACCTCATGGGTCGCCGCGTAGAGAAGATGGTAGAGGGCATCTATATCGTTAACGGGCGCAAAGTTGTGATTAAATGAGAGTAGAAGCAAGTTTACTTGATTTTACCGAATGTGAACAACTAAAACGAAGTTAAAGTTGTGATTAAGTGAGAGCAGAAGCCAAGTTTACTTTGATTATGCCGAACGTGAGCAACTAAAACGAAGTTAAAGTGGTAATAAAGTAAATCTCCATCAAGGAATGAAACTTATAAACAAGAACTCATAAACATAAAATACTATGGATAAGAAAAACTATATAAAACCAGCAATAGAAGTTGTTGAACTGGAATCTAAGGCACTGATGTATATAGGTAGTACAGATGAAGAGGCTCTTAGAAATGATGGCTATATAATTGATGATGAGCAGTTCGGTCGTGGCCGTCGTGGTAAATGGGGTGATCTTTGGTATGAAGGAGATTGACCTATTACGTAACCGATCATAAAGATGAGAGAGATGCTGCATTCCAGCATCTCTCTATATATATAATAGGTGCGTTTCTCTACGGCATTCATTCGATAAAGTAGGTTGTGTTTCCTTTTTGTACAGGTACTAATACCTATTTATAATAACAACAGCAGCGATTACTACATGATGGTAATCGCTGCTGTTGCATAATAATGATGAAAAGTGTCAAAACTAAAAAAACTTCTCATTTGTTTGATATTTGGATGAGAGTATTTACCTTTGCAAAAAATAGAGAACGATTATGGGAGCAACAATGCAGGGATTTTATGTGAGTCTGCCTTCAACGGAGGTAGGATTCTTTAAAGAGCTAGTTCGCAAGATGGGTTGGACTATGGGGCGGAATCGTGCCATTGCGCATTGCTCTGTAGAAGAAAAGGAACTGCTAGATGCAGTCCCTACCGAAATACGTAGCTTGATAGGAGTGGCATCTTCTATTACAGAAGAAGACATTGCCAAGGATGACAAACTGGCTTATCTGCTTAACAAATGAAACGTGTTTTCCTCGATACTAATATCATCGTTGATTTGTTGATGTAACGAGAGGGTGTTGTGGCTTCAGCTAAGGTCTTGACCAAAGCAAAGAAGGAGGGGGCTTTATTGGTATCAGTATTGACTATTGCTAACATTGCTTATATACTGCGCAAGGCCCTCACTGGTAAAGCTCTGTATGCAGAAATGGCTAAGTTGGTAAACTTCTTGGATGTGGTTGATTTGAAAAAGGAACATCTGCTCTTAGCCCTGGAACTTGAGGCAAAAGATTTTGAGGATGCATTACAATATTATTGTGCTTGTGATAATGCTTGTGATATTATAGTTACTCGCAATAAGAAAGACTTTGATTTTAGCACCATAGAGGTATTGACTCCTGAAGAATTCTTACAAAAATACTGATTTATTATACTCACTTCTATAATATGACTAGGGCGTGTCACTGTGACACGCCCTAGTCGTATTATATATTCTAACGCAACGATTAGAAGTTGGCGTTGTTCGGAGTGCGGGGGAAGGGGATGACGTCGCGAATGTTGGTCATACCAGTAACGAAGAGCAACAGACGCTCGAAGCCGAGGCCGAAGCCTGAGTGAGGACATGTACCGTACTTGCGAGTGTCGAGATACCACCACATATCCTTCATGGGGATACCCAACTCCTCAACGCGAGTGAGGAGCTTGTTGTAGTCGGCCTCACGCTCTGAACCACCGATGATCTCGCCAATCTTGGGGAAGAGTACGTCCATGGC
>JAEIGA010009561.1_pt1 | contig 14677 bp, 14 predicted proteins | sample 9270691 | NCBI WGS metagenome assembly JAEIGA01 (sample SAMN17057246, study PRJNA624740) | gut metagenome | biome: biome; isolation source: fecal sample | host: Bos grunniens | place: China: Xizang | collected 2019
AAACTATAAATAACCACATCAAATAACCATCTTAAATGGATAAATTTTAAATTATCATGCCAAACTAGCTGATCATATTCTTCTATTCCATACTTAACTGTTCTTTCTCCTAATGCTATTGTAAAAAATGTATCATTTTGAAATGTCTTTTCTACACAAGAAATTGCAAATATACACAAAATCAGAATACATATGATATTAATTATTTTTTTATTTAACTTCATATAAATTTATACCTTTCGCATAATTATTTATAAATAATTGTTCTTATACCAATTTTTGTGCCAGCTGAAAATGTATTTTTATCTTTCTTAATAGATAATCTATCAAAAATTATAATAACATTTTCTTTTTCATCATGATTCTCATCAAATGGAAATCCTCTTATTATTGGTGCTCCATATTCGTTTTCTGATGTATATTCCATAATATTATCAAAAAAATCATTAATTTTGTTATATTCATTTCTTCCTGAAATTATTTCTTGATTCACATCATAATACTCTAATTTAATCCCATTAGTATTCATTATCCATCTTAAAGCAGTATCATAAGCAAATCCATTTATCATTTCTAAATTATAATTAGCATTTTCCTCATTTAACTTATTTACTAATGTTTTCACATCATCAATTAAAATATCTTTTTCTATTTTAATTCCTTTTTTACTAACTAATTTTTCATTTTCTTTTCCAAGCTCATATCTTGAAATATAATATCCACCATTTTCTAATGCACTTTTAATAAACTTCTCTGAGTTTTCATTAATACACATATCTGCATATATAAATGGTTCATTTGTAAAATTTTGTTTTTCTAATTTAGGAACATTTCCTATTTCTTTATTAAAACAAGGTACCCAAACATATTCATTACCAATACTATCTACAATAACAAATCCTGTTTCTACATTACCTTCTTTATATTCAAATCCTTCTGGAATATATGGAGAGTTAGATTTATTTTCATATTCTTTGTTTATTAATTCATTATAATTTTTTTCTTCATTTGATAATTGTTCATCTACATTATCAAATAACAATTCATTTTCTCTGTATACATCTAGATTAGATAAATTTAAATATAATTTTCCTGTAGCATTACATATCATAATTAATAATATTAAAAATACTAGTCCAATACCAATCATAGATATTATTTTTACTACTTTTTTATCTTTATTTTTTTCATATTTATCAATTAAAATTTCATGATTATTAGCTAAATAAATAGCTATAGAAATCATTAAAATAATAAACACAAATCTAACAATAAAACTATCCATAAAAACCTCATATTATCTTTATTTTTGCAAATTCATTATATAAGTAATAATGCTTAAAGTCAATTTTTACTAGATATAATTCACTTTATTTAATCTATTTTATATATATAAAAATTAAAAGGTGCAGAGATTTCTCTCTACACCTTTTTTGGAGTCTTATGCATTGTTATTCACGGACAAACTTGCGACAAGTTCAATATCCTTGGGAGCATAGATCCAACAAGGGAAACTATACTTACAGTATTTCTGATCAAAACCAGATTCAAAGCCCTCAGTTAAAGCTGTACCAGCCCACTGTCCATAATTATAGATACTAGGGTCATTGATAAGGATCTTGCCTTCATCAGTAATGCCATAATAGACGATAAAGTGTCCGCCATCTGTAAATATGCTTTCTTTTTGCACATTAGCAATAACGACACTACCATTTTCAAGGGCATTTACTACGTCTTCCCAATTATAAGTTACCTCCACGCTAACACCAAAGTCTTCAGCAGTCTTGGTGAACAAAGCGTAATCAGAACCTACAGGAGTGTTGTAACGGCCGTAAGTTTCAGCGAGCTCATCAGGCATAAGCCACCGATCAAGCAGATAAGAGTACACCATAGCACAGCTGGTAATACCACAACCGTGACTAGAAACAGTGCCATGAGAACCATAATTTTTCTTAGGATAAGACTGCTGGAAAAACTGAGGAACCTCAGTGATTTTCTCAACATATCCACTTTTGCTCACTTGAGCTACGTTGCCAATAGGATTGTACGGTACAGTATAAATTCCACCTTTGAAATTATATACTTTAGTACCATCGCCATGAGTTTCTACAAGGTTAATTGCTAAGGGATCATCGCTAAGTACTTCTTGTACTACTACAGAATCTTCTTCCACTTCAGTAACAGAAATAGTTTCTTCTACTGCAAGAAGCATAGGTTCAGTAGCAGGTGCTTCGGTCTCATTCGGAATTGTCACAATCAGATTCACAAATCCGTATTCTTCAGAAGAAGCTGCATCAAAAGATGCTTCACTTACAGGGTAAGTAGTCTCTTGAGTTGCTTCTGTTAATTCTGTATTTTCAGGAACAGTGAATGTAATGGCGACTTCTCTTTCTTTCAGGGTATCTATGCTATTCGTGATTTCATTAATTACTTCTTCGGGGTCAATGCTCTTTGCTGCGAATGTGAGAATCGATGTTGAAGCCACAAGGGCCATAATTATAGTGATACAAATCATTGCTCTCATAATCCGTTTACGCCACATAAAATAGTACCTCCTGCCTTTCGGCATATAAAAATTTAGCTTAAAGCTATCCAATTATATTATACCACATTTCCACTTTTTGTTCAAATTTGTGGATTTTAGGAACATTTTCAAAAAGAAAAAACCACAGATAAGCTCTGTGGTCTAAAAAAAATCTACGCGGTATTAAACTTTAGTTAACAGTTACTTTTTTGATGTTTTAAATATACTTTTCATACCATTCATCACTAATAATGTTGATATCTAAGTGATTGGTTCCAAAAAGTTTTTCACATCCTTCGTCCGTGAATTGCCATATGTCGGGATCTAACCCTTCGATTGCTTTTACATGCTCTTCATAATCTTTTGCTGGGATAGTATTTTTAATATCATAATGAGCTACCCAATATTGATCAGCAAGTTCATGGTATCCATATGTTTCCATAGTACTCGCATTTGCATAAACAATAAAGTCATCATACATTGACTGAACGCATTTTAAAACTTCTGTCTGATCCGATCCATTTTCTAAATCGATCATAAAAGGATACTTGTTATATTCAAGATTTACTCCATCGGTTGCTTTCTCGAAAATATCATATTCACTCTCAAAGTCTTCTTTGGTTGAAGCTGATGTATACATATAAAGACCATATGGTACTTGCATCTCATCAAGCGCATCTACAATTTCTTGCCAGTTATAATTCACTTCGTCTGCTCTAACCACTTGTACATAATAGCCTGCAAAACGACATGATACTTGTGCTCTTATAGTGAAATCTACAAATTCATCGATAGAATTATATTCACTCCCCCAGTTATAATCTGAAATATCAAATATAACTTTTTTCATAGATACACTGTCACTGATCACATAACCGACTTTTTTATGGTATTTAATTTTCAACCAATCATCAACTTCTTCAAGAACTTCAACGGTTTCCCCCATTGGAATTTTTTCAATTATTTTTCCTTTAATTGATGGTTCTTTTCTAAAGTTAACTGGATTGTATACCACCAATCCTTCATTTGCTTTGAACGTGTCATCTATCTGATTTAGTACAGAAAACACACCTAACGTTGCTACTATAAGAATAAATACTACTGCTACAAATTTTATACTCTTCCTCATGTCTTATTCCTCATATATAAAAAATACCGCAATAGATTTTTGTCACATTCTTACATTAAAGCTTGGTATTATCCATCGCTAAATTGATTTTATAAAAATATGACTTTTTCTATTATAACATAGAAACGCCTCTTTTTCAACTTTATGTAAATCACACTTTATTTCTAACTCAAAAATAAAAAAGTGAAATAAGTATTTAAACTCATTTCACTCTAAAATATTATCTAAAATCTTTAATTCTTTCTCTAAAATCATTAAAATCAATTAACTTCCAAGACCAATTTAATTCAGATTCTATTCCAGGCATATTAGTTCTTGCACTGTCATCTAATCCAATAATATCTTGTGCTGTCATAATTACAATTTTAGCTTTACATTTTGAACAATATTGCATTATTCCAATATTTACATTTATGTCATAACATTCATTTCTTCTTAAGAATTCTTTTAAGTTTTCTTTATCATAATCACTTAATGTTTTGTACCAACCATGAATTGTTTGGCAATCATGATTTCCTGGAAACATTACCACATTTTCATCTTCATTATCTTTATCATAATGATGCCATAATTCTAAAGCAAATTGAAGAATCTTTTGTCTTGTAAAACCATAGTGTTTTCTTAACGCGATAGTTTCTTCTCTTATATCTCCTAGATCTTCAATAATAAGATTTTCAATATTTACTTCACCATCTTTAAATAATTCATCAAAGAATGGATAACTTAAACCATCATGATATTCACCTTCTTTTCCTGATTTTCCAATCGGAATTCTAAAGAATGAATCATAACCTCTAAAATAGTCTACTCTTATTTTATCAAACATTTTAAGCATATATTTAAAACGTCTAATTAAATATTTATAGTTATCTTCTCTCATATATTCAACAGAATATACTGGATTACCCCATTTTTGTCCATCTTCATTAAAATAATCTGGTGGTGTTCCTGATTCAAATGTAAATTTACCATTTTCCATTTCGAAACATTTTGGATGAAACATTGTTTCAGCAGAATCAAACACTGGATATACTGGCATATCTCCAATAAGTTTTATCCCTTTTGAATTTGCATATTTTTTCAAATTCATCCATTGTTTATATAATATGTATTGTAAAAATAATGTATATTCTAAATCTTCACCTTTTGTTTCTTTAATAAATTCAGCATACTCCATTATTTCAGGAATTCTTATAAAATCATAATAACCATCTGTTTTTTCAAAATTACTATATGCTTCTTTATAATACTTTTCCTTAAAATCATCATATACTGCTCTATCTTTGTTTTCGCGTATTTCGGCATCTTTTATTAAGCCTTCTTCTTTTAATAAATCAAGCGAAATATAATCTTCTTCTAAAGCAAAATAACTTGTTGGCGAATATGGTAAATTATTATTTGCACATATTGGTAATAAATTCCAATATGTCATACCATTTTCACTTAAAATATCCACAAATTCATATGCTTCGTGTCCGAAATCACCAATTCCATACTTAGTTGGAAGTGAAAATATAGGAAGTAAAATTCCTTTTTCTTTCATATCCGTTTCCTCTTTCGTTTAAAATTATCTAATAATATTATATCTATACAAAAAATTATTATCAATACATTACTTCAAAATTTTATTACATAAAAAAGCCACGTAAGTTTAACTTACGTGGCAACTTCCGTTATAAACTAGTCATCAGCTCTTTCTCTGTCTTCTCTTTTCTTAATAGGAATTTGAGTAACTTTAGGTGGTGCATATAACACTCTGTTATCTTCATCAAATTTTTGCTTTCTTTCGTCATTAATAATATCAGCATCTTTACGTGAGAAGTCATATTTTTCTTTTTGTTTTAACATAGCTTTATATTCATTAATAACTTGTCTTGAAGTTCTATCAAACTTTAAGAATCTTGTTAATTTATTTTTATATCTTTCATGTACTCCATCATAAGATGCATCACAAGGAATAAATGGTACATTTGCTAAGTTCTTAGCTGCAAGTTCCATCATATGAGCAAACACTTCTTCACCATACGCAATTCTTGCATATTCCATTATAGGAACAAGTTCTGTACCTCTCATTAAGTTTGCACCAATTGTAGAAGCAGTTACAACAAGACCATCTTTTTCTAATTCAAAATATGTTGCAGGGTAACAAATTTCCCAGTCACTTAAAAATCCTTGTTCTAATGTTAATTTACATTTTTTACCATCTTCTTCATATTCATGAATAACTTGGTATCCTTTTTTATTAGTTTGTAAATCTTTACCGAATGTAAGTGCATCGATGTAATCACTAACAGCTCTTTCTGGAGCATATCCATTCTTTAATTTAGCAGGAACTTGAGGTGCTTGTTTCATTCTTTTATAGTAATCTCTCATTAAGTCTGTTTTAATTTCGTTTTTGTGTAATAATAACCTTTGCATAAAATTTAACTCTTGTTTTGTTTTCATAAAAATACCCCCTTCTAAAACAAAAACATATCTAGTACTTTGTACTAAATATGTCTATTAATTAGGTATTTACTTCTTCAACAAAATAAGACTTATTTAGTACATCTTGTACTAAAGTAAGTCTCATATTTTAAAATAGCACCAGGTTTTGTTTCCGCCTATTGTTGATGCTATTCCATATTACTATGGTTATTACTCCCCTACAAGTATATTATAGCACACTTTCTATATTATGTCAACTATCGTGTATAAGTTTTCACTTTTTTCCTTATAAATGAGTAATCGCGGAGACCATTGGTCCCCGCGATTGTCTTATGTCTTATTCTTCAAAATTTACAGGCTCGATCTGCCAGATATCTTCGGCATACTCGAGGATCGTACGGTCAGACGAGAACTTACCACTATGAGTAGTGTTCTTGAACGCTTTTCTCGTATAGTGAGTCAGTTCACCAGTCTGCTGTTCAAAGCCATACTCTGCAATAGCTCTCAAGGTAGTAGTAATGTAAGACTCGAGGTCATACATCACATAGTACTGATCATCATACAGAAGAGTATTAACCAGATCCCAGTAAGTGGACTTCAGAGTTCTCTCACCCTTAAGGTAAGCAAGAAGATCCACCATTTCCTTGTTTGCTTCCAGGATAGTATGGTGATTGTAGATAGGCTTGATGCGCTTAAGTTCTTCAACGTTTGCGCCAAAAATATAATTGTTCTTGTGACTTGCTTCCTCAACAATTTCAATGTTTGCACCATCAAGGGTACCGATAGTCGGAGAGCCATTCATCATGAACTTCATATTACCAGTACCAGAAGCTTCGGTACCTGCAGTACTAATCTGTTCAGAGAAGTTAGCGCCGGCGTATACCTTTTCGGCATAGCTAACATTAAAGTTAGTAAGGAAAACAACCTGCATCTTATCCTTAACATCAGGATCGTTGTTAACGAGTTCCTGGATATCCTTGATAAGAGCAATAGTCTGAATCGCCTTTTTGTAAGACGCAGCGGCTTTACCGCCGATGATAAAGGTAGTCTTGTAGAAATTGCGCAGTTTGCCCTGCTTAAGCTGATCATAGATGTAAAGAATTCTCAGAGCATTCATCAGCTGACGCTTGTACTCGTGAATTCTCTTCACCTGACAGTCGAAAATGCTGTCGGGATCAACGTAAATGCCTTCGTGCTTTTCAATATATTCTGCCAAACGCTTCTTGGCTTCATACTTAACACCGGCAAATTCCGCCAGAACAACAGTGTCGTTCTTATATTCCTCCAGCTTTTCAAGCAGAGTCATGTTGGTAGTCCACTCGGGACCAAGATGTTTGTCGAGGAACGCTGCCAAATCGGGATTAGCAAGTCTAACCCAACGTCTCGGAGTAACACCGTTAGTCTTGTTGTTAAACTTCCAAGGATAACGGTTGTACCAGAGACCAAGCAGGTCCTTCTTAATGATCTCGGTGTGCACTGCGGCAACGCCATTGATCTTGCAGCCAACGTAGCATGCAATACGGCTCATGTGAACATAACCATTCTGGAACATCTCATACGGATTAATCTTATCCCATGCAGGTTCTTTCACATAGCGGCCGCCTTCGAGCTTGGTGTTGCAGAAAGCATCTTCTCTCTTGAGTTCTTCAATGAGTTTCTGATTGATTTCTTCAACAACCTTGAATACATTAGGCAGCAAGTTCTTGAAAAGCAGAATGTTCCACTTTTCCAGTGCTTCGGGCATGATCGTATGATTGGTGTAAGCAAAGCACTTCTTTGCTTTTTCAAACGCCTGATCAAACGTATAGCCCTCATTCTTCAAGAGTCTAATGAACTCCAGACAGCCAAACACCGGATGGGTGTCGTTCATCTGGAAGAAATAGTACTCTTCGATGTTGTCGAGCGTACCATGTTTTGCTTTGTGAATCCTGAAGAGTCTCTGCAGCATTGCACTGACAAAGAAATACTCCTGACGGATTCTAAGGATCTTACCTTCATCGTTGCCATCACTCGGATACAGCCAATCAGAAATTGCTGCAGCAGAATGATTCGTCTGGCCTTCGATAGGTTCTGCCTTCCACAGCGTGAGCGGGAATGCGTTAGTCTTGTAACCAACGACAGGCATTACGTAAGGCACTGCCTTAACACGGGTGTCCTGGAACTCGACGATTTCATACTCATCTTCATGAGCTTCAAACCAGGGATCAATTCCACCGGCTGCCCAATCATCGGGCTGAGAAATCTGCCAACCATTAGCATCAAATGCCTGTTTAAACAAACCGTACTTGTAGTACAGGCCAACGCCGTAAAGCGGAAGGCCCAAAGTAGCGGCAGATTCAATAAAACAGGCAGCGAGACGACCAAGGCCGCCATTACCGAGTGCAGGATCGTCAACCGCTTCGAGGCAGTTAATGTCGATTCCTTCTTCTTCAAAAATCTTTCTGGTTTCCTCAATCAGGCCAGTGTTTACCAGTGCATCAAGCACAACACGACCTACGAGGAATTCGATGGAGAAGTAGATTGCAATTCTCTGCTGAGAGTACAAGTTCTGAGCGCACTCCCAGCTCTTAGAAATTACTTTCGTCTTCACCACGTTTGCGATGACGCCATTGATCTCATGAGGAGACAACTGACTCAGTTCTTTACCATACAGGTTCCGAGCAGCGTCTTTGTACTGAGACTTCAGGGCGTTCAGGTTGATAGTATAAGGCATACTAAAACACTCCTTTCATTGTCCAACAGTCTATATAGTTACGATCATCTCTCTTAACAAAAAATACCTCCTTTTTGAGAGAGACATAAGGGGTCGACAAGAAATACTAAATTTTTAGTAAAACTTGCAGTGTTACCTGAAATAACCATGTTATTCCAGAGCGTATTATAGCATGAATAAAATGTAAAGGCAACACATTTTTTGATTATTAGCCAAATAAAAACACATAAGAATATATCTTATGCGTTTTTACTTTTTTATATTAGGTTTTATAAAAATCTTATACTATCTAGCACCTAAATTTTGTGCTTTTTTAACTTGTTTATCTATCTCTTCCCTGTTTTCTTCAACATATGCAACTAAAGATTTTGTACCAAGTGGTACATATCTTCTATCCATTGTAGCCCCACTATAATCCATAGTTTTTTGAACAATATAATATCCATAAATTCCTTTATCGTTTTTCATAGTTAAATGCTCTACATAGTCTCCTTGATCAACAGCTTTTATTTTTCCAGCTTTATCAATCATATCTAAAACATCATACACTCTTTGTTTTTTATAATCAGGAACATTAGCTAATTTTTCTATAGATTCTTTAACTAATCTTTTACATTTTTGCTTAGGATCTTCTGAAGGTTGTTCTTTTTCTACTCTAGGAGCACCACTTTGAACCCTTTGATAATTTTGGCTATTAACAAGCTCGCTAGCAAGTACTCTCTCGTTTTCACAAGCAAGTTCACAAAAGCCTTTTAATCCAGGGAAATTATACTCTCTACCTTCTGTAAATCCTGTATCTGGATTTTTCATTACGCTAACAACACAATAATCTAAAGCAGGATTTGGCATAGACATATCTTTTCTAAAAGTAATATACTTTTGAAATTGTGGATCATTAATTAAATATAATCTTCCTTTTGGAGATTTCATAATTCCATCTACAATTCTTTTCATATATTCTTTATTATCAGCACTTAAATTAGAGTTATCTATTTGCATTTCAAAACGATTTTGCAATTCAATATTATTCTCTCTCATAACATTTACCTCACATTCTTTAAATCATTATAAAAGCTATTATTTAGTAAAATAATCTCCCATTCTTTCTTCAATGGCTATAAGATAACTATAGATTGCATTTAAACATTCATCTTCTGTTATGTTTTCTTTTTCTAAGTTTCTCATTTGCTCATGAAGTAACATATCATTTTTAATATTTTTATTTCTACAAAGTTTTTCAAAAACCATAAGAGTTTCTTGTAATTCACTTTTAATTTCATCTCTTTTTGTTTTTTTATCTAACCTTGCAAAAGTATCAATAAGATTTCTATAAACTTCCATTTTAATTCACCTAATCTCTTTCATCTTTTCTATATAATCTATTTATCTCTTGTACAGTTTTAAATGAAATATCAATATTATCTGGATCTTTTCCTGCTAATATTAATTTCAATTTTCTTGCAGGTCCTAACACTTCAAATCTAGCTTTAGCTGCAATAAATGCTTCTTCAGCCATACATTCATAAGCTTGGTATTCTGCTCTTTTTTCTTCTTCAACATTTGGAATTTCTTTAATCTTATTTTTAATAATAACAGTTAATTCCTCTTGTTCTTCTTTAGTTAAACCTGGTATTAAAGGTAAAACTTTCAATAGTTTTTCATATTCTCTTTCAGCTTCTTTTGCAGATAATGGTCCCATCATTGCTGATATACCAATTCTGTGTTCATAAACTATTGCATCAATTATGTCTAAAACTTCTTGCTTTTTAGTTCTTTTTAAGTTTTCAATATAAGTATTGTTTGAAACATCTGTGATTGCTGTAATATTTTTTATTTCTCCCATAAAAAATCCTCCTATTAAACAAAAAACATATTTAGCGTTTGCTAAATATGTCTACGAAAGATTTCTTTACTTAAACAAAAAATTGAGACCATATTAGCAAAACTGCTAGTAAGTCTCATATTTTAAAATAGCACCAGGTTTTGTTTCCGCAAATTGTTGATGCTATTCCATATTTCTATGGTTATTACTCCCCTACAAGCTCATTATAGCATATTTTTAGAATTATGTCAACTATTATACAGTAGAGTCTACATAAAACTTTACTTTTTCGCTAATTTGTGGTATTATTATAGTAGTTCATGCATTAAATGCAGACTATATTTTAGGAGGTATGAACATGAAGGCGAATCGGATTTTTGGTAAGGTAATCACCCTGGTAATCTGCATCTGTCTGATCACCACTGTCCTGGCAAGTACTGTCGCAGCTGCATCCACTGAGGGGCTTCCTCTCAATTGCACTGCACGCGTCGTTAATGCTACCAAACTGAACCTCAGGCGTGAGCCTCAGGGCGAAATCATTGGTAAGCTTGCCACTAACAAGACTGTGACTATCCTTAGCCCAATCGATCGCAACGGTTACTATCATGTTCGTGTTGATGAAACCGGACTTGAGTGCTATGCCTATGGCGAGTACCTGGCGTTCGTATCCTACGGGACGCAATCTACCCCGATAATTGTTCCCCCGTTTACTTACGAACCCGACGAAGACGATTATACTACCGAGGATGAATCTACTGGCGATTATGCTTATTACATTGGTGCCCAACTTGTGGTTACCTCTGATAAGAAGCTCAATCTCAGAAGAAAACCTTCCAAAAGCGGTTATCGTCTCAAGTACTTGTACAATGGCGAAGAACTCGAAGTTGTTTCTACCAAAGTCCAAGACGGCTATATTCGTGTCAAAGATCTTTCTGATGGAACCATCGGATATGTTTCTCTTGATTACGTGATGCTTAAGGATACCGGAAACAATTACTTCGAAATTTGCACCTGTAACTGTACTTGTACCTGCAGTTCGTGTTGCCCCAACAAGTAACGCGATGCACGTCTCTTCATTACTAAACGACCTCAAAACTATTCAGGAAGGTCCTTAAGATCGCAATAAATTGCACTTAAGGCCTTTTCTTTTTTTACTTTACATAAATTTGTTGTTTTTTCATTTTTATGGTATAATATAAGTGTATACGTTTTTACGTACGAGGGGAGAGATATAAATGAAACGTAGACAACATAGTTATAGCACTTTTCCAAATTTGGATACATTTATTGATGCAATTATCATTTTTACAGTCATTTTTGGTGTACCTTATTTCTTAGGTTATCATGGATGTCGATTATTCTTTAACGGTACTCATGAAGATTGTCAAACATTTGGAGCATTTGTTATGTTCGGCATTCCAGTTGCAATCTATTTAATCGATAGAATTATGTACATCTTTGGCATTAACACTGATAAGCATTAATCTTCCAAGGAGAAGTTCCCGGCATAATGGCCGGGTTTTTTCGTTTTTATAGACAAAAAAAGATAGGTAATCAATCACCTATCTTTTACTTTTTATTTTAAAAACCCACTAACAATTTTTTCTTCTGCTTCTTTTTCTGAAAGTCCAAGTGTCATTAATTTTGTTAATTGTTCTCCTGCAATTTTTCCAATTGCAGCTTCATGAACTAATCTAGCATCAATACTATTAGCTAAAATTTCTGGAACAGCTTTTACAACACCTTTATCCATAATAATTGCATCGCATTCAACATGTCCATAACAACTTGTATTTCCTTCTACATTTGAGTAAAATTCTTGTTTTGATTCATCTTTAGCTACACTTCTTGATATTACATGTGTACTTGAATTTTCTCCATTTAATGCAACATTAAATATTGTTTTTGCATATTGTTTTCCATGTGTCATAATTTTTTCTGAAACTATAAAACTTGCATCTTCATCAAGTTCTCCAACAGTTTCTCTAATAGTTGAATCAACACCTTTAATTTGAACAGAATCCATTTCTAAAACTGCACCTTTTTTAAGTTTAACTACTGTTTTAGGATTTAATACTCTCTCTCCTGTTCCTTCACCTTCACCATAATGTTTTTCAATATATTTTACTTTAGCACCTTCTTCTAAATAAAATGTATGTATTCCATCATGTCTTGAAAGCATATGATGATCATTATGAATTCCACATCCAGCAATAATTGTAATATCTGCATCTTTTCCAATATAAAAATCATTATATACTAAATCATTTACTCCAGACTCTGTAATCATAACTGGTATATGAACAAATTCTTTTTTAGTACCTGGTTTTACTATAATATCAATTCCTGGTTTATCTTCTTTATTTACGATATTAATATTTTCTGTTGTTTTTCTTGATACACCTTTTCCATTTTGTCTAATATTATATGCACCACCTGAAAAATCATCTGTATCTGTAATTTTTTTCAATAATTCGTTTTCTACATTATTTAAGTTTTCCATATTAGTTTACCTCCTTTACTTTTGAACAAGCTCTACTTGTTGATGAAAGTAATTCAGGTAATATTTCATCTTTTTTACCTATTTGTTTTACTTTTCCTTTTTCTACCAATACAACTTCATCAGCTATATTTAATATTCTTTCTTGATGTGAGATTATAACAATTGAACCTTGCACTTCTTTAGACATATTTTCGAAAACTTCAATTAAATTATTAAAGCTCCATAAATCAATTCCTGCTTCTGGTTCATCAAAAATTGAAAGGTTTGTACCTCTTGCAACTACTGTTGCAATTTCAATTCTTTTTAACTCTCCACCTGAAAGTGATGAATTTATTTCTCTTTTAACATAATCTTTTGGACATAAACCAACTGAAGATAAAATATCACAGTTCTCAGCTAGTTTTACTTTTCTTCCTACAGATAATTCTAAAAGATCACCTACTGTAATTCCTTTAAATCTAACTGGTTGTTGGAATGCAAATCCAATTCCCATATTAGCTCTCTCAGAAATAGTTTTATTTGTTATATCTTCACCATTAAATATAATTTTTCCTGAATCTGGTTTTTCTATTCCCATTATAATTTTAGCTATTGTAGATTTACCTCCACCATTTGGTCCAGTAATTGCTACAAACTTTTTATCATTAATTACTAAATTAACATTATCAAGTATTTTTTTACCATCTCTTTCAAAACATATATCTCTTAATTCTAGCATAATATTTTCTCCTTATTTGTTATTTTGTTTTACACTATTTCTTTTTATACAATCTCTACATTTCTTTTGATTTATATCATACATGCAATCTAAGTTTTGAAGTCCAAGTGTTGCATGTAAATATTTTGCTAAACTATTTAAAGCTTCATCGCTTAATACTTTTTTTACGTTTTCAGCTTCTATCCTTGCTTTATCTTCAGGCATATCTAAAAGCTCATTAAATAATAAATAAACGATATCATATGCTTCTAAAGCTTTTTGTGCTATATTTTCAGCTTCTTTTGTTAATGAAATTTTTCCATAAGCTTCATACTCAACTAAATCTTTTTCTTTTAAACTATTTAGTGATTTAGTTACACTTGCTTTAGAACATTTCATTTTTTCAGCAATATCTGTAACTCTTATTTCACCAACTTGTTTTTCAAGCACATACATTGTTTTAACATATTCTTCTAATGCTTTAGAAATCATATCTTACCTCCTTTGTTTACCTCGGTTAACATTTTAACATGATATATATTTTTTGTCAATAAAAAAGAGAGTATAAATGAAGTGAACCCAAAAAATTGGACATTTTTTTGGTTCAATACATAAATACTCTCTTACTATAATCTTAATTATATTATTCTAGTTTTCTTTTAACCATTTTATATCTGTTACATACATTACTTCACAAGCTCCTGCACCAGAATCTGTTCTTACTGCACTTGATTGTAATACAGGATGACGTTCTCCCTCAACTTGAACTGTTACTAAATATCCTTCTAACTTAATAAAATCATCAACTTGTACCTTTTTAAGAAGTGTTTTTATAGTACTATCTTTTGGAATCACATGGTTG
>JAEIGA010009562.1_pt1 | contig 14676 bp, 20 predicted proteins | sample 9270691 | NCBI WGS metagenome assembly JAEIGA01 (sample SAMN17057246, study PRJNA624740) | gut metagenome | biome: biome; isolation source: fecal sample | host: Bos grunniens | place: China: Xizang | collected 2019
ACACATTAAGTCAAGGACAATGAAAATTAATTTACAAGAAAATATATTGCGATTTTTCGGAAAAAAGGTATTGAAAAAGGGATTTTTTCGTGATATAATAAGGCGTAGCCTGAAAGGGTAAAACAAACGAAAGGAATCACAAATATGAACCACTCCACCGCTTCCGAATTTGAAACCCTTATCAATCGTGCAAGGATGAACATGGATGAAAACCCTTCCATGCTGACAAAGTGCTTCTGGTACGGCAGATTGTTCGAATGTCATTGCAGCATGAGCATTAACGAATCCCACAAGGTTTCCGATGAAGCGTATGATTTCTATGACGAACTTGCCGAAACCGTTGAGGATGCCGGATTCAATTGGTAAAGCCCGTCTGATGATGGCTTGTCGGTCACAAGCCGAAACCGCCGAAAGGCGGTCACGGGAAACCGAACGAACCTTGAAAACTAAATAAAGAAAGGAAGAAACCGAAATGAAAACCAAAGTTGTAACAGAACACAAGGGTATTCATATCCTTGAGGAACACGGAGCGTACACCTTTTATATAAAGGCGTTTCGCTTCGCTGCTGAAACCATTGATAAAGCAATCCGTATTATTGATGAATATGCGGAAGAACCCCTTGAAAGCGATGGTGTAGAAGAATGGTGATATTTGTTATCTGTATCATTATTGCTTTGACAATCGAACTTGTGGACTTTGTCGGAAATCTGTTAGAAAAAAGAAAGGAAACCAAACACCATGAAAAATGAAAGGCTTGTGAAACTCATGCACGATATGTGCTACGCTTGGGGAACGGATGACCCCGAACAGCTTCGAATTGTGATAAAAATCCATCTTGAAGCGGGGGATGAGGAATTCAAGCGGATGACGGATATTATTACACCGCTTGTTGAATTTGTCCGTGACAACGATAATGAATTAACCGCTCTTGCAAAGCACCAATTAAAGCGAATCGGGGAAGCACCCGACAAGGAAAACTTCAAAGCGAACGGGCTTGCAGCATATATACTAATGCCGTTATTGGCTTCGAAGTATGACGAAAATGATATGGTAAAAAGCTATATCAATTCCATGATTGGTTTGCTTGAATGGTTTGAAGATGCTTACGAACTGAAAACGGAACATATCGAATTTCCGTGGAAGGAAGCTACCCCGCCCGACGAGAATTGACGGTCACAATTCGAAATACCCCTTCGGGGGTATAGCGGGAAACCAACAAAAATTCAAACCCGCAAGAAAGGAAATTTTATGGAAAACGAAAACAACACCAACACCGAAGCCCTCATGGTTGCAAGCCCCGCAAAGGTTTACTGCTCCGTGAGTGATTCCACTCCTGCAAGTAAGGCGATAGTTTACAATGCTATCAATAATCCCACCGTTAAGATTTCCGACCATGTGGGTAAGGATATCTATATCAAGGATATCTACGCCGAGGAAATCACCGTAAGGGATAACGAGACGGGCGAACTGCGTAACCTCACAAAGACCGTGCTTATCGACCCCGATGGAAATTCGTTCTTCTCTGTTGCGGCAGGCGTATTCCGTGCCGTAAAGAACCTCATTTCCATATTCGGAAACCCCACCTACGAAACCCCCGTTCATGTCAAGGTTGTCAATGTCCGCTTGAAGAAGGGAAGCACCTTCGGGCTTGAAGTAATCCCCGACTAAAACCAATTTTAACCAAACCCGCCCCGTATCGAAAATGGTACGGGGCAATTTTTATGAAAGAAGGTGAATTATGAAAATCTTGGTTGCTTGTGAGGAATCGCAACGGGTTTGTACTGCTTTCCGTGAAAAAGGACATGAAGCGTTTTCGTGTGATATACTTGAAACTTCGGGAAAACACCCCGAATGGCATATCGTTCAAGATGTTTTACCGTTGCTGAACGGGAACTGTGAATTCCGAACGCAAGATAAAACACCGTGCCGGATCGATGGGAATTGGGATATGATTATCGCTTTTCCACCATGCACATATCTATCCAATGTGGCAACACGGGCGTACAGTCTTAAATCAACACCGCCCGAAAAGGTTGTTGAACGATGGGAACTTCGTGCAAAAGCTGTCATATTCTTTATGTGTATTGCCGGAGCGGAGTGCAAAAAAAAATCGCAATCGAAAACCCCGTGGGTTTCATGAATTCCGCTTATCGAAAACCCGAACAAGTGATTTCACCGTGGATGTTCTGTGAATCGGAAACCGATGATGAATATGTCGCCAAACGAACTTGCTTATGGCTGAAAGGATTACCGAAATTGAAACCGAATCCGAATATCAAAACCTATGAACACGGAATTTACGGAAAGTATTCCAATGGTAAAAATAAAACTTGGGAAGACTACTTCGAACGCTCCATTAAAGGGCGAAGTAAAACTTTTAATGTCATTGCACGGGCAATGGCTGAACAATGGACAAAGGAAGGTGTATAAAATGTTTATTCAATACCATTATGAATTTATGTGCAAAATGCATGGATATTTAATTTATCGGAAAATGCTCGATGATACAGAATTACATTTTGAATTGTGGAATGAACTTCCCAACCATGATATCATAGTAACCACTTTTACCGATATGGGCGAATTGTTGAAATACGCTTATGAAAATAGAAAGGAAGTGTTGCCGAATGCCGATAACTAAAGGTGGGGTTTATTATAACCTTGACGAAAGCAATTTTGAATTTCAGTTTAAGAAGGGTAAAACCGAAATATTGTTTGTTTTTTCGTCCCTTTCCCACTTAAAGAAATTCGCTGCTCAAATTGATGAATACATTATTAATTTCAACAACACTATGAAACGCCGATATGGCATTGACCCCAATATGAACGGATACCCCGCAATGGTGCTTTATTCGCAAATAGAAACAAGGGGTTTCAAAATGTATTGGAAAGGGTATGAATACTTTATAACTTCCTTGATGATTGCGGAAGAACTTCTAAAGGAAGGTGTTTTGAATGGCTGATATTCGTTGGCGTACTAAAGATATTGAACAACTGCGGGAACAAATCGAACGTTATAACCGTAAATTGAAACGGTTAAAGAAACAAGGTTTTGAAAGTGATGTGTTCGATGTTTCAAAGCCTTTTTCGGAAATACAGAAGGAAATCACTAGCCGTGGACAATATAACGATTACCTTACCCACCTTCGAAACCTTACTACAAAGGGAAATGAAAAGGTTTACGCTCCTGCTGCTGAACGGGGAATTAAACTGACCGTAGGCGAAGCGAACGAATTGAATCGGGAAATACAAATTATAAACAAAGACCGAACAAAACGCCGGAACGAATATGAAAAACGAACCGAAGCGAAAGTTGAATGGTTGCCGAAGAAAGATGTGCGTTTAATGGAACTTGAAATGAAAGCAACGGTTGAAAAACAGCTTACCAAATACGATAAATATTCCCCTTCACAGAAAGAAGAAAATTTCAAGGTGTTTAAGCAATCCGTTAAACGCCAATCCCAAACCGAATATATCGACGAACGATTTGAAAAGAATAAACAACATTATTATGACGGGTTATCTAAACGGATGCCGACTAATATTGCCTACGAAATAGCGAAAAGAGTTGAAGCAATCAACCCCGAAGATTTCTATTATTTACAGCTTGAATTCCCCGAACTTTCATATGATTTTATGTATAACGAACCGATGACCCCGTATGAAAAATATGAATTGATTGACGAAAAATTATCACAGTTGGGATATTGATATGTATGTTGCGGATTTTGAAACAACAACTGATGCAACAGATTGTCGTGTATGGGCTTGGGGTTTGTGTGATATTGAAGACCGAACACACTTCGAATACGGAAATACATTGGAATCGTTTATCGAACGCATGGCTGAATTGGCGAAGCACAATGAAACCGTTTATTTTCATAACCTCAAATTTGATGGTGAATTCATTATCCACTACCTTTTAACACATGGGTTTGCTCATGTAATTGAGCGAAGCGAAATAACCGATAACACATTCACCACCTTAATATCGGATAAAGGTGTATTCTACACCATAGAAATCATATTCAAGAAATTCAAAACCCGCTTGCACCATGTCACCTTTCGGGATTCGCTCAAAGTGCTTCCGATGTCCGTTGAACAAATCGCAAAGGCATATGCTTTGCCAATGCGGAAACTGCATATTGATTATGATGCTTACCGTGAACTGAACCATGAACTAACACCGGAAGAAGTTGATTATCTGCGAAATGATGTTGTTATCGTTGCCGAAGCACTTCATCTTCAATTTGAACAGGGAATGACAAAAATGACAACGGCAAGCAACGCACTTGCGGATTACAAAGAAATCGTAGGCAAAACCAATTTCGAAAGATGGTTTCCCGAACCCGATTATGATGCTGATGTACGGCAAGCGTACAAAGGCGGATTCACTTACGCTAACCCGTTATTCACAAATCAAGAAATAGGACAAGGAATTGTATTGGATGTTAACAGCCTTTACCCGTCACAAATGTATAACCGCCCGTTGCCGTATGGAGACCCCCGATATTTCGAAGGTGAATATAAGCCGGATAGGTTGTATGATTTATACATTCAAATCCTTACTTGCAATTTTGAATTGAAAGCCGACCACATACCAACAATACAGTTAAAGAATTCGCTTTCGTTCCTGCCAACAGAATACATTACTTCATCGAACGGCGAAGATATAACGCTGTGCTTGACTTCTGTGGATTTGAAATTGTTCTTTGAACAATACAATGTTTACAATATCGATTACATATGTGGTTGGAAATTCAAAAGCAGCTTGTACCTTTTCCGTGACTATATCGATAAATGGTACAAAATCAAAGAACAAGCAACGAAAGACAAAAATTTCCCGCTCCGCTCAATCAGTAAATTATACCTTAATTCGCTTTACGGCAAATTCGCAATTAACCCCGTTGTGCAAAGTAAAATCCCTGTGCTTGCCGATGATGGACATATTCAATATGTTCTTGGTGAAAAGGAACACCGCAAACCGCTTTATATTCCTGTTGCCACTTTCATAACAGCTTGGGCAAGATACACAACAATAACGGCTGCACAAAAGGTGTATAACCGTTTCTTGTATGCCGATACCGATTCGTTGCACCTTATCGGAACGGAATTGCCGGAAGGCTTGGAAATTTCGGATACTAAACTTGGTGCGTGGAAATTGGAAAGCACTTTCACCCGTGCTAAATTCATAAGAGCAAAAACATATATCGAAGATATCAACGGACAACTAAAGGTTACTTGTGCCGGACTTCCCGAATATATGCACGAACAAGTTACATTCGAAAACTTTACAACGCTTGTTCGTTATTATGGCAAGCTGAAACCAACCCATGTTAACGGTGGTATCGTACTAACCGAAACCGAATTCACTATTAACGGTTGACGAACACCTTGTTTTATAGTATAATATCTGTGAAGGGATACTTCGTTAATCATGGTGGGCATATACGGATGTTACACGCTAACCCGTGCCGTGTATGGTATCGGTTTAACAAACTACATCATGAACGGGTAAACCCCTTCGGTTTTCCTTCCTCCCCGCCCCGCTCAACAGCACGGGCGGGGAGGGTCAGTACATTATCAGTTTTAATCCGTTCATTATTTCGTTTTTGATACGCACAGAACCGAAACGAACAGCACCATTCTTATACCATTCAATAAGGTTGTAAAGGTACACGGATTTTCTACCTTTTGTAAACAATGTGTTCGGGTTGTGGTCTTCTGTTGTCAAAGCATATGAAACAATGAATGATTCGTCAGCATCACGGTCTATATGAATAACACCGTTCTTATAATCCATCCACACGCCATAATCGTTTGAATTATAACGAAGTGTGAAATAATACTTTGCAGTGGGGTTTCGTTTTTCAACGAATGTGGTATTGTCACGCAAGAATTCATTATTCACGGCATAGTTTCCGTAAGTTGTTCCGTGAATTAGTTTACCAAAGCGGGTTTGTTCCGCAACAGCTTTATACTCATCAGCACGAACCATTTCAATCAAAATATCGTTTCGGCATGATATGTTATTGCCATAGGGTAAATTGATATTGAAGTAATCAAAATACGGGTTAGTCATTGTCAAAGCGTTTGAAAGGAAGAATACACGCACATCACGCAAACGGGCAATTGTCGAATAAAGTTCAAGAAAATTTACAACTTCGTCCGGCAAATAATGGTAAACACCTTTATCAAGTATGAATTCGTCAAAGCATATTTTGTTGACATTCGGGTAAGCTGTTGATTTCTTGATTTTAGCGGTTGAAAGCGGTATTGAATATCCGGCAATTTTATCATCAATGTAGAAGGTGTTGCCCTTAACATTAAATGTATGGGATGGGAAAGTATCAAGGATATCACTAAAGAAGTTTTTAATGTCCTTTAGTTCCTGCTTATAACGGCGTACATAAACGAATTGTGAACCCGTTTTGATAAAATCCTTTATTGCCCAATGCTTGAAACCATAGGTTTTACCCGTACCCCTTGCACCAACAATGAAATTGAACAAAGCGTTATAACTTAACGGTTTTTGAATATTCCAATAAATCATATCGTAAACCCACCACCCACCCGATTTATTATATCGACGAATATGTCCAAACAGCAGGGTCAGGCGTCTGCACTCCGGGACTGCAAGTTGCTGTGTGCATGGAATTTGCAAAGGTCAAATAGGTATCGTTGTGATTCTTGCTTAAATATAGCCATTCAATACTGTTGCGTTCGGATTGGTTTATACCCGTAAACGAAACCATAACCATAACGGGAAGTTCTTGTCTAACCTTTACGAGAATATCAGCGAAGGTATCTGTTCCACTCATAACACTCGTATCTTCATTGTAAACGGTTTTATAAATGGGTATGATTGTCTGCTTTTCCGCAAGCCCGTTGTCAACATAGCTTTTGATACCCCTACTGTAAACAGGGTTGTTGCTGTTGGCGGTAGGTGTAGAATCCCAAGTCAAGGTATCCTGTTTCGCTGCAAGCCCGTTATCAACATAGGTTTTGATACCCTTCGAATAGACGGGGTTTTCCGAATTGGCGGTAGGCGTAGAATCCCAAGTCAAGGTATCCTGCTTCGTTGCAAGCCCGTTATCAACATAGGTTTTGATACCCTTACTGTAAACAGGGTTGTTGCTGTTGGCGGTAGGTGTAGAATCCCAAGTCAAGGTATCCTGCTTCGTTGCAAGTCCATCATCGACATAGCTTTTAATACCCTTCGAATACACGGGGTTTTCCGAATTTGCGGTAGGTGTAGAATCCCAAGTCAAGGTATCCTGTTTTCCGTCCAAAGCTGTGTTCACATAATTTTCAAATTCTTCAAGGGTATCTGTCAATTCATTTAATGAAGCGTTGAGTTCATTTACATAGTTTTGCAGTTTACCAAGCAATTCTAAAAATGACAGCGTACCATCAAAAGCGATAGGTGAAACCCGACAATATACACCCTTAAAGGGAAGGAAAAAATTTGTCATTTTGTATCTCCTTTACCAAATATTCATGAATAACGACTCAAGGTCATTAAGCAGCATTTCCATGTAGTTTACTATTGTTTCCCTGTATTCGTTTATCATGGAAGAATACGAAGCCGTTCCCATTTTTCCGCATATGTGTTCGACATATTCATCCGCATTGGTGAACGATTCCGAATTAGTTCCTGTTTCGGCGTTGGTAGTATTTGCGTTGTCGGTATCGGTTGTCGATTCGGTTACATCGGTTACGCCATTGTCAGTTGTTGCAACGGTTTTGCTTCCGTGAGTTTCACCGTCTTCGGAGCGGGTTATATTATCGGAAGTATTTCCCGTTTCAGTACCATGCGTTTCACCGCTTCCCGTAGCAGTTCCCGAAGATGTGGATGTTGAATTACCCGTTCCCGATTCGGTAGTGCTTTCGGTTTGTGATTCAGTACCGTCATTCTCACCCGTTTGATTATCGGTTATTTTACGGTAGTTGGTAAGATAGTAATTCTTTTCAAGCGTATCATCACCCGAAGTGGACGAACCGCCCGAAACAACATCCATTCCGTTTACTCCGGCTGTTTGCGTCATCGGCGTATCCGAATAATAATCCTTGTGGATATTGGATTGGGTATGTTCATCGTGCGTGGTTTTTGAACCCGTGCGTGAACCCGTTTTGCTTGTGGTGCTGTTTGTGGTTTCCGTGCGTGAATCTGTGTTTTCGGTTTCAGTTGTTCCTGTAGTTGTCTTCGAAGAAGTACCCGTTCTTCCTTCGGCAATATCCATACCCGAAGTACCCGAAGAAGTTTCAGAAGCGTTGCCCGAATTAGATTGCGTTGTTTTTCCGATTCGGTTAGAACCGCCCGTTCGGGAAGAAGTACCCGTTGCGTTCCTTGAAGAATTCCCAATACGATTACCCGAACCACTTCCCTCATGAGTGCGGGTATAATCCACATCATAAAGCGGGTTATAGGTCAGCAATGCCGATTCAAACAGTTTATTATAGTACGGCATCTTTTCACGAAGTTTCCGACAAAGATAATGTTGCCATAATCCAACAGTTTCACACCCGATTTCCCTTGTATAGAAGTGAAGCAATATTGTCGATTCAAGTACCGAACGGAAATTTTCGTCATAGACGGGGAAATCAAAGTTGAATACATTCGAACGGCTTGCGTTTATTACTTCGTCAACTGTCTTTTGAAGCAGTTCTTCCGGCGTAAATCCGCTTTTTGATTCACATATGAAGCGTACTTCGGTTGTGTATGTACTCATGCTTCTTCACTCCTTTCATTGATATTATCGTTGATATTCTCATTAATTCGGGTTTCGGGGGTTTCGATTTCTGCGGAAAATTCAACTTCGACATTTAAACCGAATATGCGGTTGATTTCCTTGCAAGCCTTTTTTCGTGCGTTCATGCGTGAATTACGGGAAATCGCAACACCACCCATATTCGAAGTGATTTCATCGGTTACAAGCCTTTCCCGCTTTTCAGTATTGGCGTTTTCGATTCCGAAATAGGTCAACACTTCGTTGAACACTTGCCGTTTCTGTACTTGCAGCTTATCGGCAATATAAGGTGTGGTAAGGTCAAGCGTTTCGATATCGCCAAGCGTAGCAAGGTTTTTGCTTCCGAGTATGAACGGCGTACCACCATCATATTTATTAAGAAGGTTTTGATATGTCAATCGTTCTTCTTCGGCACACTTCAATATCTTCGTTGTTTTTTGTGTGCGGATATTAATATCGATTGCACGGTCAATTTCCGAAAGCCTTTGAGCATATAACCTTATCGTTAGAATTTCGGGGGTACGGGTATAGTTGTTGTAAATGATAATGGAATTGTCGGCGTTCAGTTCAGCATTAAAATAACCGTTGTTGCCGTAAGCAACACGCTTTTGCGGAATGTTATAGATATCATATTCACCATCGCTTGACATTTCAAGAGCAGCATAACCGATAACATCATCACGGAAGAACACCGCTCGTCCATTAAAGGCAAGTATCATTTCAAGGTATCGTTCGTCAACTTCTTCGGGAAGATTTTTCCATCGGAAACCATTTACGGCAATTTCGGTTATACGGTAGAACCAATATGCATAGGTATCCAAATTCATGATATCCGCTTCCCGCTGCAGTTTATTTGAAAGGGATAGTTTCGAACCGTTGTATGGAAACATTAATGAATTTTTCATTTTATCACCACCTTTTATACGGGACTATTATTAAGGGTATAATCCCCAACTTCATTGGGAACATTCCAAAAAGTGATTCCGGCATTGTAGATATTTGCGATTCGGTTAAGAAGTTGTGCGTTCATTCCAAGTGAAGCGGAAGCGGGCATAATCTGTGCGTTTTGCAGTTTAACATAGTTCCAATGGGGGCGGGAATTGCGATTCGGGATACCAATACGCTTAATTGCGTATCCATACATATCGAAGAAATCATCGGCAACTTTGAGTTCTTCAAGTCTTGCACCAAGAGTTCTAAATTCGAATCGCTTTTTTCCAAGCGTGAAAAATGTGGCGTTAGAAACCGCACCGTGAACCGTGAACCCCTCACGAAATGCTTGATATGCCGAACCAACCACACTTGTTACTTGTGTAAGCGTTCCACCAACAGAGGAAACAGCACCCGCAACATTTCCCATCAAAGCACTTCCCAATGTACCCATTATACCATTTAACGCACCCGAAAGAAACGAAGTGCCGATATTAGTCATGTTGTTGGCAAGGTAGTTAAGGTATGCGTTTGAAATCCATGAACACATAGGGAACGAACCCATTACCATAGCGTTAGTTACATCCATATCAATATTATTGTAATAAAGCGGGATACAACTAATTGATTCATTGGGGCATCGGTCAGCGTGAAGGTTGAATTGAATATTGCTTCCGATTACATTGAACAATTCGAATTTATAATCACGGGAATCACCCGAACCGTCCGAAAGATTGAGAACGGTATAAGGATAGGTATACAACTTCTTATTGCGTGGCGTATAACTTTCCGTTGGCGTAACGAAAGCGTAATTCCCAAGTGGCCTTGTTATAATGGTTTGTTGATTCGGATGAGATATAAACCCATACGGCTTCATTATAATAGCAGCAACATTGTCAACAAGCTGTGCATGGTTTGTTATTAAATCCTGCAAAATAGTTGTAGGGTTATTCAGCCATGAAAACGAAGGAACATTATTATTGATAGAAATACGTACCCTGCCGATTTCGGTCTCGTCCAAAGCACTCCATATTCCGTTTTGTGCTGAACCGCCCATATATTGATAATTCTGTGTTGGGTCAAAAGGTGCATACATCATCACCGACCAATCACGAAAAGCGGAATCGGTTTGTAAATCGTAACAATAATAATTATTTACCCTTATAGGCTCATCAATCAAATTTTCAGCATATCCATCTGTTACGGTATGGTTTCGCTCAATAAATGAAGGTTTGATTTGATATTCGAAGAACCATGTTTGCATCACATCAATTTCGAATTCGATTTCCGTTACATTATCGTTGATATAATAAGCGTTCGTAATGAAAGCGTAATACCATTTTTCCGAGTAATGTTGTGCAACAGCATAATCGTTTTGGTACATTAGGTAGTTGCACTCAAGGACATTCGCAATATTTGTTGGTATGCGTATTCTGTTCGTATCCCGAACATAAACGGCGTTGGTGTAAATTTGTGAACCCTTTGTTTTCGAAACGAAATAAGCCCTTTGCGTTCCTTCGTCCGTCCAATAAAGGGTATTGCGGTAGGTATTGTCAAGCGGAACATTCATGCACAAACGAATAACGGAATTCGGGGTAGGTGCTAACAGCGATTGTACATTCGGCATTGTATCAACTCCTTTCTTAAAAGGTTAGGGAAGGGAAAAACCCTTCCCTTGTTTTGTTACTCGCCCTCTTTGTAATTTATGGTAAGTGCATAAGTCTGTCCGTTTATGGGACTACCACTCGAGGCAGAGCGATACGAATAAATTTTAAGAACGTTATTATATGAGACCGGAGTATCATTTACGGTAATATCGTAGATATCCGAATCAACCGACAAAGTAAGCGTTACAAAATAATCACCACGCTCGTCGTCCTTTGAAAAAATAGTTGCATTACTGTTACCCGCAGGTATGCTTCGGATAACGGCATAATTTTCGTTAACTGCAGTTGTGCCTTCAGTAACGCTAATCTCGTCATCAGTATTATTCGAAATCGCTAATACATTTCCAACAGTTCCACCTGCCGGCTTTGTATACTCCACTTCAATATCGTGCATGACAAGGGTTTCTTCCGTTTCAAGGGTAGCTGAAGTGCTTTCACTTAAACCCGCAATTCGTGTTCCGTTATAGGTAATATTCACATCACCCGAAGGAACATCGGCAACGGATTTCGGATTAACTTTTATACTTTTCTTTGCCATGTTAATCACCTACCACAACAGAACCTTCATAAACGGGGTAGTTGTCATAAATGGTAACGGTTGCCGTACCCGTGACGGTATTATCAGCAACGGAAGTTGCGGTAACGGTAAGAGTGAGTGCGGTTTCATCCGAAGCAACGGTAAGGTTGCCGTTATTGTCTATAACGGTTGCAGCCTTGTTATTTCCGCTTACGCTCCAATTTACGGCACGGTCAGCACCGCCCGAAGCGGTAACGGTAGCAACGAAGGAAATAGTACCACCCTTCGTGGTATTGGGAGCGGAAGGTGCAACGGTAATTGCGGTAACTGTTCCGGCATTACCCGAGCGGAACATACAAGCATTGCTGAACGGGCTTATACTGTAAATGCTCCAATGGTGATAGAAATAATTGGTGTAAAGCCCAAGCGGGTTGCGGATTTCTTCCATCTCATTGAGATTGTCATAAATCTGGAAGAAGTCACGGTCAACAAGCACACCCGCAACGGTAGCAAGCATGGCAAGTTCCGTGCTATTGAAATTGCGGAAGGTATCGTCATTCTCGAATATCTCACCAAGACGGGTCATGTCAATATTGCTGAAATCGTCTACGGGTACACGATGGGCAAGGTACTCTGCTTTTTCCATATTGAAAGCAGCAGCAAGAACATCAACATCCATTCTTGCTTCGAATTCAGCCGAAACGATGAAATACTGCTTGTCATGCGTGGAATGGGTCTTAACTCCGGCAAGGTTATAATCGCCGTTAAGGTAGGTCATCTTGTTAGATACGCTCTTAATGGAAATGATACCTTCTTTAATATTGGTTTCGCTGTTGGGCGTGGGGATAGTCACAACGGCAATGTTACCGTCAATGATATGACAGGCAAGAAGGTACTTCATAATGTTGAATTCATCGTATTCCGCTGCAGTATAAATCTGCTCAATAACACGGGTTATGAGGTCAACAACACCTTCCATCGTAACGAACGCTTTCTTTATGTCTTCACGCTGAATGGTGACATCATAGTGAAGTTCACAGTTCCTTACATGGAACGCAGCACGAACATCGGGAATGGTACGGGCGAAAACCTTGTCTTTCGCAACGGCAGGGTCATAAACGGCAGCCTTTGCAAGTCCGACAAAGATTTCTTCAACGGTTTCACCGAGTTCAAGCTCACCCTTCTTGAAAACGCTCCAGGGGTTGCGGTACATCTTCGAAGTGATAATAACCTTGCCGATTCGGTTTACAAGGTTGGTGAGGAATTCGTTTCGAAGGTCAATGCTCTGCATCAGCACCGCACCAATCTGCTTAATGACATTGGCGTCCGGCGTGGCGTAGGGAACAAACTCTTTATAGTTCGTGCTTCCGTCATTGCGGATAGCGTTAAGCACCTGAACAGCACTTCCCGTAAGAACGGGGGTATTGGGTCTAATAGCCATGATTTTTAATCCTCCTTAAAAATATCGTCATAGGTAGTGTTTTCATATTCCGTGATAACATCCTTCATTTCATCGGGCTTTTCAACGGTTTCGGTTTCGTATTCTTCCTTGCTGTAAAAACGGTCACGGTAACGCTTCAGCAAATCTTCATACTTTACCCGATATTCGTCCGTGGGGGTTTCCATGTTATAGGAATCGGAAATATCTTCCATGAAGCCGATAACGGATTCGTCATTCCTTTCACCAACGATTTCCCCGAACGAACGAAGCAGTTCTTCTTTAGTTCTTTTCATAGTAAAAGTTCCTTTCTATATAATATTATGGAAAACGGTTTCCCCGTTTACACTCAAATCGATCCGTGCTGTTTTTCGGTTATCGTTCATAAATCGGTCAAAAGCCGAACGGGTTTCCGTTCCGATTTTTCCATCCGGCACACAAGCGTATCCGTAGGAATTCAAAAGGTACTGAAGTGCTTTGATTCGGTCAATGTTTGCGTTACAGTTATTGGTGTTTTCAACTGATATGTGAACGGGAACAATAGTTGATTCGGGGAAGGATATCACCTTTGACGGTCTGCCGAAATAGGTGAAATTCCTTTCGGAAAGACGGGTCATTGTAACACCGTAGGCAATGCCCCTTGATTCGATAATAAGCGGGTCACCGTTAAGGTTGCCGACAATGAACCCAACATGATTCATCTTTCCTTCGCTGTTCTTTTCGAAGACAGCACACCCAAGTGCATTGGGGGTTGCAAGGAAGCATTTCACTTCATCGGTAATTATGCCCTTTTCACCGCACCAATTACGATAGCAGTAATCGGCGGTTACATTGTTTCCGGCAAAATAGTCAAGCAAGCCTTGACAATCGAAAACACGGCATTTACGGTTTACCCATCCTTTTGTGTATTTGTCATACTGTGTGCGGGTCATCTTCTTTTTATAGTGGTTTTCAAAGCGTTCGTCAAGAAGTGCTTCGGTTACGATTTGCCCGTTTGTACCGTAAAGGTATTCGGCGGGATTTGTGGAAATCGCACAGCACCCGTAATATTCCCCGTCCGAATAGTAATCCTTGACGAAGGACATGAGGTATTGAAAAAATTGTTTAGGGGTTTTCATCGGTCACACCAAGCCTTTCACAAATACGGGTCATGACGATAGTGTTGTTGTGTATTGCTTCCGTCATTTTATCCATCTTTTCATTGTTGCTGTCAGTAATCGTTTTAATATCTTCCCTATGCTGTTTGTTCAGTTCGACAACATAAGCACCAACGGCAACAGCAGCAGCAATCGGGAAACCCAACTGCGTAATTATTTCAACTACGGTCATGATAACACCACCTTTCTATTATCATATTATCATATATTACACAT
>JAEIGA010009563.1_pt1 | contig 14676 bp, 17 predicted proteins | sample 9270691 | NCBI WGS metagenome assembly JAEIGA01 (sample SAMN17057246, study PRJNA624740) | gut metagenome | biome: biome; isolation source: fecal sample | host: Bos grunniens | place: China: Xizang | collected 2019
ACTTCTTTACCCTCAATACTGGTTCCCACAGTCCATGCGGGGGTGGTGCCTTCTGTAAAGTTAATGGCAAGCTCGCCTTCCTCGGGAACAACGATAGTGCCCTTGTAGTTTATGTTGGTCATATCGAGTTCTTCAACATAGACAGTAACAGAACCGGTAGTCTTATTATTGTCAGCAAAAGCTTCTTCCACACTGGTGTAGTACAGACCATTGTTCTTAGCGGAGCTGTACTTGAGGTAACTACTCCAGCCGCTGTAGTTGGCGGAGAAAGCCGCAAATCTTTCATCTGGCTCGGTAACAACAGAGCCGCCAACAACAAGATATCCATTGTCGTCAACGTAAACGCCAACGTTATAGTTAGCCTTCGAGGTACCAACCCAGAACTTGCTGTCCGCATCAGCAGTCATAAACTGCCACTGTTTGAATGTACCGCCGGAAATCTGACGGTAAGCGGAAGAGTCGCCTGTGCAGTTGACCCAGCCGTTGAAGGTACCGCCGGAAACCCACAACATATTCTTAGTCAGATTCACATTTCCGTTGAAAGTACCGCCGTTAAGACGGAACTGGGGACAATTCGTATTACCATTACTAACAGAGTTAATGGAGTAGCTTCCGTTATACACACCACCATTGATTACGATAATCGGACGGTCTTTTGTACTTCCGGTCTTATAGTAGTAGATACACGCCTTGCCTGTTGCAGTAATACCACCGGGGTTGGTGGCATCCGCATTGACGGTCAGTGCATAGGTAGCATTGCTCAGTCCTTCACAGGTAATCTCAATCGCATTCTTACCTGTCGCTGCGGTCATAGTGTATGTACCCAGATTCAAAATGTGATGCTCGGTAGATTTGATCGTGATCACATCAGACAGAGTAACATCTGACAGCAGGGTCAAGGTTGTACCGTTGGTCCAGTTAGCAATAGCTTCGTCGATAGTCGCATACTCGGTGTTACCGACTTTAGCCACATTGACTTCCTCTGCCATTGCCGGGAGGCTGACACAACCAAGTGCCATTATCATTGCAATAAGCAAAGATAAAATTCTTTTCATTTCTTGTATCATCCTTTCCTTTAGATGTCTGCGGAATTTACGCTTCCGCCTGCGTGCAGAAATTGTCTTTTAGTTAGCCTGAACTTAGCTATCCAGACACGCCTGAAATAGCTGAAAATAGGCTAAGGCTGCTGCTTCTGCATATACGCAGCTATATGTAAATCTCAAGAAGAGAGTTTTTTTCTTCGTTCAATGCTTTTTTTCCTGCTTCGCTCAGCAAGAAAGACCCCTATTAGTGGAATTTGTGCAATATATAATCTGCGAAGCTCATGCTGCCAGTGTATTCTTGCATCGCCTTTGCTTCTTACAATTTCCATACGTATAAAATCACGCTCTTCTATAAAAGGCACATATATACTTGCCATAAACTTTACAAATAAAATGCCTGCAAGAAGCAAAACCAGGCATATTCCCAAAAATAAAACTGTACTGTCTATTATGTTTATCGTATTCATTATTTATCTTCCTCGCTGTCTGTTTCCACGTTCAAACCTATACCTGCTATATCAGTTATTAACACTTCATCATTTAATAAAGCGTTTGTGATACAGTCTAAAGTTTTTGCCCGTTTTCTATTGTTGTATATCTATTTTTTCTACTATTCTGTCATAGAGATTATCAAGAAGCATCTGTGTTTTATCTCCGTCATCCCATATTGCATAATCAATAACAAAGGCAATAATGGAATAGATAAATGTTTCTGCCTGTTCATAGCTGCAGCCGAAAATTGAAATAAGCTTTTCGGCATATTTCTCATACCACAGTCTGAAGTCCTTTGATTTCTCCCTCATACGCTCTCCAAAAACAGGACTTGTTGTAATCTGAATTGCAAGACGCAGTTCATATTTATACTTTTCAACCTCGGCTAAAAGCGTGTCAAAATATTTACGAACGTCGCTTGTGTGGCTGAGTGTAAATGAAAACAGTGCATCGACCACTTTTGAAAGCCCATACTTCCCCGCACTTATCCAGATTTCGTCCTTATTTTCAAACCAATAATAAAGGCTGCTTTGTGCAAGCCGTGCTTCTCTGCACAAATCGCCTATTGAAGCGTTAGCCAATCCTGTTTTCAGAAGATATTCCCAAGTTGCCTGAATAATTTCTTTCTTTTTGTCTGACACCTCGAAACTATCCATTTTTATTCAACCCTTTCATAAAACGCTCTTCCTTAGCCATTGAAGGATTATCCGAACCCGCCTGAAACGGCGAAATTTAGGCATCTTTTAACTTGTTGTCCTTGAAAGGCGTCAGCCTATCGGCGTCCGCCGCATTAAAATATGCACAAAATTTCATCCGTTTCAGGTTCGAAGAATTTTTTGCAAACTATTTTTTGCCGATACAAGGCAAAAACGAAGCCTATACTGACGTATTGGCAAGTCTTTTAACGCAGTAGCGGCAGAAAAGAGAAAGCAAAAAACGGGTTTGGATAATACTTCAATGGCTATGTAATGTTCATTACAAGTTGCGACAAAAAAAATTGTCTTGCTACATAATCGAAATTATGTGGCAACACATAATGAATCTGACATCAAAAGGAACAGAATTATCTATGGCAAGCACATATTTTTTTAAAAAAGAGCATGACTATTAGACCGGTTTTTGTTAGTTTTGTAAACCCGGTCTGTTTGTCTTTCGTTTTTTTAATGCATATTGACAAATTTTCATAAAGAAACTGCAAAATCATTGACAACCACTCCTGAAAATGCTATAATATGTACACTTTAATATTGGACGCAGATATAAAAATCCCACATAATTTCGATTATGTGGGATTTATTTATATTCTTAAAAGTCCTAATTTTTGAATTTGCCTACGGTGTATTTCACCCGTTTCCATTGTGTATATACGTGTGGTGTTTACACTTGAATGTCCAAGAATGTCTGCAAGTCTTACAATGTCTTTTTGAATAGAGTAAAAGGTGCGTGCGAAAAGATGCCTTAAATTATGTGGAAACACTTTATCTTTAGAGACGCCTGCACTTTTGCAAAGTGCTTTCATCATTTTCCATATAGTACTTCGGTCAAGCGGTTTTCCAGATTTGGTAACAAAAACAGCGCCGCTTGTTATTTTTTGGGTTTTCGCATATTCTGTGAGCATTCTGCAAAGCTCCTTTGGTAAAATCACAATCCTCATTTTACCTTTACAGTTAATAGTTGCCTCTCTGCGTTTTATGGCGTCAATTGTTATATACCTAAGTTCTGACACCCGTATTCCGCTTGCACAAATAGTTTGCATCAGGAGATACAATCTTTTATTGCTTTTTGCCTTTGCCGCATCAAGCAATCTTTCATATTCTGATTTTGACAGTTCCTTATCCTTTTGTGCAAAAATCTGTTTTTGAATTTTTAGCATTTTTACCTTCATATCATACCATTTATGAAATTCAAAAAAGCTGTTAAGGGAAGAGAGAACAGAGTTAACTGATGCCGGAGCAAATTTGCCTATTAAGTATTCTTTATAATCAAGTACTTTTCGTTTGTCGATTTGAGTTTCGTTTGTCCATTCGTAAAAAGCCTTGATATCACGCATATACTTTTCCAGCGTAGCAGAAGCCTTTTCTTCGTTAATTAGATAATTTTTAAAATTTTCAATTAAATCCTGGGTTATTGTTTTAAACATTTTAACAACTTCCTTTCATTAATTATGTTATTTCATTATTATTTTACCATAAACATAAAAATATTTCAGGAGTTGTCAATAATTTTTTAAATTTTATACTTTTTATCGTCTTTTTACTTTCTTTTTGTATATTTTATTGTCTTTTTGCAATTATATCACTAAAATTTTATTTGTCAACTGTTTTCATTAATATATTGACCAAATTTGTATTTTATTGTAAAATATATTTAAGGAAGTGATTAGATTGGATATATATGTAGATCTGATTCGAAAAAGAATAAAAGAGAAGTTTGGAACTATTGAAAACTTTTCAAAGCATATTGAAATTCCCCGAACTACAATAAATTTCATTTTAAAAAAGGGAATATCTTCATCAAACTACGGTATGGTAAACAAAATTTTAAAAGAACTGGATATTTTTCATGTCGATAATCTTCCCATTGTTATTGACGATACTTTGTTAGCCTTCATAAAAACTTATAATTTACTTGATGATATTGGCAAACATACAGTCTTTTCTGTAGCAAAAACTGAATACAGAAGGCTTCACCCTGAATTTTTGCAGGAGGCTATTATTGCAGCATACGGAAGTATTTCTTCCGGCAAGCCTTTGACAGTTGAAGAGAAAACAATAATGGACATAGTTGATAAAATCAAAAAGGAGAACAATGAAAAATAATTCACCAAAGCGTATAGCTCTTAAAACACTAATTAAAAACAAGCACTCTTTACTAAATAATTACACTGATTTAAGGCGCATCATTGAATCTAATCAGTTTACAGTTATTGAGTATAAAAAACATACTAATTCACAGCCTGTGGCTGAGCTTATAAAAAGATTGGGCGTACAAAATGAAATTGAGCAAAACAGCTCTTTCTTATATATAAAAAATAACTTAAAATTTGTATTTATAAATGCAGATATTTCTGATGAAGACAAGTGCGCTCTTTTGCGTCATGAGCTTGGACACATTTGTGATCCTTATTTAATAAATAATGCTTTAAATTATTCTAAAATTAAAAAAGAAGAATTCGCAAATGAATTCTCCTTTTACATTAAAAATCCCGGTAATCTCTTCAGGATATATGTTTTTATATTAAAAAAATGGAAATTGTTAGTCAGCATAATACTACTAATAGCGTGTCTTATAGGCTTTTCTTTTATGATTAATAGCCTAACTAATCCGCCAGCAAAACCTGTAACAGGCAATTCATCAACCTATGTACCTTCCAATGGTACATATTATGTAACATCATCAGGTAAAAAATATCATAAGGAACATTGTATAATTATTAAATATAAAAATAATTTGACACAGATTACATTAGAAAGTGCTACAGACGATGGGTATAAGCCATGTCTGATATGTAATCCGCAAAAAGAATGATAGGACGGCAATCTGCCGTCCTATCATTTTTATATTTTCTTATAAAGCTCGGGAAATACCTCCAGACTCCTTTTTAAAATCCCATGTATATACGCAATTGTTATTCCATAATTGGTAAAGGGAATGTCTTGCATTTGCGCCCTCTCTTTGCGCACCTCTACCTCACGCTCGGTTATCATACATCCTCCGCAATGGAGAATGAGGGAGTAGTCTTTCAAATCCTCGGGAAATTCGTGTCCCGACACAACATCAAAGCTTAGGTCCTTTCCTGAATGCTTTCTTATCCAATTTGGGATTTTCACACTTCCTATATCATTACACTGTCTGTGATGTGTGCAGCCCTCTGCAATAAGGATTTTGTCACCGTCTTTAAGATTGTTTATCGACAGCACTCCATCTACAGCCGTATCAAGCATACCTTTGTAATTTGCAAGAAGAATTGAAAACGATGTCAGGGGAATATCGTCAGGTAGAATCTTTGAAACCGCCCCAAAAGCCTGACTGTCCGTTATAACTGCGGCAGGCTTTACCTTTAAATTATTAAGCACTGCCCCCAGCTCCTCCACCTGAACTACGCAGGCGATTGCCCCGATGTCAAGAAGATTTCGAAGGACTTGCTGCTGCGGCAAAATTATTCTGCCCTTGGGTGCCGCCTCATCAATCGGTGTTACCAAAATTACGGTATCACCTTTTTTAATGAAGCTGTCAACTATCCCCATTTTGTTTGATTTATGCGGAATAATACGGGCAAGCCTTTCTTTCAGCGCATCAATATTTTCGCCGTTTTGCGAGCTTACATATATTTCATTTTCACGAAGCTCTTTACGCTGTGTAATCAAGTCAGCCTTACTGTATGCGATTATATAGGGAATTTTATTTTGTATAAATATTTCTATAAGCTCTTCATCCGTTTTTGCAATTCCTTCTCTGGCATCACACACCAAAACGGCGGCATCAATCTTCCGAAGCTCTTTTTTCGTACGCTCGGTACGCATCTGTCCAAGAGCGCTTTCATCGTCAAATCCGGGGGTATCAACAATAACAACCGGCCCCAACGGCAAAAGCTCCATCGCTTTTCTGACAGGGTCGGTTGTAGTACCCGAAATAGACGATACCAAAGACAGACTCTGTCCAGTTACACGATTTACAAGACTTGACTTACCTGCATTTGTTCTCCCGAAAAAGCCTATATGAACCCTCTCGGCAGACGGTGTTTCGTTAAGCGTCATAGCCAATCCTCATCCTTGGTAATAATATTTGAAAACGTAGTTTTTACATTAACATTCTCTATATTTCCTATTTTTCCCGAAAGTGCACTGATAACCTCCTGGGGGGCATCAATGGCAATGGAAATAATGTTTACGCCCTTTTGCCTGTAGGGTATTCCCATTCTGCCTATAATAAAATCACCATATTCGTGCAGAATTTCGTTAACCACTACTGCCTTTTCGGGCGCCTCAACAATTATTGCAAGAAGTGCAACTCTTGATTCCATAATTACTCCCCTATTCTATTCCTTTCTTGCTCTTGGGGTTTACAATATCACGCCAGTCAAGGTCGCCTCTCTCAAGACCGTGTATCAAAACCTCAGCAGTTGCAACATTCGTTGCCAAAGGCACATTATGAACGTCACAAAGTCGGAAAAGTGCACTTACATCAGGTTCGTGCGGCTGTGCGGTAAGGGGATCGCGGAAAAACAGTACAAGGTCAATCTCGTCATAGGCAATATGCGCCCCTATCTGCTGATCGCCGCCCTGCGGACCTGAAAGAAAACGGTGAACGTCAAGACCTGTTGCCTCTATAATAAGTCCGCCCGTTGTTCCCGTTGCATAAAGCTTATGCTTAGACAAAATTCCTTTATAAGCAATACAAAATTGCACCATTAATTCCTTTTTCTTATCATGCGCAATTAAAGCAATGTTCATCTTTTGTAGCTCTCCTTAGCCGAAGCGGAGTAACCCAAACCCGATTTTTAGAGGCGGATTTCCGCTTTCGCTGTGTTAAAATACTCGGAAATACACAAAGTATTCCCTGTGTTTTTGCCTTGCGCAACCAAAAATCCGCACTCTAAAAATTCAAAGACCTGAAACGGATGAAATTTTGTGCATGTTTTGGTGCGAAGGATGCAGCAAGGCTTTGTGCCTTGCAAAGACGACAAGCCGAAAGATGCCGAAATTCCACCGTTTCAGGCGGGTTCGGGCTACTTCGTTTCGGCTATTAAACCGTTTTGGCTGTTATACCATATCGGCTTTAAACTGTGCCGTAAGGACGTATGTAACACCCTCAGGGCAACTTACAGATACCTCTGTCTGCTCCTTTGAATATTTCAAAAGGACTGCCGTAACCTCTTTACGTATTTTTTCCAGTGTTTTGTTTTGTGATACATTTATTCTATCACTATTTATCACAGATTTCAATCTGTTTTTTGCATATGTAACGGAAGTTTCAGACATTTTACGAAAAAATCGTCTCATTTTTGCCCTCCCCGCCTTCTTGCAAAGAGCTTTGAAAAGAAGGTTTCTTTCATATTCATAAGCTCTACCTCTTCGCCGTTAAGCCTTGATGCAATATTTCTGTAGGCTTGTCCCGCACGCGAAGCATTCTGTGCACTTACATATTCGCCCTTGTTTGCGGCTACTATAATATCTTCATCGTCAGGCACTACACCCAGAAGGTCTATTGCCAAAATGTCGAGCATGTCCTCTATCCCCAGCATACTGCCGTTTTCGACCATTTTCGGACGGAGCTTATTAATACACAGCTTTATATCCTTTATTTCGTGTTTTTCCAAAAGCCCTATAATTCTGTCTGCATCACGCACACTCGAAACCTCGGGAATAGCAACAACTATTGCTTTCTTTGCCGCCGCAACTGCGTTCTCAAAGCCCTGCTCAATACCTGCGGGACAATCTATAAGAATATAGTCAAAGCTATCCTCCATCTGTCTTATAAGATGCTTCATCTGTGTTGTTGTAACGGCACTCTTATCCCGTGACTGTGCCGCAGGAAGAAGGAAAAGCCCCTCATACCGCTTGTCCCTGACAAGTGCCTTTGAATATGTACAACGGTTTTCCGTAACGTCGACAAGGTCATATACAATTCTGTTTTCAACACCCATTATAACATCAAGATTTCTAAGTCCAATATCGGTATCTATCATTACAACTTTTTTCCCTGAAAGAGCAAGCGCCGCACCGATATTTGCAGTGGTTGTGGTTTTTCCCACGCCGCCCTTTCCGCTTGTTACAACTATTACTTCACTCATTTATTTTCACCCTCCGCAGATATTTTACCATAATTTTGAAAGCTCGTCCACTATGATTTTATAAACACTGCAAGATTATTTCGTCATTTTCCGCTATTGCGCACGCACAATTTACATTCTCCGCCTTTTTATTATAAGAATATACCTTTCCTATCCTTATCTGCGAGGGCATCATATTAAGTGCAAATACCCTGCTGCCCTCGCCTGCATATGCATTTCCCCTTAATGTACCCAGCACAGTTATATTACCCCTTGCCCTAACGGTTGCGCCAGGGTTGACATCACCGTATATTACGACATCGCCCCTTGCTGTGACGGTCTCCCCGCTGCGCAGCGATTTATTTATTACAAGGCTGATATTTTCATCATCTTCAAGGGAATATTCAATCTGCTTTGTCGAAAGGCGGTGTTTTTTTAAAAGATGGGTACCATCTCCGAAAAGCTCTTTAAGAAATTCTGAAAGTTCAAGCTCTTCATTATACCGTAGGTCTATTCCGCTGTAGGATATTTTCATATTTTCTTTCACAAAGAAGTTTTTGTTTTCTTCCTTTAAATGCAAAAGTGCCTGTTTTGCCTCTTCAAAAGGCGTATTTTCTTCAAAGCAAAGCTCTATTTCATTTTCACGACCTTTAATACTAAGCATCAAAAAATCTCCTTTTATCTTACAAGGACATCTGTTTCCATATTTGCCTCATCACTGTTGTCAAAATAGCTGTCAACGACTTTTCTTACTGCCTTTGCCACGTGCGATCCGCTTCCTGCCTTTTCAATAACGCACGCTATTGCAATCTGCGGTTTTTCATATGGTGCGTATGCAACACATATACCATTCGTGTACACACTTGAGGTCTGCGCACTTCCCGTCTTTGCCGCAACGGATACTTTGCATCCGTTAAATGCAGAAAATGCCGTACCCTCTGTTACAACTCGGCGAAGTCCGTCTACGACTGCGGCCTGGTTTTCCTCTTTAAGGTTTATTTTTGTGAGGACCTCACTCTTTCTGTGTGTTTCTTCATCAGAGAGTGCTTTTATTAAATGCGGCTTATATCTTGTTCCGCCGTTTGCAATTGTTGCAATATAGTTTGCAAGCTGGAGTGGCGTTACAAGTGTGTCAGATTGACCTATTGCAGTCTGGCACGTATCACCGGGGTACCATATTCCGCCGTTTTTCTTTCTGTTTTCAGGTGATGCCACAACGCCGCTTTTTTCCTCGGCACTAAGCTCAATTCCGCTTTTTTGTCCAAAGCCGAAAAGTGTTGCATAATCATTTATCTTTTCAATGGTAAGTCTTCTGCCCGTTTCATAGAAAAAGATATTACACGAATCCCTTATAGCCTCCGACACGTTAAGATATCCGTGTGTCACACCCTTTTGATTATAAATCCAGCACGCAGGCTGATAATCACTAAAATACGTGTATTTTCCCGAATCGTAGATTTCCTCGTCAGTGGTTATCACACCTTCCTCAAGTGCCGCCGCACCGACAAGAAGCTTGAATGTCGATGCAGGTGAATATGTGCCTGAAAGGGCACGGTTAAAAAGCGGCTTGGACGGATTATTTACAAACTCGTTATACATAGCACCAAAGTTTTTAATATCGTATGACGGATAAGATGCCATTGCCAGAACGTCGCCTGAATTAACGTCTACTACAACAATACTTCCGCTTGATGCATCGCGTCCACCCTCGGCACTGTCTGACGCACTGCTGATTTCATAAATTGTTTCACAAAGTGCATTTTCACTTGCAATCTGCATATCAAGGTCTATTGTAAGATTTACGCTTTTTCCTGCTATCGGTTCTTTCTCAACGGTATGACCTACACTGTAACCTCCCCGGGTCTGCTCAATTCGTCCGCTTCCGTTTTCGCCACGCAGATGCTTTTCAAGGTACTTTTCTATTCCGTCTTTTCCAATATGCGAATTTATATTGTAGCCGTCATCCTCGTTTTCCTCATACTCCTGTGCACTTATCATTCCCACACGTCCGAGTATATGCGCACCAAGTGTCGGGTACGGATAATTTCGCACAGGCTGAGTTATAATGCTGACATCGGGGAATCTTTCCGCCTGCTCCCTTATTACGGAAATTTCCTCTATGGGAACATCCTCGGCAAAAAGATACGGAGAAGCCATTGAAAAACCGCGCTTAACCATATCAATGCGTGTTGAGGCAATAGCTACAGACTGCTTTTTAGTATATTTTTTTGCATCAATATCGTACTTCTGACACAGCTTGTCCATAACTTCCTGTGCACTGTCATTTTCATTGTATCCGTTTACCTTTTTCCATTTGCGGCTTTCTGTCCTTACTGTGTAAAATTCATATTTATCGTCATTTACGCTTATCGGCAATACATCACTGGAAAATGCGCCCTTTGACTTTACCGCCTTTGAAAGGTTATGTATAACCTTGTTAAGCTGGCTGCTTGTACGCTCACGATTAGAAAGGATATATACGTTATACCCCGTTCTGTTTGAAACAATGGCACGTCCGTTTCTGTCAAGGATTTCGCCGCGCGGTGCGACAAGCTCCACACTGCGGACTGTGCGGGAATTACTTTTTTCTCTGTAATAGTTGCCGTTTGCAATCTGCAGGTTGATAAGGCGGGCACTGATCATAAGTGCTGTCAGGGCAAAAAGCACATAGAAAATTACATATCGTCCTGTTTTCACTCTGCATCCTCCTCACCCAAAAGCGTCTTTTCTCTGCGCTTCGCCGCCTTTTCTTTTAAAAGCACATATAAAAACGCAAACACTGCACCAAAAACGCCCTTTACAAAAATATTTGCCGTCAGAAATCCTACAGATGTCGGATAACCAAACATTGATTTAAGAAGCGCTACAACTATTTCCATAAGCGTAATGCACACAAATGAAATCCAACCCATTATGAGGGGTGAATTATCACTTTTCGTATCAACAGCAAGACTTACAAGAAGTCCAAGATACATATACATAAGGATATTTATACCAAAAGCTCCCCCGTACATTACGTCTTTGAGAAGTCCTGCAAAACCACCCAGAATTGCCGCCCATTTAAGGTCAGACGAAACTGACAAAAGTATTACAGTCGCTAAAAGAATATCGGGCGGGCAGGAAAATATTCTGATGTTTTCAAATATCAGGGATTGAAGCAAAAATACTATGTATATCCCTGCAAGCTTTTTTACATTACCCACTGTTTTCACTCCGCAATCACATCGGTTATTACCAAAACTTTATCAAGGCTATTGGGATTAACACTCGTTTCCACAACCGCACTTAAGGTAAGCGCACGGCTATCCTCTTTTATCTGCGTAATTTTTCCTATAAGTATTCCCTGCGGAAATATTCCTCCTGCCGCAGAGGTTTCAACCATATCGCCCACAACGGTTTTTGCCGACTTGTCAATATAATTCATCGTGCATATTCCGCCCGTTGCCAGTGAACTGCCTTCCACAATTCCCATATCGCCGCTTCTGAGGCAGATTGCCGAAACGGCACTTTCCGCATCAAATATTGTCTGCACCTTGGCAAAGTTATAGCCTACCTCACTCACTCTGCCGACAAGTCCCTCAGCAGTGTATACAACGGCATTCTTTTTTATATTATGCCGTGTTCCTTTGTCAATGGTAATAGTGCTGTGAAGCTCACTAATGCTTCTGCCGATTACATTTGCCGCCGTACTTTCAAAGTCGCTGCGGCTCTCGGCAAGCTGCAGCATTGAGCGGAGTTTCTCGTTCTCCGTTTTATATCCCTCAACCATTCGAAGCTGATCATTAAGAGAGGCTATCTCTTCCTTCAGTTTTTCATTCTCTCGTGCATTTTTGCCCGAGGAAATGATATTTACCGCAAAACTTTTCGTTTCCCGAACTACTGCAGCACCGACTCTCTGTATTGGCGAAATCACCGTGCCGATTACATTTGACACTGCATTGTTCCCCGTTTTGAATGAAATCGCTGAAATGGCAAGTATCAAAACGGTTATACACGCAAATATTATAATATGCTTTTTACCTAACTTTTTCATTATAATCCATTCCTTACCAAAGTTCTATTCCAAACTCGTCACGCATCAATTGTGTGAGTGCGCATAGGGGAAGTCCCACAACATTAAAATAATCTCCGTCTATCTTCTCTATAAACATACTGCCCTTTCCCTGAATACCGTATGCCCCCGCCTTATCCATAGGCTCCCGTGTTTTTATGTAGGCATCTATTTCTTTTTCAGAGAGTGTGCGAAATTTAACCTCTGTTTTTTCGCACTTTGAAACGGCGTTACCGCTTTTACAGTCTACCACACAGTAACCCGTATATACTGTGTGTTTTTTTCCGCTAAGCATCCCGAGCATTCTTTTTGCATCAGCAATATTGTGCGGTTTTCCAAGAATTTCACTATCAAGACATACGCACGTATCTGCACCGATAACATACGTTTCCCCTTTAAAGGAGCGTGCAACGTCAGTTGCTTTAAGCATTGCAAGCTGAGCTACCATTTTTTCGGGCGGCAGACCTTTAAGCTTGTCCTCATCTATATTTGCAGGTATTATCTGCGCATTAAGACCAATACTTTGAAGAAGCTGTTTTCTTCTCGGTGACGCAGATGCAAGTACAAGTAATGGCTTTCCCATAATATTTTATTCCTTTCAGCCAAGAATTTTTTCTTTGTAGGATGCTATGCAGTTTTCTATAACCTTTTCTGCCTCTTCCCTTCCCAAAACCTCGTTCACGGCAGTTTCTTTGTTTTCAAGCATTTTGTATACTTCAAAGAAATGCGAAATCTCACGTGAAATGTGGTCGGGCAATTCCTTAAGGTCTTTATACACCGCATAGGTCGGATCACTAAAGGGTATTGCAATAACCTTTTCGTCAACCTTACCGTCATCAATCATCTTAATAACACCTATGGGATAACAACGCACCAGAACAAGGCTGTCAATCTTCTCCTGACATAAAACAAGCACGTCAAGAGGGTCACCGTCATCTGCATATGTTCTCGGGATAAAGCCGTAATTTGCGGGATAGTGCGTCGATGTATAGAGCACACGGTCAAGAATTATCATTCCCGTTTCCTTGTCAAGCTCGTACTTATTTCGTCCGCCCTTTGGAATTTCTATTACCGCCAGAAAATCATCCTTTTTAATCCTTTCAGGATTTACATTATGCCATACGTTGAACATATCAGTTTCCTCCTCTTAATTTCTTTGGATAATGGTTTTTTGCATATCCGTCACTGTATTTATACCACCCTATCGGGAACTTTTCCATATAAAGCATTGCACCGTACCCTTTTTCACTGTCTGCGGGTATTGAATTTCCCTTTACATATTCACTGATTTTTTCATCCTAAAGTGCAATGGTACGCCTGAAATCTTCTTTTTTAAGCGACATACAAAGATGGTGTGACGGTATAAATCTTCCTTTTCGCACTTCGCCCAGAAGAAGCCCCGGTCTTATACATTTGATTTTGTCAAGGGAAATCATCTCCTTGGGAAGAAGATACAGATTTTCACCAAAGGCTATAAAATTGCCCTCAAGATTTACATTAAGGTTTTCCTTTTCAAAAGTTCTGTAGCTTTCAATTATATCCTTCCCCGCTATCTTGGGCATAACCCTTTTCTTATATTTTTCTTCGCCTTTTTTTATGAACACTGCCGAAAAATGCCCCTCACCCTTTATCTTATGCGGCATCAGGCGGTGACTTTCCCGAAACTCCATATCAGGATATTTTTCCGTAAACTCCTTACAAACATCCTCATTTTCAATCTTTGCAAAGGTGCACGTTGAATATACAAGGCGCCCGCCGCATTTGAGCATTTTATATGCAGAGTCTAAAATTGACAATTGTCTGTATGCACACGCCTGGGTATGTTCAATACTCCACTCCTGTGCAGCAGCTTCGTCCTTGCGGAACATTCCTTCACCGCTGCAGGGGGCATCAACTATTATTTTATCAAAAAACTCTTCGAAACATTCAGAAAGCTTCCCGGGATGCATATTTGTCACAACGGCATTTTTAATTCCCATACGCTCTATATTTTCGCACAGTATTTTTGCCCTGCCGCCATTTATCTCGTTAGATACTAATAGTCCTTCACCGCAAAGCTTTGCTGCCGCCTGCGTGCTTTTACCGCCCGGTGCGGCACATAAATCAAGGACCGTCTCGCCCCTTTTTATATCTGCAAGCTCTGCCGCAATCTGCGCTGACGGCTCCTGCGAGTAAAAAAGCCCTGCTATGCTTGAAGGGTGACTTCCCTTTTTTCCTTCGTAGTAAAATCCGCTTTCACACCATTCCACTCTTTCGCCGCAAAAATCAAGCTTTTCACAAAATTCCTCAGGCGTGATTTTGAGAGTGTTTACACGAAG
>JAEIGA010009564.1_pt1 | contig 14675 bp, 14 predicted proteins | sample 9270691 | NCBI WGS metagenome assembly JAEIGA01 (sample SAMN17057246, study PRJNA624740) | gut metagenome | biome: biome; isolation source: fecal sample | host: Bos grunniens | place: China: Xizang | collected 2019
AACTGAGGTATTGTGTCCCCTCAGGAATATCTTCGTAGAGAATACACTCGTTCATCTCCTGCGCCTGATCCATCATGGAATGGACGGCCATGGCATTGAGCAGCCACTTGCGGGTAAAACCACCCGTGATGTCATCTTTGTTATCAATGTAATAATAGTTTTGGCTTCGGTTGCAGCGAATCTCCACATCAAAAATCTCCTGTATCTCCTCTTTGTAGCGGTGGAATTTGCGCTCAGGAAACACTTCTTCCTGGTTATCGTTGTAGCGGCAGTTAGCCCAGCGACGGTTGATATCCTCGCGACTAAGACGACCTGAAGCGATGGTGTCGATTAGCCAAAAATATACATTTACTTGATGTGCTGCCATAGGGTGGTGTAGTTTAGTATGGTATAGTATGGTATAGTATAGTTTAGTTTAGTATGGTTTAGTGTTTATAGATACGCATTTCGCAGTTTTTGCAGTCAAACTCCAAGGAGAGGATAGTGCCAGTCTGCAAACGAAGATAGCGTGGTTCGTTGGTCATGGGACTGATCTTCCTACAATGTCCTAACTCGTAGAGTATGCAATACTTACAAGCCATTAAAGATTTACTATTTGACAATTTACTATTTGACAATTTGCTGTTTGATGATTTACTATTTATCATTGATTGTTTCTCTTCTCCATTGATTGAGTTGGCTGATGGGTATGAAGTAGGGGAATGTGCTGGTACATTCCTCCTCGTGTGCCATGATAGTGATGGATTGGACGACGAAGTCTGTCTCGCCCAATTTGCTGAGTTGCTGTTGGATGGTTTGTAGCGCACGCACAGAATTGCTGGCTGGTTGGTGCTCTGCTGCAAAGACGGCAGTTTGCTGCCCAATAGTTAGGCGGTAACCGCCAGTTATGGCTTCGAAGCGAATATCTACAGGGATACGACGTTCTGCTTTCAACGAACGGAGGAACTCGTTATCCATATTGCGATATAGCGTAGTACCGACCTTAATGTCGTGTAAGGTTGTGTAGTATGGTGTAGTATGGTGTGGGGTGGTAGAGGGATAAATCCAATCGCCATCTATTCGGTTGATAGCGAAGCCTTTGTCTTCGTAGCAAATGCCGTCGCCATTGTGCAAGTGAATGTTAGGCAGTAGTTGCACACGAATAGCATTATGCTTAGTAGCTATGACTGTGCCAATCTGTTCGCCTGTAGATTTGGGTGTTAGCCAATTAGCCATCTTAGGCGTGCGACCGTGCAGCAAATAGTTGGTTTGTCCTCGGTGGAAGGTCTTAGCAGGGTTGGGAATGAAATCGTACTGATAGACAGAACGAGTGGAGGCGTGTTGCAAGGAAGGATTGCTGTCGATCAATTGGTCAAGAAGTTGACGGTAATATGCCACGATATTGGTCACATAGTCACGGTCTTTGAGTCGTCCTTCGATTTTGAAGGTGGTGACACCTGCTTCTATCATTTCGGCGAGGTGGAGACTGCGGTCCATGTCTTGCAAAGAGAGTAGGTAACGTTGGTGAATAGGTTGACCGTTGTTATCCAAAATCTCGTTACCATCTTTGTCAAGTAGGTCGTAGCGTTGGCGGCAGGGTTGCGCACAGCATCCGCGGTTGGCACTCCGGTTCATCAGCACTTCGGACAGGTAACAACGACCGCTATAGCTTACGCACAGGGCTCCGTGGACGAAGGCTTCGAGTTCGATGGGCCCTTCCAACTCCCCATCAAGGGGAGCGTTTAGTATAGTGTGGTGGATTTCGCGTATTTGTTCGAGTGAGAGTTCGCGAGCGAGGACGGCGCGACGGAAGCCGAGCTGCTGCAAGCGAAGCACTTGTTCGGAGGTTCGGTTGTCGCATTGCGTAGAGGCGTGCAGACGAATAGGTGGCAGGTCGTAGTCTAATAGATGTAGGTCCTGAATGATGAGTGCATCTACTCCTACCTTATATAAATCGTGTGCGAGCGCGCATGCGCGAGGGTATTCGTCTTCGTAGAGTAGGGTATTGAGTGTGACCAATACTTGTGCTCCAAAGCGATGGGCGTATGCCACCAACGCAGCGATGTCCTTCAGTGAGTTGCCAGCTGCTTGGCGCGCACCGAACTCAGGTGCGCCAATATACACCGCATCTGCACCCGCTTGAATGGCTGCTAGGCCTACCTCCAAATCGCGAGCTGGAGCCAATAATGTTAATTTACAATTGGACAATGTACTATTTACAATTGTGTAATTGGGTTATTTATCGCAGCAAGTTAGATATTTCATACATCACAATACCTGCGGTAACACTGACATTGAGCGAGTGCTTGGTACCGTATTGTGGAATTTCGATACAACCATCGGCGGCATCGACTACCTCCTGCTGTACACCAAAGACTTCGTGTCCCATGATGATAGCTGTTTTTTGAGCTTTAGGTAATTGTAGGTCGCTAAGCATGGTGGCTCCATGCGCCTGCTCAATGGCATATACGGTATAACCATCAGCCTGCAATGCCTTGACGGCATCTAATGTATGCTCAAAATACTGCCAATCTACGGTAAGTTCAGCGCCAAGTGCTGTCTTATGAATCTCGTTGTTGGGTGGGCAACAGCAGATACCGCATAGCCATACACCTTGCAGGCAAAAAGCATCGGCAGTACGGAAGACTGCACCTATATTATGCTGGCTGCGGACATTATCCAGCACCACAATTAGGGGTACTTTGGTTGTCGCGTGGAATGCCTCGGGAGTGAGGCGATTCATTTCTTGTATGGTCGTTTTTTGCATGGGTGGAGAAATGACTATGGTTTATTCTTTGGTAAAAACAAATGGCAAACAAATGGTAATCAGTTGTTTATCTGGCTCTATGTTGATGATAAAGTCCTCGTGCAAAGGAATCAGTTGGTTGTGGTTGAGAGTAACGAGAGTATTGATGGTAGTCTCATCTACATCCGTTATGGTGCCTAATTCCCCTTGGTCGGTGTCCAACACACGGTATCCCAACAAACTCTGCCATGTAGGCATAATCTCCTCTTCCTCGCTGATGTCGGATTTGAGCATATACGCTTGATGTCCAATTAGTTGTAGTGCTGATTGTTCGTCAGTGATACGGTCGAGTTGGAATATCAGCGAGTCGCTGCCTTTTCCTCGCCAATCCAATACGCGGAAAGGCACCAGAATATTATCAATACTGAGGATAAGGAAGGTGGCATCGGCATTGTCCCAATACTCATTGCTCATGAGGCACTGAATCTCACCTCGTTTACCATGTGTTCGGGTGATGCGACCAATGGCTATTACTTGTTCGTTGGTTATCATTGTATTTGTTCTATTTTCTGTTGTGCTACATACACGATATACGCCTCTACGGTATAGCCCATTTGTTCGTATAGCACGATATAGTGGCGCATTTGTGTCAGATATTGTTCGGAGTGCTCTTTGCCAAATTTATAGTCAATGATAGTGGCATGGTTGTTGTTAATCATCACACGGTCAGGGCGTTGCGTCTTACCTGTGGTGGAGAGTATGTCGTGTTCGTTGAGGATTTGGTCAGCGGTGGTGAACCAATGCTCTTTGCCTTCGCGTTGCAGGAGGTGTTGTAGTTGCTCCAGTTGCAGTTGCATGGTAGATTGTTGGGTGGGGGTGATGCGCCCTATGGCTACCATGCGTTCTAAGGCTGTTGGGGCATCGTGCCAAGTGTTGATAGCAGCCAACCACTCGTGCATGAGTATACCCAAGTCAATGGTCTCTAATGGTGTATCCTCGCTGAAGTCATCTTCTGCTCGGCTGCGAAGTGTTAGTCGTTTGTTGATAGGCGATGACACATAGTTGGCTTGGCGTGTCTTGGGTTCCTTTTTGCTCTCCTTGTCTTTGTCGTCCTCCTCTTCTGATGTTGTACAAAGATGGGTGTCTGCTTTGCGATAGGTGTAGGTATTGTCTTCGCATAGCAGTTGTGATTTATTTGTATTAATCACTTTATCGTATATGTAGGATAGCAGATGACTAATCTTGGATATGCTTGGCGAACCTTTTTGGGTGGTTGAATACATTTGTCCGTAGGCGTATAGGCGCAGTTTAGGACGAGTGAAGGCTACGTATGTCAAGTTGAGATTATCAATGTATTGCGAGATAATCTCATTGATGTACTCTTGTCTAAAGTGTGTATTCAGCAGGTTGGAGGATAGGGGAACTGCCACCAATGGCATTTGGTTGAAAGGCACTTCTTGTGGCAGACACCACAGTATCTCTCCCTGGTGTGTACGCTGAATGTCCCAGTTGAGGAAAGGTAACAGTACCACATCAAACTCCAGTCCTTTTGAGCTGTGTATGGTCAGGATACGCACGGCATTGACTACAGGCGAGGATGGAATGGTGGCTTTTTCGGCCTTCTTCTCCCAATACTCAAGGAAAGTTTGCAAATCCGATACGCGTTTTTGTGTAAACTGATACACTTGGTCTTGGAACGCAGTGAGATAGGGTAATGCGCCCTTTTGCTGTGCGAGTTCAAGAATGTTAATCAGTTGTTGTACCGATTCGTAGAGTGGTAGGGTAAAGGCTTTATTGATGTCTGATAACTGTTTCTCGGAGAAAGGTGCATGCAGGCTTTTTATGAGATGTTGTACCACTTCGTTCTGGGGCTGCAGGTGTTGTTGCATGATGGCTACCAACAATTGTACAGCGGGGTGCGATTGTACGCGCATACCTTCTGCAGATTCTACGGGATAGTCTTTCTCAATTAGATAATGCGCTAATAACTCTGCGTCGTTACCTGTGCGAACCAACAGGGCAATCTGCTTCCACTCAAATCCTTCTTCTTTGAGTGCCTTGAGTTGCTTGTCTATCGCCTCTAAGGTCTTCGCCTCCAGGTCTTGCTTTTCTGTAGCAAAGAACTGCAGCTGGAATAGACCCGTATATTCTTTCTGTGCTTCTTGATGAATTGCCTTTTGGTCATAGATGGACATGGCCATATCTGCCAGAGGTGTCTCTTTGTTCCATCCGTCTTTCTCCAGGTGTTTTGTAAGCCACTGGGCATATTGACAGATGAGTTGTTCGTTCTCTTTGACTACGATAGGTGAGGTGCGCCAGTTGTCTTCCATAGGGGGGAGTTTTGCTCCCGCAAATTCGTTATGAACCCCATTGAGCAGTTTCCAATCGGAGTTGCGCCATCGGTAGATGCTCTGTTTGACATCGCCTACGATAAGGTTGTCGCAAGCTTTGCCTTCGGCTTCGCTGATGAGTGGGTAGAAGTTCTGCCATTGCATTGAACTGGTATCCTGAAACTCATCTATCATATAGTGGTGCAGGTATTGCCCCATTCGTTCGTAGATGAATGGTGCTTCTTGCCCGTCGATGACATCGTGGATGAGCATATTCACATCTGACATAGGCACGCGCCCCATCTCTCGGTTGGTGGTCTCTATTTGCAGTGCGACATCTTGCAGCAGTCCTACAGTGTAGAGGTGTTTGGTGATGGCTACTGCTGTATGATAATCCTTAGCATGTTTGTCAAATAGTGTGACCATTCGTTGGTAAAGCGGTTGCAGCTTGTTCTCGTAGAACGAAATGACGTTGTGGTATTGCTGAGGGGATTTTTTCTTTGTTTCCGATGTACATAGCGATTCGGGTTTGTCAAGTACCTTTATGAAGGTGCTATTTAACCCATCTGTTATCACCTTTTTATAGTGTTTGGTGAACGGAGATATGGCAGCAGATTTGATTTCTTCCACATTCTCCACTAACGGGCGGGCTTGTTGTTGGATAGCTTTGAGTTCTTGCTCGAAGTCAGTGACTATTTGCTTTAAAACAATTTGATAGTCCTTGATATTCTTTTTGTCTTCGAAGAACGCTTGTACTTGTCCTATATGTCGTTTGACTTCCTCTTTGTTGAGTTGTTTGGAGAACTCGCTAATGCTGCGGTGTAGGTTGCCGCTGACACTCTCGTCTAAGTTATGTTGTGCGAACTCAGTGATCCACGACAGAATATCGGGGTCGGTCTGTTGTTGACGGATTCGGTGGAAGATTTCGTCGACGGCTTGTTGCACCACCTCGTCGCCGTCCATGGCAATGTCATATGTGGTGGATAGTCCTAAGTCTATGGCAAATGTGCGTATCACTTGCTGGAAGAATCCGTCGATGGTGGATACCGAGAAGTGGTTATAGTCTTTGAGTATAGCGATGAGCAGTGTTCGCGCTTGTGCTTGTAGGGTGCTATCGTCCACGCGGAAGTGCTTGACTATATCTTCGTAGAATGGTGATTTAGAGGGGTTCGATGATAGTAGGTACAATGCTTTCAGTATGCGCACCTTCATCTCGGCAGTAGCTTTTTTGGTGAAGGTCACTGCCAATATGCGGCTGTGGGGCATCATGTGAGTATGATGCTTGTGGTATTGCCTAAAAAGCAATAGTAGGTATTCTCGGGTGAGAGTATGTGTTTTTCCACTTCCTGCGGAAGCCTTGTAGATGCTGAGCATTATATAGATTTTATCGGGTGGATAAGCGGTGGATAAGCGGTGGATAGGGTTAGTTGCTTATTTGCAATTGCATACCCGTTGGCGTATTGCGAAAGGAGGTGTAGTAGCGTTTTAGCGATTCTTTGGTCACACCTTTTGTGGGGTTGCCGAAACCATAGCTGATATCGTATTGTTCGCCACAAAGTTGGCATACAGCGTATAGTCCGTCAATGGTTAGGGGTTTGTTGCGTTGGACGCAATAGGGGCAACATAGGTCTGCTGCGTGATAGGCATTGTCCATACCTACCCAAACGAGCAGTCCTGCATAGCCGAGATATTGTTCCAAAAACTGCTTTTGGGTGATGGTCATGGTTTGGAAACCATTTTCCACCACAAAGTGTGGGTGTTCGCGTGTGATATACAGGGTGTAGTTCACGGGCATATTTGGCACGGAACTTCTACGGTTCAGATCCTCGCATGCGGAGAATGTGAGCAACAACGCGATGACTAACCCCAGGTGTTTCATTAGTTGACGCTATGTAGATAGACTGTGAATCGCAATGTAGAGTAAGGCGGAATAAAATTCTCGGCTCCCTCGTTGCCTACTCCCTCTTGACCATAGCCCAATTTGTATGGGATATAAAACTCGTAGGTGCTTCCTTGGCTCATCTTTTTGAGGCCTTCTGCAAAACCTGCCACCACGGTGCTGACTTGCATAATAACTTCATCTGCAGAGTCAAAAACATAACTGTTGATGAGTTGACCTGTGTAGTCGATGGTTACGATTTTTGCATCATCTGGGCGAGGGGCGTTGCTGTTGATAAATGGTCCTGGGTCGATGCACTTGTATTGCAGTCCAGTAGGTGTAGTAATAACCCCTTCTTTCTTAGCATTTTGTGCAAGCCACATTTCGTTTTGCATTTTCCAGTCTAACCAATTGTCTCTTTTGCAGCCAGTTGCCAGTACCACCAGCAATATCAGGCTTAGTATTTTTGTTGTTTTCATATTCTGTTGTTTTGTTTTTTTTGATTCTGGACTCCCGATTCTCGATATCCGATTCCCGATATCCGATTCCCGATACCCGATTCATGATTACTGTGCTAACCACAAACTGGGGTTGAGGATGGTGCGGTCTTTGTATATTTGGAAATACAGTTCCGTCTTGTTGTCATCATTGGTATTGGTGACGATTTCGCCTATCAGTTGTTTAGCTACGAGTTTGTCGCCTTGTTTTACGTGTAGTTTTTTGAGTGGCGAATAAACGCTTCGGTAGTTACCGTGTTGTACGATGACGGCGTAGGCGTCTCCTACCATTGCGCAACTGGTGACCTCGCCCTCGTAGATTGCTCGGGCACTGGCCCCGCTGACCGTTTGCAGATACAAACCCTTGTTGTTCACGGTAACATGTTCGTGGATAGGGTGTTGATGTTTGCCGAAGTGTCCGCTGATAAATCCTTTTTCTATAGGCCAGGGCAATCTGCCTTGGTTGGCTTCGAAGCCACCAGCAATGAGTTGTTGTTCCTTGGTCAATGTGGTAGTAGTGCGTACTTGTTTAGCGATCAGTTCTTCGATTTGTTTGTTGAGGGCATCTACTTTCTTTTGTTGTTCTTTTTGTTTAGCGAGCAGGTCTTTCTCTTGGTTCTTGAGTTTCTTGAGCATGTCTTTTTGTTTTCGCTCATCGCGAGTGAGTTTGTCCTGTTCGCGTTTTTGTGATTGTAGCGCAGTTGAACGATTGGTTTTGCGTTCTTCGAGTAGCGAGTTTTGTATGTCGATTTGCGTTTGTATGGATTCTATTTTCTTTACTTGTTCTTTGCGGTAAGCGGCAAACTGCTGCATGTATTGGACACGGCGTACCAATTGTTGGAAGTTGTTGGCTGATAGTAGGAAGAGCAATGGTGATTGCTGCATATCGGCATAGTGTGTCTCGCGAACGAGGCGGGCATAGTCTTCTTTGCACGCTTCTAACTCCTTTTGCAGATTGGTGCGTTTTTGGCGCAGTGTACCCATTTCGCCGTTAAGTGCATTGATTTCGCCTTGGATATTGTTTATCAGTTTCTTACGTGTTTTGATGTCATTGTTGAGCAGACTGAGTTTGTTCTCAGTAGCGGTCTCATTTTGCTTGGTCTGCTTGAGCATTTTGGCTGTTTCAGCCAGTTGCTCTTGCAGTTCTTGTTGTTGGCGTTGCAGCTCTTTCACGTTTTGTGCGGTAGCGGGCAATACCAATAGGCACAGTATGTAAACAATGTGTGTAAATTTCATAGTGGTAAAATCTCTCTTAGGGTTACCTGTTTATATTTATTGGTTTTTGTGCGCGTAGGGGCTTGCAGGGTGTTTTGCTCGCGGTGGGAGAAGATGCAAGATACGCTTAGTTGATGTTTGCCCGAAGTAAACTCCATGTGTATAGGGGCTTGTTTTTTGGTAGTTGGGCGAGTGAGAAGGTCTTGGATCTTTTTGTAGGACAGGTTGGTGTTAAGCGTTTGTTCGATTTCGGGGTAGGTGAATGCTACATATTTCCGATTCATTTTGTCAAAAATCCAGAGGCTGTCGGGTGTGGCTTCCATGCGTACCATCTCGATGCCCAACATGGGTTGTACCGATACAGCGATGAAGTGGTTGCGCCATACGCGTACTTGGCTACTCATGTTGTATTGGTGTTGATTGTACTGCAGTGTCACTTGTGCTCGTTGCGAGAGGGTTTGGTATCGCGATGTGGTGCGGCGACTAACCGAACATGAAGAAACGACTATCGTGATGATAATCAGTAGAATAGGTATGATGAGTCGTCTTACTTGCATTTCTTCTTGATTTCGTTGTAATGTTGTAGTATCTCTTTATCAACTTCTTCGCCGCTATTTTCTATGGCTCGTTCTGTATAGAATATAGCAGACTCGCAGTCGCCCAATAGGTACATAATCCAACCGTAGGTGTCCAAGTAGATGGGGTTGGTAGGTTCGCGCATGATGGTTATGCGCGATAATTCTTCTGCGCGAAGAAGGTCTTTGTGGATAAGGCAAAGGCTCCATGCCAAGTTATTCATTACGACTATATTGCGTGAATCCATGCGGAGTACTGCTTCGTATGCAGGAATCATCTTTTCGGGTGGTTGTTGTGTTTGCTCGTATAGTTGCATACGAAATACTTGGAACTGGTAATTATCGGGGTCAATATCCAAGTATCGTTCGATTTCGTAGATGGCTTGTTTGTTGTTGCGCATCATGGCGTTGAGTCGATAGCGTTGCATTGCGCTCATGGCATCGTATCCGTTGATAGAGTCCAGTCGGTCTTGTATGGCTAATGCTTCTCGATATTGTTGCAGCATGATGTGTGCTTTTTGCAGTATCTCGTAGAGTTCCGCATTGTTGGTATCTTCTTTGGCCAGAGCGATAAGTTGCTTTACGGCTTGTTGTTGGACTTTCTTGTCATCGCTTTTGAGTTGAAGCACCAGATAGTTGTACCAATGTTCTTTTGGGTCTAATTCGTAGGCATGGCGAAAGTAACGGAGCATTGCTTCAGTTTGGTTTTCTGCCTGTGCATAGAGTCCCATATAGTTGTTGATGGTGGCGTTGTTAGGGTTTAGGGCATAGCAAAACTCCACAATGGGTTTGGCCTTATCCACCTGTTGCAGTTGGATGAGGCGTTCTGCTTCGTAGAAGTAGTAGAGGAATTGTTGTTCACGCTCTATGCTGAGGGTATCCATAGGCGCAGCGTGTAGCAACAATAGCCTTGCTCCTCCGAGCAATGCCCATACGATGAACAATATCCTTAATTCTCTAAACACTAAACCTTCAACCTTAAACATTCAACCTTCAACCTCACTTCACTCCACTATGTCCAAATCCGCCAGCTCCGCGTTCTGTCTCACCCAATATTTCTACCTCTATGAGTTTGGGCTGTTCGTGTTGTGCTATCACCATTTGGCATATGCGTTCTCCGGGCTCGATGGTTTGTGGTTCGTTGCTGAGATTGATGAGTATCACACCTATTTCGCCACGATAGTCTGCATCGATGGTGCCAGGGGTGTTGAGTACGGTCAGTCCTCGTTTGAGTGCCAGTCCGCTGCGGGGGCGTATTTGGGCTTCGTAGCCAACGGGCAATTCGATATATAGACCTGTGGGTAGCAATTTGCGTTCCAATGGTTGTATCGTTACAGGCTCTGCCAGGTGGCAACGGATATCCATGCCAGCTGCTTGGGCGCTTTCATAGCGTGGCAATGGGTTATTGCTCTTATTGATAATCTTTACTTCCATATATTTCGATTTTTGATCAGAATCTCTTTTTCACGAGTACTTTCAGTCCGTCCTCTACTATTTTGACATGCAGTTGGGCGGGCATATTGACGGGTGTACCGTCAATATGTGCTATACCTTCGTTGTCGCGTGTGAGGGTTATCTCTTTGGTGCGGAGTGTGTTCATGTGAAGCATGTCATCAATATTTTTGGTGAACAGACTCAGTGCCAATCCAGGTGCGATGACCATAGGGAATTTGCTGACAATGGCTACATCCAACCATCCGTCTTGTACGCTGGCTTTTGGTGCGATATAGGCGTCATATCCCCATTGTCCTGCATTGGCAAAATTGATGAGGAAAGCTGTGGTTGTTTGGTCTATGCCTTCGCCTGCGAGGTGGTAGTTCTCGGGTTGGTATTGGAAAAGATCTTTGAATATGCTTTGGACATATCCTTTGAGTCCGCGGTCGCTATCGGAGAAGTCTTGGGCTACAACAGCATCAAATCCTACCCCGCAAGTGGAGAAGAAAGGTTTGTCGTTTACGAGTCCATAGTCCACTTGTATCGCTTCGCTATTGTTGAGCATTTCTATGGCTCTGTTCATGCGTGTGGATATGTCGAGGTGTCTTGCGAATCCGTTTCCGCTGCCACAGGGTATGATACCGAGTGCGGTATTGGTACCGATGAGTCCGCTTGCTACTTCGTTGACAGTGCCATCACCGCCTACTGCTACAACTGCGTAGTATTCTTGCATGGCGAATTGCTGGGCGAGTTGTGTGGCATGTCCCGCATACTCGGTAACAACTACGGTAGGCGCAAACTGCAGTGGGTCCAAAAGTTCGCGAATCAGTTTCGTTACGCGGTTCTTGGTTTTTGTACCCGATATGGGATTGATGATGAATGCTATATTTTTCATTATGTCGTTCAGTCTATTTGCAATGTCGTTATAGCGTATTATGCTGTTTGGCTACAGGTGGTACGCTTTATTCCAAATTATCGCGCAAAGGTACAAAAAAAAAATGTAATTGTGCAAATTTTTTGTTATTTTGTTGATAGAACAAGTGGGAAACCCTATATTTGTTGGGTTCCCCACTTGTTGTTTTGAATTTTTATCTACGCGCGTTAATAAGGAACGCGCGCGTAGATACATGAGGATTATGAGAGTGAATTACAATTGAACTTGGTGTATCTCGCCATATCCAGTGCCCTCGGAGTTGATAGCATAGGCGCGAACATAGTAGGTAGCACCTGCTTGCAGACCAGAGATGGTGCAACTATATGAACCGATGCCGACATCGTTGGTCACTTTGCTATCATTGGTGGTAGGTGTGGCATTTCTGCTATAGCATACACCGCGCTCGAACACTGTATATCCACCATCGGATACTACTGCACCCGTCATGGTGATGCTGGTGGCAGAAGCACGTTGTGCAGATACTGTTTCCACGACTGGGATATTGGTGAGGGTGTTGAAAGTAATCTCGTTGCCGTATGCAGTACCATTCTTGTTCGTTACGTATGCACGAGCGTAGTAGGTGGTATGTGGGCGCAAATCGGTAAGCGAGCACTCGAACGATTGGGCTACGCTATGCGATATGAACATATCCTTAATCGTTGGGTTAGGCGAGAAGCTGTAGCATATACCGCAATCGGTGATAGCTTCGCCACCATCGGCAGTGTAACCGCCACTGACTGTAGCAGAGTGAGACGTAATCTGCATAGCCTCATCGGTAAATACCTCTGGAGCGGATAGGGTAGTAAATGTCACTTGTTGGCCATAGGCTATACCATTGGCATTGATAGCAAATGCACGAGCGTAGTATTGTGTTTTAGAAGTGAGTCCTGTGATCTCGCAGGAGAATGAACCAGTGGATTTACCGCGTTCGATCTTGTTATCCTCGATAGTAGGATTCTCAATAGTGCCATAGCATACACCGCGCGTTGTGACAGCGTAGCCATTATCCTTAAGCACATCGCCACCTACTACAGCCGAGAACATACCGACTTGTGTAGGGTCTAAAGTAATAAGCTCAGGGCGTGTGGTGAGAATAATCGTGCTGAGGTTGGTTATCGACATAGAGGAGTAGCGGTTGCGAACATCGTAGCGGACATAATAAATAATCTCGTCTTGCAAGTCAGAGATGTTTACGCTATAACTGCCATCCGATTGCAAGGTCATAGGATGGGATATGTAATTAGCGAAGTCTTGAGTTTGCGACAACTGCACTTCTACTTCCTCGATAGTAGCATCGGTCAGCAACTGGCAGGTGATGGTGGCAGTAGGATAAACTGTGGTTAATTGCTCGCTCTCAATAGCAAGTGAGCATACTACAACCTCCTCGTTGTGCTCACATGCCACAAAGCATAGGCAGAGAGCTATGGTTAACACATGTATGTATGATAATATCTTTTTCATATACTTGTCCTCCTAATTAAAACATCCAACCTATACCGGCTTCAATCTCCATGTATTTGAAATCAATGGTGCTGACACCTGCTTTCAGGGTAAAGCCATGGACACTACCAATCACACCAGCAGTAGCACTCACGCCATGAGCGGAGGTAGGACCATATTCGACCCAAGCACCCGTATTGAGTTGCCAAGCGTGTTGATATACACCATAACCTGCACCCACATAGAAACCAAAGGTGTCGAAGTAGTGGTCAGGTTTGATGCTCAGTTCTAAAATATCTATCACAAAGCCTGCATTGGCATGCCATGTAGCTGAAGAGGTTTTCTTCTCAGGGTCGTAGAAAGGCATGATACCGTCAATCACACCGCCTTTGTCGCAAACCAATCCGTTGGTAGGAACGGGAGCATGGAAGTCGGAACGCGCATCTACAAACCAACCCAAGCCGTCATATGTTTGACCAAACATCAGACCATAGCTGAGCTGAGGTATGAGGGAGTAGCCTACTTGGCCTAAGATGAAGGTCTTCATGACCATGCGATCGTCTGGATTCATGATGGGGACCATGGTTGTGAGTTTGCCGTCATAGATGGTGATAGTGTCTACATAATCGTAGAAGCGAGGTTTACGCATCAGGACCTCGTATCGGCCGCTATCCAAAGGAAGGCTATCCACGGGTATAGTCAGGGTGCTCTTCCATTGTGTTTCGATATTGGTGATACGCATGTGCTCTTGCTCTTGTTCGATGGAAGCAGGAGTGTTGACGGTTAGCCAACCGTTGGTAGGGAGCAGTCTGACCACTTTCTTGCGCTCGGAACTGGAAACATTGATAGTACCTTCTTCTGGGTGGTACTTGTCGGCATAAATGGTATAGAAATACTTACCCTCGTTGAGTTCGAGTGATACATGACCATCGGTAAGAGTAACGGGTTGTTTTTCACCATTGCGGACAATCTCCAATTGTGCATGCGCAGGTGTGACCTCGAAGGTGAAGAGTTGTTTGTGGATAACTTGTTGCTCCACGTGTTGCATATTCTCCTCTGGGACATAATGTACTCGACCGCGATAGACCTTATCGGCGGTTAGGCGAGCATTCTCCATGAGCATCACTTCTTTGCATCCGTCACCGCAGGTCATAAAGATGTAACGAGCGCGCGCTGGGATGAGGAACCAAATCTCATTAGGGGTGTCCATGTACACGTCTTGTACGGCGGTATGACGCCCTAAATCAATGCGAAGCAGTTGTTTGGCTGCTTTGACTTCGGAGGCATTACCCTCTAATTGCACTTGGAAAAGCACAAAGGGGAATGAACCATCCAGTTTCGTGTGTTTGCCAAATTCGTTCTTGTACGATGTGACGACCGAAGCGAATGGCACTTCTTGGAAATCTTGGGTGAGCATCAACTGCTGTGCCCATAGTGGGAATGCCCACAGGGATAGTAAGCAGAGGATGACGAATCGATTGAAATGTTTCATTGTTTTATTGTTATTAATATGGTTATTTGTCTATTGTAATTAATTGTCCCATGGTGGTATATGCTTTGCCGTTGCGAAGGATGAGGATTTGGTCCTCGCGTAGGATCTTTTGGCAATTGGATATTGGCAATGGGCTATTGGTATTGTCTATGAA
>JAEIGA010009565.1_pt1 | contig 14675 bp, 10 predicted proteins | sample 9270691 | NCBI WGS metagenome assembly JAEIGA01 (sample SAMN17057246, study PRJNA624740) | gut metagenome | biome: biome; isolation source: fecal sample | host: Bos grunniens | place: China: Xizang | collected 2019
GGAGGCTTTGCTGACGGGTCGCGGCCGCGTGGTGATGCGTGCCCTCACCGAGATCGAGCACACGGCCTCGGGTAGAGAGTGCATTGTCGTTACCGAGATTCCCTACCAGGTGAATAAGGAGTTGATGATCAAGAAGATTGCCGCTATGGTCAACGAGAAGAAGATCGAGGGCATCTCCTACATCAACGACGAGTCGGACCGCAACGGTTTGCGTATTATCATCATCCTGAAGCAGGATGCCGTGGCAAGCGTGGTGCTCAATACCTTATATAAGAATACGGAGTTGCAGACCTCGTTCTCGGTGAACAACATCGCTCTGGTCAACGGTCGTCCGCAGTTGCTGAACCTGAAGGATCTGGTGCAGCACTTCGTGGAGCACCGCCACGATGTGGTGGTGCGTCGCACGCGCTACGACTTGAAGAAGGCGGAGGATCGTCTGCACATTGTACAGGGCTTGTTGATCGCCCAGGACAACATCGACGAGGTGATCCACACGATTCGTGCCGCGAAGACTCCCATCGAGGCCAAGCAGGCGTTGATCGAGAAGTTTAATCTTTCGGAGATCCAGGCTTCGGCCATTATCGAGATGCGTCTGCGCGCCCTGACGGGTCTGGAGCATGGCAAGTTGGTGGCCGAGCGCGACGAGTTGGAGCGTCAGATTGCCTACTTCCGTGAGGTGCTCTCGAGCGTGGAGAAGCAGATGGGTATCATCAAGGAGGAGCTTTTGGAGATCAAAGCGAAGTATGGCGACAAGCGTCGTACGGAGATTATCTACGCTTCGGAGGAGTTCAATCCCGAGGATTTCTATGCCGATGACGACATGGTGATCACCATTTCGCACATGGGCTACATCAAGCGCACGCCGCTGGCCGAGTACCGCACGCAGAACCGTGGCGGTGTGGGGGCCAAGGGTAGTGCTACGCGAGACGAAGACTTCATTGAGCATATCTATGTGGCCTCGATGCACAATACGATGCTCTTCTTTACCGAAAAGGGTCGTTGTTATTGGCTCAAGGTATACGAAATTCCCGAGGGAACTCGTTCTTCTAAGGGACGAGCCATTCAGAATGTGATCCAGATCGAGCCCGATGACAAGGTGCGTGCCTATATCAACGTGAAGAAACTCACCGACGAGGAGTACATCAACAACAACTACATTGTGATGTGTACGAAGGATGGTACGATCAAGAAGACGAAACTCGAGGCCTACTCGCGTCCGCGTACCAACGGTGTGAATGCCATTGTGATTCGTGAGGGTGATGAGCTGATCGAGGCCAAGCTCACGAGTGGCGAGGCACAGATCATGATCGCGGCCCGCGAGGGTAAGGCGATCCGCTTCGGTGAGGATACGGTGCGTCCCGTGGGTAGAACCTCGATGGGTGTGCGCGGTATCTCGATCGAGGAGAACGACGAGGTGGTCGGCATGATCTGCATCGAGCCCGATTCGAAGCAGGATGTGCTCGTGCTGAGCGAGAACGGCTACGGAAAGCGTACCGACCTGGAGGAATATCGCATCACGAACCGTGGCGGCAAGGGTGTCAAGACGATCAATGTGACGGAGAAGACCGGCAAGCTGATCTCGATCCAGGCCGTAACGGACGAGAACGACCTGATGATTATCAACCGCTCGGGTCTGACGATCCGCACGGCTGTCGAGCAGATTCGCGTGGCGGGTCGCGCCACGCAGGGTGTGCGTATCATCAACCTCCGCGAGGGCGATGCCATCGCCTCGGTGATGGCTGTGCCGGCCTCGGACGAGGAGGAGAACTTGACCGAAGGAGTGGTGGTTGAGGGTGAGGTGACGGAGGCTGTGGAGGCTCCCGCCACGACCGAGGCCCTGCCCGCAGAGGAGTAAATAAAGTAAACAACAAAACCTAATAACGAAAGAGATGAAAAAGATTTTTTTGATGGCAGTGGCAGCCATGCTGCTTGCTGCTCCTGCAACGCAGGCACAGAAGATCAACGGGGAGGAGCTCAATGCCACCCTCGCCAAGAGTGATGCTGAGATTCAGGATGTGAAGAAGAACGGTAAGTCGGCTACTTGGGTAAAGCGTGCCCAGACGATCTACGGCGCAATTTCGGCCCCTACGAAGGGTCTCTATACCCCGGGTATGGTGGAAACCTTGCTCAAGCCTACGATGGGTGATCCCGCTGGTCAGGGTGAGGCGGCTATCCGCACGGGTGCTGCTCAGGCCTATAACTACGCTTGGGTGGATGTCTATCTGCAGGGTGGCCAGGTGGTAGCCTGGACGCAGACCCGCGAGGTGCGCCCCAACCTCTACGAGGAGTTTGTGGCTGCTGTAAACAAGGCGCAGGAGCTCGATCCCAAGGCCGCTGCCAAGTTGAAGGGCGTGATGGGCGATATCGTGAATTTCTATAAGCAGGAGGGTAATGTGAACTACGATGCTGCCCAGTATCGTAAGGCTGCCGATGGCTACATCAAGGCCTATTCGCTGATGGAGAATCCGGCCTATGGTGCCGCTACCGACCCTGCACTCCTCTACAATGCCGGTTATCTGCTCGTAGTGGATGGTAACACGAACCCCGAGTCGTTTGTGCTGGCCGAGCAGGTGCTGCGCAAGGCTCTTGAGAATGGTTACAGCGATGAGCAGGGTGGTGCCTTCTACTACCTCTTCCACAGCTGCTACGGCCAGGCTCAGCAGGCCGAGGGTGAGGCTAAGGCTGCGCTCCTTCAGAAGGCCAAGGCTGCCCTGACGGAGGGTATCGAGAAGTATCCTACCAACGAGAACATCATCAGCTCGTTCCTGGGTCTCTATATGTCGGAGCCCTCGGTGGGCGATGCTTCGGAGCTGATCGGCATGATCGAGTCTGCCGTAGCCCGCGATCCTCAGAGCGTGGAGATGTGGTCGAGCCTTGCGCTGGCCAACTACCAGATGAAGAACTTCGAGGCTGCTATTGCCGCCGGTCAGAAGGCCGCCGAGCTTGCTCCCGATAGCTTCGATAGCAACTATCGCCAGGGTATCTTCTTCGCTGCTCAGGGCGACTGGCTCCTCGAGGAGATCAACAAGCGTAACTACACCCGTCAGTCGGATTACGATGCCGACCTGGCCCTCTCGAACAACGCCTACCGCGGTGCAGTGCCCTGGTTGGAGAAGGCCTTCGAGATCGATCCTACGAACCGTTCGGTAGTGGAGACCCTGAAGGTGATCTGCTTCCGTCTGCGCGACGAGGAGGGTATGATGGATAAGTACAACAAGTACAACACGCTGCTCAAGCAGATGTAATTTATGATTTCCAGGGGGCGTTTTCCCCCTTGAATCCTACCCCGAAAGGAAAACTCTCCTTTCGGGGTGTTTTTTTCTGAACCAAAATAGGTAAAAACACCCCTTTGCGGCTTTTAGTTCCTGATTTTTTTCTTATCTTTGTAAGATAAATGGAACAGATTATGAGAAACTTGAGATCTATATTTCTTTCATGGCTCTTTTCGTTGTTGGTCTTGCCGTTGGCGGGGCAGGAGATGAGCGTGAAATCCTTTGAACTCCGACAGACCGATATCGTGGGCAAGGTGAAGCCCCGATACGACTTGAACGACGAGGCGTGTGCCCTAATTCGTGTCCAAGTGGCCTTGAGCGGAGTGAAATTCGAAGGCATGGTGATGGGCGATGTGCAGGAGAAGACGGGAGAATATTTCGTCTATGTTCCCGCCGTGGCCAAGTCGATTCGTATCAAGGCCGATGGCTATCTCCCGTTGGAATACCACTTCCCCGAGCGTCTGCAGGGGTTGCGCACCTACGGTTTGCGCATCCTGCTGCCCGGAGTCCCCGATGCGGGCGAGTTGCCCCGCCCCACGGCGCAGTATGTGGTGATGAATGTGCAGCCCAAGGGGGCGATGGTCATCATCGACGACATGATGCGCTCGTTGGATTCGGAGGGCAACCTCTTTTTGGAGCTCCCTTTGGGTGAGCACCGCTACCAGATCTCGGCCTCGGGTTATCGCACCCAGCACGGAACTTTCCCGCTCATCGATACCGAGAAAACGGTTCTCAATGTGGCCCTTCAGCCCGCTACCGGCTGGCTCGACCTGAGCTCCGTGCCGGCCGATGGGGTGCAGGTACTCGTCGATGGCAACAGCGTGGGAACCACCCCCTGCCGGCTCCAATTATCGGGTGGCCAGCATCGTTTGCAGCTGCTCAAGCCCGGCTATTTGGCCTATAACGAGACGGTAACCCTGGTCGATGGGCAGACCCTTAAGGTGCAGGCTCGTCTGCAGATCAACTCTTCGGAGGTGGTGCTGAATGCCGCCAACCCCAAGGCGGAGATCTGGGTGAGTGGCCAAAAGATGGGTGTCGGCTCGTGGAGTGGCCCGCTGGATGCAGGTACCTACACGGTGACGAGCCGTTGTGAGGGTTACGAGGAGATGGTAGATATCATTGAGGTGCGCACGGGAGGGGAGCGATCCTTCCGACTCTCGGAGCAGGTACCTGTCTACGGCCTGCTGAAGGTGGCCTCACAGCCCATGGGGGCCGATATCTACCTCGATGGTAAGAAGATCGGTCAGACCCCCTATCAGGACAGCCGCGTGCTGACGGGTCGTCACACCTTGTGGGTCGTAAAGGCGGGCTACCGTACCGAGGTGCGCGAGGTGGAACTCAAAAAGGGAACTCCCAGCGACTTGACGGTGCGCATGACGGCCGGTGAATCGCGCCTCCCATCAGCAACCCCCTCGGCCCCTTCGGCGACGGGTACAACCTCTGCCACGGTAACGACCGCGACTGCAACCGCTACGGGCGAGAGCTATAAGGTGGGCGATTACTACAGCAAGAACGGTCTGCGCGGTATTGTCTTTTGGGTGGATGCATCGGGCCAACATGGAAAGATTGTCTCGATGGCCGAGGAGAAACTTTCGTGGGATACAAACGGTGTGAATCGTCTCGTTGGGGCCAATGATTTGAAAAATGGTGCGACGAATCAAGCAAAAGGGGTGGCAGCCTCCGTTCCCTCGTTTGGCTACTGCAAATCGCAGGGCGAGGGGTGGTATATGCCCGCCAAGGAGGAGTTGATTCAGCTCTTCAAGGCCAAGGCCAAAGTAAACGCCACACTCAAAAAGATGGGCCAACGATTCCTTCAGGCTTGGTATTGGTCCTCCACCGAGGGAGATAACGATCAGGCCTGGTGTCTGGATATGTATGGCGGCGTGGCCTACAAACGCTCCAAGGAGGTGGTGCAACCGGTGCGTCCGATCGCCCAATTTTAGAAAACCGGGCTCAAGGGCAATATCTGCCACCGATTGTGCGTTTATAGAAAACTTTCAGGCTTCGAATAACGAAAATAACAAAACAGAGATAGAACTATGAGTGAAGTAATCAACATCAAGGAACTTAGCGAACGCATCGAGCGTGAATCGGTCTTTGTCGATACGCTGCGTCAGGAGATGGGGAAGGTCATCGTGGGGCAGAGCCACCTGGTCGATACCCTGCTGATTGGTCTTTTGTCCAACGGACACATCCTCCTCGAGGGTGTGCCGGGTTTGGCCAAGACCTTGGCCATCACGACGTTGGCCAAGGCGGTCGATGCCGATTTCTCGCGTATTCAGTTTACCCCCGACCTCTTGCCGGCCGACCTCCTGGGTACGCTCATCTATTCGCAGAAGAGCGAGGAGTTTGTCGTGAAGAAGGGCCCCGTATTTGCCAACTTCGTCCTGGCCGATGAGATCAACCGTTCGCCTGCCAAGGTGCAGTCGGCCCTCCTCGAGGCGATGCAGGAGCGTCAGGTAACCATTGGTGACGAGACCTATCCCCTGCCCAAGCCCTTCTTGGTATTGGCCACGCAGAACCCCCTGGAGCAGGAGGGTACCTATCCGCTCCCCGAGGCCCAGGTAGACCGTTTCATGCTCAAGGCCAAAATCTCCTACCCCAAGAAGCAGGAGGAGCGCGACATTGTGCGCATGAACCTCTCGGGAGCCGGTATGCCCGAGGTCAATAAGGTGATCTCGCCCGAGGATATCATCAAGGCACGCAAGGTGGTCGAGGAGGTCTATATGGATGAGAAGATCGAGAAGTATATCATCGATATCATCTTCGCCACGCGCGAACCCGCCGAGTACAACCTCCAAAAGTTGCAGTCGCTGATCGCCTACGGTGGTTCGCCTCGCGCCTCGATCTCGCTGGCCAAGGCAGCCCGTGCCTATGCTTTCATTCGTCGCCGTGGCTACGTCATCCCCGAGGATGTGCGTGCCGTCTGCCACGATGTATTGCGTCACCGCATCGGTCTTACCTACGAGGCTGAGGCTGAGAATATTACCTCGGAGGAGATTATTACTGAGATTTTGAATAACGTCATCGTGCCTTAATCATTTTGAGGGGTGTTTTCGGCGTTACGGGAATCTGGTGTGAAGGTCACATACAAAAAGTATGCTCCCTCCACACCAAATTCCCAAGCCTTGAAAACCCCGCCTCAAAATAATTAAGGAGGAGCGGAAGAGGAGTGTTTTCTGCGTTACGCCCAATCCGAGGTGAAGGTCGCATACGACAAGTATGCTCCCTCCACACCGAATACGGCAAGCCTTGAAAACCCCGCCTCAAAATAATTAAGGAGGAGCGGAAGAGGAGTGTTTTCTGCGTTACGTCCAATCCGAGGTGAAGGTCACATACGACAAGTATGCTCCCTCCACGCCGAATACGGCAAGCCTTGAAAACCCCGCCCCCAAATAATTAACGAATAGTTTTCCTTTCCGAACCGCCACGTTCAAAGAACCAAAAAACATGCAGGAGAACGAAAACGATATCCTGAAGCGAGTCCGAAAAATAGAGATCAAGACGCGCGGTCTCTCGAATGAGATCTTTGCCGGAAAGTACCACACGGCCTTCCGAGGACGCGGTATGTCCTTCTCGGAGGTGCGCGAGTACCGTGCCGGAGATGATGTGCGCGACATCGATTGGAACGTTACGGCCCGCTCCCGCACCCCTCACATCAAGGTCTATGAGGAGGAGCGCGAGCTGACCATGATGCTCTTGGTGGATGTCTCCTCGTCGCGTCTCTTCGGCTCTACGGAGCGCATGAAGAAGTCCATCATCACCGAAATCGCCGCTGTGTTGGCCTTCTCGGCCGCCCAGAACAACGACAAGGTGGGTTGCATCTTCTTCTCGGATCGCATCGAGAAGTTTATACCCCCCAAAAAGGGGCGTAGCCACATTCTGATGATCATCCGCGAACTCATCGGCTTCGAGCCCGAGCACCGCGAGACGAAGCTCTCAGAGGCGGTGCGCTACCTGACGAATGTGATCAAGAAGCGCTGCACGACCTTTATCCTCTCCGACTTTATCAATCCGGAGTCGGATCGCGAGGTATTATCCGATGCCTTGAAGATTGCCGGTGGGAAGCATGACCTGGTGGCCATTCGAGTGGTCGATCCGCGCGAGCAGGAGTTGCCCGATGTGGGAATCGTGGAGTTGCGCGATGCCGAGACGGGCGAGAAATCATGGATCGATACCTCGTCGCGTGCCGTAAGAGAGTATTTCCGTGTCGAGACCGAGAAACGGAGTGCCGAGATGGAGAGCCTTTTGAAACACAACCGAATAGACACGGCATCTATCCTGACCAATGAGGATTATGTCGTAGAACTGATCAAACTCTTCAAAAAACGATGAAACGTCTTCTCTCGCTCACGATTATAGCCCTTGTGGCCTTTGCTATGGGGCTTCGAGCCCAGTCGCAGCCGCCGCGTGTGTCGGCCACTGTGGAGCCCGATACAATCCGTATCGGTGACTGCTTCACCTATTCGATCGAGGTCGCGCGCGACTTGGCGCAGGTCGCTGAATTCCCGAAATTCAGACACGAAAAACGGGAGGGAGAGGCCGATGTGGAACTCGTGGAGGAGTTCCCGGCTGACACCCTGAAACGCGAGGGGCGTATGTTGTATCTGCGCAAGCGTTACCGCATGCAGGCCTTCGATGAGGGACTTATTCACCTAGGGCGTGCGATGGTACTCTATGCCGACAAGAACATGGTTGATACCCTCTACGCCGAGGATTCACTCCGCTTGGTGGTGGCTCCGATCGAGATCGACTCGGCCGCTATGGCGGCAGGGGTGCGCGATCTGAAGCCCCAAAGAAACCTCTCGTTCAAATTCGGCGAGGTGAGTGGCTATCTGCTGTGGGGGCTCCTCGCTCTGCTTCTGATCGCCGTTGCCTTCTACTTGATAAGGCGCGAGTTGGCACGCCGTGGCAAGAAGTTGGGCGACCTCTTCAAGCCTGCTCCGCCCCTTCCGCCCCATGTGGTGGCCATCCGTGCGCTCGAGGAGTTGCACCACCGCAAACTTTGGCAGCATGGCAACTACAAAGGCTACTACTCGGAACTTACCGATATCCTGCGTACCTACCTGGATGGTCGCTACGGCATCGGAGCCATGGAGATGACCTCGGACGAGATCATCGAGGCGCTCCGTTCGCTCTCTCAAGAAGAGTTGCCCAAGAAGGCGGCGATGGATCTCGGAGCCATCCTGCGCAACGGAGATTTGGTGAAATTTGCCAAGTTCGAGCCCGAGGCCGAGCAGAATGAAAACGACTACACGAAGGCCTACTACTTTGTCGAGGAGACCAAACTCCAGGAGGAGGTTCCCTCGGAGGGGGAGGGGGTCGTTAATGGCTGAAAATGATGAAAAGAGGAGTCATGGATAAGATGATTATGCCGCGCATGAGGTGGTTGGGAGTGCTCCTCCTGCTGCTTGTCGCATTGCCTGCTTGGGCACAGAAGTATCCCGAGCGCAGTTTGGTGCGCCGTGGCAATCGTGCCTTCGAAAGCGAGAAGTACGACCGCAGTATCGACCGCTACCGCGAGGCCGGAGAGTTTGCTCCCGAGTGCTGGGAGGCAACCTACAACCTCGGCAATGCCCTCTACCGCACCGAGCAGTACGACAAGGCGGCCGAGGCTCTGCGGCGGGCGGCTGCAGATTCGCTCCGCACTCCCGAGGAGCGGGCCGAAGCCTACTACAACCTGGCTGATGTGCAGTATAAACAGCAGAAGTTGCCCGAGGCTCTGGAGAGTCTGAAATCCTCTCTGCGGTTGAACCCTGCCGACGAGGATGCCAAGTTCAACTATACGCTCATCAAACGGCAGATGCAGCAGCAGGAGAACGAGCAGAATCAAGACCAGCAGCAACAGCAACAACAACAGCAGAACCAGGATCAGCAGCAGAACCAGGATCAACAGAATCCGCAGCAGGAGCAACAACCCGAGCAGCAACAGGGAGAACCCCAGGAGCAGCAAGCAGAGCCTCAACCTCAGGAGGGATCGCTCTCCGATCAGGAGTTGGAGCAGATGCTCGAGGCAATTCAGGCACAGGAGGATGAGACCCAGGAGAAGCTCAAAGAGAGGCGGGCTGTGGTTGTGAAGGGGAATAAAAACTGGTAATTTTTTGATTTTATAGGGCATCTTTTCCTTCTCCTTGCTTGGCAAGAATGGGTAGTACCCGAAGTACAACCCATCTATGGCAATCGTCGGTCGAAGAAAAATCTGCTCCTCTAAAATCAAAAAATAGTGCATAGGAAGGCTCACGGGTAAATCCTGCACCTACGCATTTTTCCCTTGCCTCCGTTGATTAGACTTTTTTGAAAAAATGGAATACAGCTTTCATTCGCCCCACTGGTTGTGGGCTTTGTTGATCCTCATCCCGATGGTGGGGTGGTATCTCTACCGTACCTTGAAAGGGGGAGCAACCCTTCAGTTTTCTACCCTCCAAGGGTTGAAGCGTGCTCCGCGCACTTGGCGTTACTACTTACGTCATCTCCCTTTCGTCTTGCGCTGTGCTGCCGTGGCGTTGATGATTCTTGCCTTGGCACGACCGCGAACCTCGGAGCACAACACCAATACCTCGACCGAGGGTATCGATATCGTGCTGGCACTCGATATCTCGGGTTCGATGTTGGCTCGTGACTTCAAGCCCGACCGCTTGGAGGCCGCCAAGCAGATGGCCGGAGAGTTTATTGCCGATCGTGCGGGTGACCGCATCGGTCTCACGGTCTTTGCCGGGGAGGCCTTCACGCAGAGTCCCCTGACGACCGACTATGCCACGTTGCAGACCCTTTTGGCTCGTCTGCGAAGCGGTATCATCGAGGATGGTACGGCCATCGGTAACGGATTGGCTACGGCTATCAACCGACTGCGCGAGAGCGAGGCCAAATCGAAGGTGGTGATCCTCTTGACCGATGGCGTGAACAACCGCGGACAGATCGCCCCGCTGATGGCGGCCGAGATCGCCCGCGAAACGGGTATCCGTGTCTATACGATCGGTGTCGGAACGCGCGGAGAGGCTCCCTATCCGGCCTACGATATGTTTGGAAAGTTGACCTTCATCAAGCAACCGGTGGAGATCGACGAAAAGACCCTCGGAAAGATTGCCGAACTCACCGGCGGCCGTTATTTCCGTGCGACAAATAACGAAGCGTTGCGAGCCATCTATGAGGAGATCAATCAATTGGAGAAGAGCAAGGTGGAGGTTTTCGAGTTTACGACCTACAACGAAAAGTTTATGCCCCTCTTATTCCTGGCCCTTCTCCTTGTGGTGGCAGAGATTCTGCTCACGAAATTGCTGTTTAATCGCTTGCCGTAAGCCAACTCGATTTTCAGAATCACTTCTTCCGAAACGAATGATATAAATTGAAAAATAACCCGATATAAACCCTTGCTCCATAGATGTTTAGATTTGCTTATCCGGCCGCTTTGTGGCTCTTGATTTTGATCCCGCTTGTGGTGGTTCTCTACGGAGTGGCTGCCGTGCGCCGTCGTCGTCGTTTGGCTCGTTTTGGAGAATCTACGACCCTTCGAGCCTTGATGCCCGACTACTCCAAGGGACGCAATGTTTTGAAGATGCTTCTGCTGCTCGTGTCGCTCTTCTTTTTGGTGATTGCCGTGGCGCGTCCGCAGTTTGGCTCGAAGTTGAAGGAGGAGAAGAGCGAAGGAATTGAGATGATGCTTGTGGTCGATGTCTCGAACTCGATGCTGGCCGAGGACTTCGAACCCTCGCGCCTCGAGCGCACGAAGTATGCCATCGGCAAGCTCTTCGAAGGGCTCAAGCAGGATCGTGTGGGGCTCGTGGTCTTTGCCGGAGAGGCGAAGGTGCAGCTCCCGATTACGACCGACTACCGCATGGCGCGCGCCTTTACGAAGCGGATCTCTCCCTCGCTGGTATCGGTGCAGGGTACCGACCTGGCCCAGGCCTTGTCGTTGGCTACGATCTCCTTTTCGAGTACTACGGGGGTGAATCGCAGTCGGGCCATTATTTTGATCACCGATGGTGAGGGACATTCCGGAGATATAATGGCCGCTGCCGAGCAGGCCAAGGCCGAGGGAATTCGTATCTACACGATCGGTATCGGAACGCCCGAGGGGGCTCCGATTCAGATCGACGGAGAGTTCCTCAAGGATGAGAAGGGCGATATGGTGGTAACCAAACTCGACGAGGCGACCCTGGAGTCGATTGCCCAAGCCACCGATGGCCTTTATGTGCGTGCCTCGAAGCAGGATTTGGGTCTTGATGAGGTGGTGCGTGAGATCAATGCAATGGAGAAGAGCGAGTTGGAGACCCTGCGCTTCGAGGAGTATAACGAGCAGTATGCTTATGCCCTGGTGGTGGCTTTGGTGCTTCTGCTCTTGGAGTTTGCGCTCTTGGATCGTCGCAACCCGTTGCTCTCTCACCTCAATATTTTCAGACGTTAAAGAGAGTATGTATCGTTCGCTTGCAACCTACCTCGAACGCTTGGAGCGCGAGGGTGAGTTGGTGCGGGTTAAGGTGCCCGTATCGACCGAATACGAAATAGCAGAGATCACCGACCGCCTCTCCAAGACCCCGGGGGGCGGTCCGGCTCTTTTGTTCGAACAGACCGGAAGCGATTTCCCGGTCGTAACCAATATGATGGGGTCCGATCGCCGTATGGCCCTGGCCCTGGGCGTGGAGCGCCTGGAGGAGATCGGCGAACGCATCGACTCCCTGCTTAAGCAGGCCACCACGCCGCCCGATGGGTTGTGGGGCAAACTCAAGATGTTGCCCCTATTGGCCGAGGTGTCGCGCTGGATGCCCCGCACCCGCAAGGGGCGCGGTGCCGCGCAGGAGGTGGTTTGGCAGGGCGACGAGGTGGATCTCACCAAGCTCCCGATTCTTAAGTGTTGGCCTTGTGACGGAGGTCGTTTTGTTACTCTCCCGATGGTCAATACGATCGACCCCGAGACAGGTATTCGCAATGTGGGAATGTACCGCATGCAGCTCTTTGATCGCAACACCACGGGCATGCATTGGCACCTGCATAAGACCGGAGCCCGCCACTACGAGGCCTACAAGCGTTTGGGGCGCAAGATGCCCGTGACGGTGGCCTTGGGAGGTGATCCCGCCTATACCTATGCCGCTACGGCCCCCATGCCCGACAACATGGACGAATACCTCTTGGCCGGCTTTTTGCGCCGCAAACCGGTAACGCTTGTCAAGTCGCTCACGAACGACATTTTTATCCCCGAAGATTGCGATTTCGTGATCGAGGGCTATGTCGATCCCGCGGAGGAGAAGGTGGTGGAGGGGCCCTTTGGCGACCATACGGGCTTCTACTCGCTCACGGATCGCTATCCGCGCCTCCATGTGACGGCGATCACCCATCGCCGTGCGGCCGTGTGGCCCGCGACGATTGTGGGCGTTCCTCCCCAGGAGGATGCCTACATTGCCAAGGCTACGGAGCGGATCTTCCTGGCTCCGATCCGCCTGGCCGTGCAGCCCGAGGTGCGCGATCTTTGGATGCCCACGGCCGGTACGGCCCACAACCTGGCCGTGGTCTCGATCGACCATCGCTACGAGGGGCAGGCCCGCAAGGTGGCCCAGGGGCTTTGGGGGGCCGGACAGATGATGTTCAACAAATATCTGATGGTAACCTCTTCGGCGTGTGATATTCGCTCCTTGGACTCCCTGGCAGCCCTTATCCGCCGGGTGGATCCCGTGCGCGACATCCACTTCGGTGAGGGGGTGCTCGATGTGTTGGATCATGCCACGGCTACCTGCGGTTATGGGGGAAAGGCCTTTCTCGATGCCTCGCGGATCGACCCCGCGACTCCCGAGCCCAAGATCACGCTTCCGCGCAGTTACGAGCCCGTCGGCGGGGTGCAGTTGGTCAATACTGCCTTTGTCGAGCGGTGGAGTACGCTGGTGCTCTATGCCGACCGCGACTGCTACGACGAGGTCGATGTGCCGGCCTATTTGGAGCGCAACAACCTGCGCGGAATCCATTTTGTCCTGCTCTTCGATTACCGCGCGGCCGGTTTCATGAACGACGAGGATCTCTTGTGGTTGGCCGCAGCCAATACCGACCCCGGGCGCGATCTCTCGCTTTGGGAGGGGTCGCTTATCCTCGATGCCCGAAGCAAACGCCCCGGGGTGGGGAAGAACCCCGCCCGTTTTCCCAATATCGTAACCTCGATTCCCGAGACGATCCATCGGGTGGATGAGCGGTGGAGTGAGTATGGGCTGGGAGAGTTAGTCCCCTCGCCCTCGCGTCGCTACCGCAAACTTTGGCTCTCGGACGAAGCACAGTGGTAAACCGTCTGGCCTATGGGGTACTTTGATTCGCGAGAGATTCGGGGGCTGATGCTCTTCATTCCGCTGATGCTTTTGGTGGGGGTAGGGTGGTTTGTGGTCGAGGTGCGCCGCATGGATCACCGCGTGGAGACTCTGCAACTGGCCGATGATCCCCTGCCGGCTGACTCGATCCACCTCTTTTATTTCGACCCCAACACGATCTCCTACGACTCGCTCAAGTTGCTCGGCTTCTCGAAGATGCAGGCACGTCAACTGCTTCACTACCGCGCGGCGGGCAAGGTCTACCGCATGGCCGAGGATTTGGATGGGATCTACGGCATGACCGATTCGCTCTTTCAGCGTGTTCGGCCCTATGTGCGCATCGGCCGTGAATATGCCTTTCAACCCAAGGCCCAGGGTGCTTGGCGAGAGTTTGACTCGGCTCCCCGTCGCACGTTCCAACCCCCGAAAGCGGCCATCCCGATCGACAGCCTCACGGTGGAGGTGTTGCGTGCCATGGGATTCTCGATCCGTTGGAGCGAGGCCTTTGTCGATTGCCACCGCCGCCGTGGCATCCGCTCCACTGAGGAGATGCGCGAACTGAATTTTATTGGGGATTCGATTACCGACCTATTGACCCCCTGGCTCCTCTTCCCCGCCCCCAAGCAGGACCCCTTTGAGGCCCCCGTGGAGCTCAACGGGGCCGATTCGGCCACCCTTCGGTCGGTCTACGGTATTGGCGAAAAGACGGTCATGGAGATCATTCGCTACCGCAACAGGCTCGGTGGATTCCACCGTGTAGAGCAACTTGCGGAGGTAAAAGGGGTAACAGAGGCCAATTATGAGAAAATTTTGCAACAAATTTGGTGCGATTCCTTTCAAATTCAAAAAATTGATATTAACTTTGCGCCCGCTGAGCGCATAAAGGGTCATCCCTATATGGAGCCGCGCACATTTAGAAAACTAATAAGCAAGCGACAACAGCGCAAATCGAAAGGAGGTTGGAGTACCGTAGAAGAGATGGTTGAAGAGGACATATTGACACCCGACGAGGCCCAAAGGCTGCGTCCCTATCTTCGTTTCGGTACACAAGAATCCGAGTAGCGTGTTGCAAAAGTCAAAAAAGGCGAGGTGGAGCCTGCAAAGTAGAGGGGTAGCGACCCCC
>JAEIGA010009566.1_pt1 | contig 14674 bp, 34 predicted proteins | sample 9270691 | NCBI WGS metagenome assembly JAEIGA01 (sample SAMN17057246, study PRJNA624740) | gut metagenome | biome: biome; isolation source: fecal sample | host: Bos grunniens | place: China: Xizang | collected 2019
TAATGATTTTGATTTTAGGAATATGTTTATATATTAGTACTTATGGAATAGAATATACTGATGATTACGATACAATTACACAACATCAAGAAAACACAAACAATTCAAGTATAATAGGAGAAATTAATTAATGGGAAAAGCTAGTCAAACAATAACTAGAAGAAGAATAAGATTATCTATAAAAAGGAAAACCAATGTCAGAAAGAAAAATAACAGAAGAAAAAGACGTTAAGTTTGATTTTACACTTAACGAATATAAATACTTTTGTGAACAATGTATGTTTTCTGATGTACAAAAGGAAATACTAGAGAGAAAAATCCGAGGCGATTCAAATGTTAAGATTGCCATGGAGTTACCAATGAGTCCTGCTACGTTAGATAGAAACATAAGGAAAATCAAAAGAAAGATTTTTAGAGTACTATAGCAAAATGTTTATTTAATAAATCCTATGAAAGGAGTCACGTTTGGTGGCTTCTTTTTTTGTGTTTTAAATTGATTTTAAGGAGTGTTTTTTCTTTAAGGGTGAAATTATATTGCCAAAACATAAAAATTGAAATTTGATGCCTTTTTGATGAAATTTCGATGTATCTATGACGTTTTATTGATGTGTCACTCTTCAAAATACGATTTATAATTCAAATTAAGATTAATCGAAAGGAGGTATAGGAGAATAGTAATAAGTTAGCTGAAGGAAAACCTGAAAAAGTAGTAAGCAAAACTTCCTATGTCTCCTTATTTTATTATGTATTATACACCATATAACAGTTATCAAAATAATTATTCTAATATGCAAATGCCACAACAATACTCACAACCTGTATATAGACCTTTGGGGTTACAAGGAAAGGTTGTTGACAATTTAGATGTGGTTAAGGCTATGGATATTACGATGGATGGCAGTATGAATTATTATCCATTAGCAGACGGTACAGCAATTGCAACAAAGCAATTACAACAAGATGGTACTAGCAAAGTTGTTGTTTACAAACCTGTTGTAGACAATGAAGAGGCTCAACCTAAATACATAACTGCAGAAGATTTAAAAAGTTTTAATGATAAAGAGTTAAAAGATATGAAAGATGACTTAAAAACATTAAAAAGAAAAGTTGAAGATATAATTGATGACCTTAAAGAAAAGAAGGAAAAATAATATGGATGCAATTGAGTTAATAAAAAATTATATAAGCAAAGGAATGACACCTCAAGCAATGATACAAAACATGGTTAAAGGGAATCCCGTAGTAAGCAATCTAATGTCAATGGCTCAAAATGGGAAAGACCAAGATTTAGAAAACTTTGCAAGAAACATGTTTAAAGATAAAGGCAGAGACTTTGACAAAGAATTTGCCGAACTTAAGAAAAATTTTAAGTAGTTATAAATAGTTGCAACATTTATAAATAAAATTTAAAGAAGGGAGAAAACATGAATTACGATAGTTTAAGTCCATCTGATGTAGCTTTATTGTCAAGAAGTGGTAATGGCGGAAATGGTGGATTTGGAGATGGCAACGGTTGGTGGATTGTTCTTTTCTTAATAATCGCTATGGGCGGTTGGAACAACGGAGGCTTCGGAGGAGGCAACAACGGTGGAGGCTTTGGTGGAACAACTTTTGTTCCTTACGGAGGCTTCGGAGGTTTTGGCTATGGAAGCACTGACACATATGCAGCAATTTCAAGACAATTAGACCAAGGATTTTCAAATCTAAACACTGACATTAATCAAGTAAACAATAATGTTACACAAGGCTTTTATAACACAAATGCTGCTTTATTAACAGGCTTTGGAAACAGTAATTTAGCTACATGTCAAGGATTCGCTGACACACAAAGACAGCTATGTCAAAGCACAGATAGCATAAATGCAAATATTAATACAAACGGTTACGAAACAAGATTACTTGGCGTAAATATGAATAGTGCATTACAAGAATGCTGCTGCAATGTTCGTGAAGGAATAGCTGACTTAAAATACACAGTAGCAACAGAAAACTGCGCTGATAGACAAGCTTTGAATGAAGGAATAAGAGACGTAATTGCATCAAACACAGCTAATACACAAGCTATATTAAATAAATTATCACAACAAGAATTAGATGCTAAAAATGAAGTAATAGCAAATTTAAGAACACAATTAAATATGGCTGATTTAAAAGCTTCACAAACAGCTCAAAATGCTTTTATAGCTCAAGGATTTAGTGATGAGGTAGATGCTCTATACAACAGATTAAATAACTGCCCTGTACCTTCAACACCTGTTTATGGAAGAACACCAATCTTTACTTGCAATCAAAACTATAATGGTTGCGGATGCGGATGCGGAAACAATTTTTAATAATAAAATCTGAATACAGATAACTCGACTACGAGAATAATATTAAAAATACTATTATTTTGACCATTTTTGCAGAAAAATTGCAAAAAACGGGAAAATATTATGAATTTAGAGGAGTAGTTGATGCTCCTCTTATTTTTTAACAGAAAGGAAAACAATAAAATGATACAAAGTTATATAAATACAGTAACACCATTAACTTCAAATACAGATGCCATTGCATTTCAAACAGATTGCATAAGAACTAGAAGCTCGACTTGTTGCGGATGGTTAAATCATTCTCAAGGTTCTCCAAACTATGAAATATTAAGCGATGGAAGAAACAATGCAATATATAACTTAAACTTTGATGCAACAGTTAGCAGTGCAACTGCAGGGGTAGTTGCTTTTGGATTGTTCAAAGATGGAGTCTTGATACCACGGAACATTAATGGCAGTAACAATAGGTGCAGCAGATGATTTCGAAACAATTTCGATGAATAAAAAAATTATAGTTTGCTGCAGAGGAAATGCCGATGTTGACGTTAGGTCAGTTCCTGCAGTGGCAACACCAACAACCCCAACAACACCTGTCGAAACAGAAATACCTATTATTGTAAGTGCAAACTTTAGTATTGACAGAATTGCATAGGAGGTACTTATGGAAGAAGATAAGGAAAAGGAAGATAAATTTCAAACTGAAGATTTGAAAGAAATGGTGGAGAATAGATTAAAGGAATTTTCTATAGAAGATGTCAACCCTGACAACCTTGATATTTTATATAAGTTAGTTGACATCCATAAAGATTTAGCCAATGAAGAATACTGGAAAATAAAAAAGGAGGTTTATAAAAATGAGATACGGAAATTACAATGATAATTACAATGACTATAATGATAGTTATGGACGTAGAGGAATGAAAGGAACTGGACCTTATTCAAGATATAATGGTGGTAGAGGTTCAGGAAGGTATCGTGAATCATATGGTCATTACCCTGAAGAAATAATGGACGAAATGAAAGAACAATATATGGATTACAACGAAGGAAGAGAACAATACAATAGAGGTGACTCTTATAATGGCGAAGAGCAAATGGTTCAAGCTACTGAAGGAATCATGAGAAGCATAACTAAAATTGTTGAAGAATTATCTCAATCAGACAATCCACAAGTTATGCAAATCATTCAAAAAAATGCTAAAAAAATGATGGAGATGTAAAATGAGTTATAAATACTATAACGCAAATCCATTTAATCGTAATATTTTTGACTGTGCTATCAGAACATTAAGTGTCGTTGAAGATATACCATGGAGTGTTGCATATGATAGATTGAGTGATTCTGCAAGAGATTTAGGGCTTATGATAAACAGTGTTCAATCAGTTGAAACCTATTTAGATAGATATTACAAAAGAGTTCCTGTTTTTGAGAAAACAGTACGAGACTTTATAAGAAATCATCCTTTGGGAACATATGCTATTACTATGAAAAATCATATTACTGCATTAAAAGATGGAATAAATTACGACACATGGGATAGTTCAGGAAGAAAAATATGGGGAGCTTGGCGAATTGAATGATAATAATGGTTTTTTCTTGCTTAATGTTTTAGCCAATTGTTTTCAAATATTAGATTACAATTTGAACGTAACTCAAACATCAAATGACGTACTATTTAAGGAACTACAAAAACAAAATAAGCAATATTTAGAAAAAATCATAAAACAAAATGAAGAGATAATAAAACTATTAAAAGGCGAGAATAAATAATTCTCGTCTTTTACCATTGCTCATAATTATCAAGTGGAGTAATTTCAATTTCTGTTCTTGGATTTTCTTTATCATAATAAACTCTTGAACCATCTTGTGCTGCAACAATATTCCTATTGTCATCAGCTAATATTCCATAATGAACTAAAATATCGCAAATAGCTTCTTGAAGATTGCATAAATCTATTTTCCTTTTTGTAGACATAAAGAATAAACATTTTAAGTTGATTGGATAATCTATAGGTGTTTCAAGTGGCTTTAAATAAGCACTACAGTCTTTTTCATAATCTTTGTATAATTTAGATGGAATAATCATTGGTCTACCTCTGACAATGATAATTCTTTGACTATTTTTCTTTGTAACTGGTTTAATATTAATAACAATATTCATATCTTTTGTACCTCCAAAACCTTTATATCATAGCATTACAAAGAAGTCAAAATTTTTTTATTTTTCTCTTGACAATTTGTTCCAATTATTGTATCATAATTCCAACAGCAAGAGATTGCGAAAATAAAAATTTTAAAGGAGGATTTACTATGTTTTTCGGTAAATTAAAAAGAGAAAATGAAGAATTAAAAAGAGAGGTAAAAAAACTACAAGAAGTTTATTTATTAAACAAAGAGGAGATACGCCGTCTTCAACAATCAAACGATTCATTACGCAAAATGGTTAAAAGTCAAGAAGAGGAAATACAATCTTTGATGGAAGCAAGCTTTGAGAACCATTTAAAAGCAGTTGAGGCTGAAAAAAAGACAAAAACTACCAAAAGAAAGGAGACTAAAAAAGATGATGGAGAGACCACAAAACCAAGAAGAACTAGCAGAAAGAAGACTACAACTACAAAGTAAATATAACCAAATTGAAAAAGATAGATTTGAATTGGCAATGAAAGATGTTTGGGATGACTCTGATTATAGACAAGAACATGAATGGCACGAAGAGATGCTAAAAATTAAAAAGGAATTGGAGAAACTATATGAGCAAAATTGATGTGGGAAATACTAGAGGCATCAAAAGAATAATAGACAAACAACAAAGACTTTGTATTCCTAAAGAATTTTTAGATGCCTTAAACATTAGCACAAAAGATAAAGTCGAATTATTTTTAACAGACGATGGTCTGTTTATCAGAAAGGAGAGAAAATGAAAAAAGTAAAACTGATTACTTTTTTAAAGAAAATCAGTAATGCTTACAATATAGGAAAAATAAAGGGTTGGTTGCCTTACACCGCAAACAATTTGCCAACCTCGGTAGAGTTTAAAGACATTGAGTTTTTTATGACAAAGACATTATCAGGAATTGATTATTTGATGAAAGATGAATATGGGAACTCTGATTGCAGCATCTTTTCTATGATAGATGCAAAAGATATTAATAGAACTATAATTTTACATTACAAATAGGAGGAATAATGGAAAACGAACTATATATGGCAAAACCATCTTTTGATGGAGAAATACAAGCAAGGATTAAATCACTTGGAGAAATTGAGTCAAACATAAAAGATGTTAAAGATTTTGCATTAAGTTTAAATAAATACTACGAAAAAATAGTCTTTGATGAAGACAATATGAAATTAGCAAAAGAAGAAAAAGCAAAGGTTAATAAGTTTAAAGATAAAATATCAACATATCGTAAAGACATTGTGGCACAATGGAAAGAGCCAATTACCCAATTTGAAACAATGGCAAAAGAAACTGAAAAGATTTTAGCAGATACATACAACACAATAAACGAGCAATGTGCTAATTATGATAATGCTAAAAAAGAAGCGATGAGACAAACAATGATTGAATACTTCAACGAATTACAAAAGGTTAATCATTACGATATGATTACTTTCGAAGACGTTGGATTAAACATTACTTTGGCATCTTCAGAAAAGGCTTTAAAAGAACAAATTAGAGAGTATTTCGATAAAATACATGTTGATTTAGATTTAATCAATTCACAAGAATATGCATCAGAAATTATGGTTGAATATAATCAAAATGGTCATGATGCAAGTCAAGCAATTGTGCTTGTTGTAAATAGACATAAAGCCATGGAAGAAGAACAAAGAAGATTAGAAGAAAAAGCTAAAGAGAGACAAGAAGAACAAAAGCAATTTATTGCATCTAATAACCTAGAGGAGTATAATGTAGAGGAAGAAATTGAAGCTCCTGAAGAGATTGTTGAAGTTCCTGAAGAGCCAATAGAACCTGCAACATTTACGGTTAAATTTGTAGTAACAGGAACAAAAGAACAATTAATAGCTTTAAGAGAATATATTGAAGAGAAAGGATTACATTATGAATAATGATGATATTAAAAATCAAGGAAAGCAAATAAATAATGCAATTGCAAAGACAAACAATACAGGCAAGGTAAAATTTAGCACTGCAATTCAAAGTGATACATACAAAAATTTAATTAATAGAACATTAGGAGACAAAGACAGAGCAACTAGATTTGTAGCAAATATATCAAGTGCAGTTGCTATAAACCCTGATTTACAAGAATGTGATGCAGGAACTATATTATCAGGTGCATTACTAGGAGAGAGTTTAAATTTAAGTCCATCTCCAAATTTAGGACAATTCTATTTAGTTCCATTTAATGATACTAAAAATAAAAGAAAAGTGGCTATGTTCCAAATTCGGGTACAGACGGATACATTCAGCTTGCAATCCGTTCAGGTCAATATAAAAAGCTAAATGTTTTAGCAATCAAAAAAGGCGAATTAATTAGTTATGACCCTCTAAATGAAAAGATTGAAGTTAATTTAATCAAAGATGAAGAACAAAGAGAAAATGCTGAAACAATAGGCTATTATGCAATGTTTGAATATGTTAATGGCTTTAAAAAAGCTATGTATTGGAGTAAAGCAAAAATGATGAAACATGCTTTAAGATATTCAAAAGCTTTTGCAAACAAAACTGGTTATTCATATTGGGAAAAAGACTTCGATGGAATGGCATATAAAACAATGTTAAGACAATTAATTTCTAAATGGGGAATAATGAGCATTGATATGCAAAGAGCAGTAGATGGAGATATGGCAACAATTAAAGAAGATGGAACACCTGAATATGTTGATAATGCTCCTGTAGAAGAACCAACAGTTGAAGAACCTGCTACTGTAACAGAGCCAGTTGCTGACAAACAAGAAACGGAAATTAGTTTAGGTGAATTAAAATAATGGCAAATTATGAGATATTAAAATCAGGAAGTGAAGGAAACTGCATAATTTTAAGAGATATCATAGCTTTAGATATGGGAGTACCATTTAGCACTGTGAAACCATATCTAAAGCAGTTAAAAATAGTTTTTATTTCACACATACATCGGAGACCATTTTCTTAAATCTACCATCAAGAAACTTGCATTTGAAAAGCCATCATTGGCATTTTGCGTAGGGAAACATCTTGTAAAACATTTAATTAAATGCGGAGTGAATCCTAAAAAGATATATGTACTAGAACCTAATCGCAAATTTGATTTAGGAGCAATTATTGTTGAACCATTTGAGTTGACTCACGATGTTCCAAATTTTGGATTTAAGATTATTTTTAAGAAAGATAATTATAAGACTATTTATGCAACCGACACTTCAAATATGGATAATGTTATGGCTTTAGATTATGACTTATATCTTGTTGAATGTGATTACAATCAAGAAGAATTAGAACAACGAATACTAGACAAACAACAAAACAACGAATATATCTATGAATTTAGAGCAGCAAATACACATTTAAGTGAAGGACAATGGGCAGATTTTATGCTTAATAATGCTAATGGAAACAGTGAATGTGTAAAAATTCATCAACACAATGGTTAATTTTTAAAATTTATTGTTGACAATTTTTATATTTTTTTATATCATAGTATAGAAGTATATATTAGAAAGGGGTTAACATAAATGGCTATTAGCAAAGTGAATTTGAGCGTAAAAGGTGTTGATGAAGAAAATAAGCGAAAAGCTATTTTCGTATTGAATACAAGAGACTCGGATTTATCTAAAGAGATAAGAAAAATGATTGATGAATTAGCAAAAGAATTTGACGAAATGTCAAAATAGGAGGACATTATGTCTGATAATAAAAAATATTATTATTTAAAACTAAAAGAAAATTTTTATGATAGTGAGGCTATGATTGTTTTAGAGTCTATGCCTGATGGCTATCTTTATTCAAATATTTTGATGAAACTGTATTTAAGAAGCCTTCAAAATGGTGGAAAATTAATGTTTAATAACATGATTCCTTATACACCAACAATATTAGCGCAAGTTGTTAGGCATCAAGTCGGAACAGTCGAAAAGGCTTTACAGATTTTCCAAAAATTGGGATTAATTGAAATTTTGGAGAATGGAGCAATTTACATGATGGATATTCAAAATTTTATTGGTGAAAGTTCAACCGAAGCTGACAGGAAAAGAGAATATCGTACTCGTATAAATCAAGAAAAAACAATGCTTTTAGAAGAAAAAGGACAAATGTCCCGACAAACGTCCGACAAAAATCCACCAGAGATAGATATAGATATAGATATAGATAAAGAGAAAGATATAGATAATATATATGTGCAAAATGAGGTTCAAAAACCTGATTGGGAAGACAAATTTGAACAATTTTGGAAACTATATCCTAAAAAACAAAACAAGAAAAAAGTACAACTTTGGTTTAAAAACAAGAAACCTACTGATGCTTTATTTGATACAATCATAAAGAAATTAAAGAATTTCATTGATACCGTTGATTGGCAAAAAGAGAATGGCAAATATATACCAATGCCAACAACATGGCTAAACGGTGAAAGATGGAACGATGAGATAAAATCAGGTTCTAGCAATAATATTTTTTACGAAATAGGAAAGGAGGAAGGTTTATTTTGAATAGAGAGAGCGTTATAAAAATATTATCAATCTTGAAAGCAGCTTATCCTAATTCATACAAAGAGTTGACTAAACAAGAAGCGGAAAGCATAATTAGTCTTTATCAAACAATGTTTCAAGATAGCGATGTTGATTTAGTTATTCTTGCGATTAAAGAATTGATTAATACTTTTCATTATCCACCAACAATTGCAGATATAAAAGACAAGATGGACTCAATTAAGAATATGAGCAATGATAAATCAAATTTAGACCTTTGGGCGGAAGTTAAAGAGGCAATTAATATGCCATACGATGAGATGCCAAATAAATTCAATTCATTGTCTCCTGAAGTAAAAGCATTTTTCAAATCGCCACAAGGTATTAAAGAATTAGCAATGATGGATTCCGAAACAATAAATTCAGTTACTAAAGGACAATTTTTTAAACAAATAGATATACTAAAGGCAAGAAACAAACAAGAACGTATGATGCTACCTGAAACTAAAAAGAGAATTGAAGAACTTTATAGCAATTCTTTTAAACTATTGGGAGAAGGTTAATGAAACAAATTACAGATGATTATCTTTGCAAATATTGCTTTGGATGTGAGATGTTAGAAAATCCACAATTTATGGGCTTAAGAAGATGCTCTGCATTTTACCCAACATCTCGAGATTGGTATAGTAAATATCTTCAATCTATTCAAAAAAAAGAGAGGTTAAACAAATGAAGAAAGATGAGCCTTTTATTGATAACAGAAATATCAATTCTTTTCAGAATGAAGACATATGGTCTTTGATAAAAAATCAATTCAAAGAAAAAGAACTTTATTCTGAAATGGAGAAAGACAATCTTGAGAACACAGAAAAATATGATTAAAGGAGAATAAACAATGGCAGAAAGTAATTATAAGAAATATAAGAAAGCTTATAAAAGAGCTTATGAAAGATATTTAGAAAGACACGAAAAAGAACGTAAGGAATATCAAAAGAAATATCAAAAGAAATACAGAGCTAAACACAAAGAGTATGACAGAGAAAGAAAAGCGGAATGGTATGCTAAAAACAGAGAGGAAATTAACGCAAGAAGAAAAGCTAGAAGAAAAGGAAAATAAACTATGATTTTGGATAATGATAAATTAATTGATGTCGAAGATGGCAAATTTGCAATTTATTATTTATCTACAGCACAAATCGACTTGTTAAAGATTGTTGCTGATAATCAAATACATTCTGTAAAAGAGCTATATATCCTGACTGACTACGATGATGTCAAAGAAGGAATTAGAGACTTAAACAGAAAACTAGAGAATAAATTAACGTTTGAGCAGACAAACAATAAGGTTGTCTTGAAAACGAAAATAAAGATAAAGGAAGTATGATGGAAGAACAACAACAACAACAAAAAAAAGAAATGCCTGAATTTTTCGATGGTAATAAAATTCAAGCAAATAGAGAATATTATATTAACTCAAATGAGTATAATGGCAAAACATTTTATAAAATTATTTTTTATCAAAAGGGCTATGATGGGCAACCTCAAAAATTCTTTAAGGCTGCAAAGTTTAAGGGCGACCCTGTAATTCCAAATGGAACTAAAATTTTGTTGAAACAATTTATTGAGAATGGCTATTATCTAAAGGATGACCCGAAACATTTTAAGCCACAGTTTGCAATTAATATTTTGAGTTGGGAAATCGTAGAACAAGGCGACAAGATTATTAATGAAGCTTATTCGGATTATGACTCATCACAATCAGGTATGCCTGATTTACCTTTTTAAATTTTATCTATTGACAAACAATAAACAGTATGGTAGAATATAATTAAATTAAACATGGGGGGAATCAAAAATGAATGATTTAATTAATATTAATACTAACTTTGATGGAGAAGAGTTTAAAAGAAAGTTTTTTGAATATTTAGACGTTGGTTCAGATTGCACAATAAAAACATATTACAATGGCATAACTGACTTTTTATGTTACATAAACAATAAAAGTATTAAGATGCCTAACAGACAAACAATAGTTGATTGGAAAAATGATTTAAAAGAAAGAACAAGTCCAAGCACAACAAATACATGGCTTGTTGGTGTCAAACGATTTTTCAAATTCTTGAGCGTGTATGGATTATATCCTAATGTGTCAGATGACGTAAAAGGATTTAAGTTGTCGAAGCTGCCAAAGAAAAATGTATTGACTAAACAACAAGTGCAAGATATTTATGCTAAATTGACAAACAATAAACGAGACAAGGCTTTATTCGGTTTATTAATTACAACAGGCTTAAGGGGAATCGAAGTTGCAAATGCAAAAATAGAAGACCTTATGTTGACAAACAATAAATATTGTCTTTTCATAAAATGCAAAGGTCATTCAGAAAAGGACGAGTTTGTAAAAATACCTGAAAATGTTTTTGAAGATTTGAAAAACTACATCGGAGACAGAAAACAAGGCTACATTTTCATTTCTGAAAGCAACCACAACAAAGGCAAAGGCATGACAACAAAGTCAATTCGCTATATTATAAAAGGCATTTTTCAAGCGAATGGCATTGATGACGAGACTATTTCTCTTCATTCCACAAGAAGAACATTCAGTTGCATTGCATATGAAACAGGCGCGAGCATTTTTGATATACAACAAGTTTTACATCATGCGAGCATACAGACGACTACTAGATATCTTCAGATGGTGGATAGATTTAATAACAGAACAGAGGAAAAAGTCGGCGCTATTTTGTGCTAGATTCGTATTATATTTATAAAAATATAATTGATTTTTAATAAAAATAAAAAAATTGTATTTTTTAGACTGTTTTATGATATATTTTTAAATGGTAAAAATTAAAGCAAAAAGCGGTCAAATTTCGATTTTAATATTATAATAATATAATTACTTGTTTTTGATATTAAATTAAAATAAAGCCCCTTTTTGCTCCAAATTTTAGTATATATCAAAAAAGCAATATAAAAAAGCCGTTTTTGATACATTTAAAAAGCTTGTAAATTGATTTTAACGGCTTTTTATAATTTAATAATATAAAATCATTATAAAAAAAGACAACAAAAAAAGAAGCTTCAAGCTTCTTTTTTACTTAAAAAATAAAGCAATTAGAAAATGTGATAAAATACCGCTTTTTTTATGTTTCAATTTCACGCCTTCAAAAAATTGTTTTTGTTGTTCATTTATTGCCTTGTACTCTTCAGGCGTGAAAAAGTCTTTTTTGTTGTTCTCATTGTAATATTTTAGCGCTTGCCTTGCTATTTTATCGAAATTTTTATGTAAAAAATATATATAAAATGAATCAGGGAAAAGCCACGCGTGCGCCTTTACTGTTTTTTCTATTGTTTCGCTCTTAAAATCTAGATTATAGATATTAAACGCGCCCCCTGTTTCTTCTAATGTTTCGTAAATTTCAAAAAAAAGTTGTTGTTTTATCAGTTCGCGTTCAATGTCTTTTTCAATCTTTTTAAGTTCGCGCGCGCGTTCCTGTTGCTCTTTTTCCTCTTCTTGTTGCTTCATTGATTTCAAGCCTTTACTCATTGCGCCCCCCTTTATTTGTCAAAAATTAATATTAAAGCGTTATAGAATGTTCTGAAATAATCAAAATTCAGGTCATTTTCTGCGATTGCTTTTAGATAATATAAACCGTTTTCTATGTCTTCAATGTCTTTTTGTTTTGTCTCTTCATAGTCTGCGCCGTCCATGTCTTGCGCGCCCTCGTATATATTGCGCGCCATTTCTTGCAAGTCTGCGCCTTGTAAACCTTCTAAATAGTTTTTTGTTTTTTCTGTAATGTTCATATTATACCCCCATTTTTTTATATTTATTTTTTATTTTTTCAATTGTTAGCGCGTTATATTTTAAAATATTTATAATGTTTTCGCGCGTTTCTTCTATCTCTTCAAGTGTTATTTTATTATAGCTATATAATAATATAATTAAATCGTTCGCAAAATTTAATTTTGTTTTTTTGTTTTTTGTGTTTCCGTTTGTATCGTTGCAATACTTAACAAACTCTGTTAATATTTCCGCTTTTTCCATTTCTACCCCCTTGTTATTATGTAGCAGTCTGTAGCGCTTCCGTGTACTTCTTCAATTGTGCATCCTAAAAGCTTAAAACCTTGTAAAAAGCAACTTGTACCCGTTCCGCCTTCAAAGTAAGGTATAGGTGAATAGCCGAACCCGTAGCAGATAGCGTTGCGATTGTCAATGTTAGTGCAAGCCATTGCGTCCTTGTCTATGTTCTTATTTTTCTTCAATGCTTTTTCTTTATATTCACAAAAAGCCTTTTTAACTTCTTTTGATTGATTTAAGGCTTGCGCAATTGCTGCGCTCTGCTTGTCATAACCGCAACCGCTCGCGCTTCCTGTCAACTTTTCGTATTGATTCAAGCCGTTTGAATTGCTCCATATTTCCGCGGTGGCGTGCGGATTCGCGCCCCATGTTTTTGAGTTCACCCATTCAACAATTATTTTTATTTTTGTAAAATCTCCGCGCGTTTTTGATGTGTTCAAGTTTTGTCAATGTGTTTTCTTTTGCTTTTTCGTTTTCTTTTTCTTCTCTTTTTATTGCCTTTTCGATTGCTTCGCCTGTTGTAATTTCTTCATTTTTCCATTTTTTAATCATTAAAGGGGTCAAGTGCCTTTGTAAAATCCATTCCAGAAAGTTTGACTCGCCTTTGTTTTGTTTCTCTTCTTCTTCTCTTATTTCTTTTGTAAAGTTTTTGTTGTATCTCTCGTATTGGTCAATTATTTCCTTTTCAATATTTTTCATTCTTAAATCCTCCATATTTTAAAATTATTTTTTTTTAGTCTTCTTTTATGTCGTATAATTTTTGTAAAAAATTATTAATTGTTATAATATGACTTGTAACAATGTTTTTTTGTTCTGCTGTGTGTCTATACGCAAGCCCCTTTTGTGTTTTTAGTTCTTCTTTCAATTGTTCCCTGTATTGTTTAGCCTCTGTCAATTTTTGCTCATATTCTGTAATTAGTTGTTTAATTTTTTCGTTCATATTCCCCCCCTTTCTAGTCTTCTTTTTTTTGCTCTTCAATTTCTTTTTTTGCGATTCTGTAAAATTCCTTTACTTGTTTAATTAAGTAGTAGCCTGTTAATATTAAAAGTAAAATGCCTGTTATTTTATCCATTTTTTACCCCCCTTTTTCTTTTGTTTTTATAAGCTTGTTGCTTCTGTTGTTTCAATTTCAATTTTTGCCTTTGCTTTTTTTAAAATGTCTATTACTTCATTTTTTGTAAATATTTTGTTATATTCAAAATCATAAATATTATAGTCATGAAAGTCTTTTATAAAATTACTAGCTTTTTGTGTTGCTTCTTTGCCTGTTAGTTTCTTATGCTTTTTAGAATAAAGTATAACAAAATATTTTTTGTAAAATGCTTCAAGCCCTTTTTTGTCTGTTCTTATTACTTCAATATTTTTCATATAAACCCCCTAAAAATATTTTTTTTGTTGTCTCTCTTTTGCTTTCATTACTTATAATTATACGCTCTTTTTTGTTGTTTGTCAACGTATTTTTGCAAATTTAACAATTATTTTTATATGCTTAAAGACCTTATATTATAAGGCTTCTAGCTTGTTTATTTTTATTTTATTTTTATTTTTAACTTATAACATAAAAAGTTATTATAATATATCAATATAATATGTTTACATAATATAAGCACTTAAAAGCTTTTTATTGCTCCATATATATTATA
>JAEIGA010009567.1_pt1 | contig 14673 bp, 26 predicted proteins | sample 9270691 | NCBI WGS metagenome assembly JAEIGA01 (sample SAMN17057246, study PRJNA624740) | gut metagenome | biome: biome; isolation source: fecal sample | host: Bos grunniens | place: China: Xizang | collected 2019
ATTCATTTAAACTAATTCTTGGATTATAATAAGAATGTCTATCACTATTATCTTCTAATTCACCTTTAGAAGTAGATATAGAAATTAAATTATTTAATTCAAGCACACCATCCCAGTTTTTAGCGTATAACCCAATATGCCCACCTCTATCATTATCTGATAATTTGACACAAACATATGCTTCGCATCCATGAATATATTTAATTTTATTTTTATCACATTCTTGTTTCTTTTTTATCCAATCACCTATATTACCATGTTCTGAAAATGCAATAGCTTTCATTCCTTGTTCTTTAGCTAATTTAATATAATCAGTATAATTTGTACAAGAATCAGCATATCCATTAGTATTGGAATAATGTGTATGTAAATGATAACAAACATAATTATTATTCATTTATATCACCCTATTATATTATAAATAAGTGCTACAAAATAATCAACATTTATTTTATATATAATAGATAAAATATTATATATAATATTATTCATCCTTATCTTCCTCGTTTACTGACCACCATTTATCTACATGATGAGTAATTTTAATTGGTGAGTTAATTTGAAGTGAATTAGTACAATCATAAAGCACATCCACAAATTGGTCATCAGTAATATTTATATTACACATTGCACCACGTAAAGGATATTTATACCATTCAATTGTAAAGCCACTTGGTATATGACGGAAATGATATGTATTAGTCAATCCAATATTATCATCCCATACATAAGGATAATATTCAAAAGTTTCATTTTGAAATTCACCTCTACCAGAATAACAAAACCCAAATGGTGTCATAATAGCATCCCAAAGTATTTGCCAAACTTTTCTATTCACATGATAATCCATAATTGATACTCCAAGTTCTTCCGCTATAACTTCTATAATTGGTTGTTCTGTTTTATTAAATGACATCATTCTTTTCTCTATAATTTTCTAAACGTGTGATGCTATATTTAACTTGTTCTTCTGAAAGTTCTGTGCCAATACAATTTAAATTAAGCATTTCACACGCTATGCCAGTTGTACCGCTTCCCATAAATGGGTCAAAGATTAATCCATTATTAGGTGCATATATATTAAGAAGTTTTACACAAAGCTCTGAACTATATGTAGCTTTATTAAGTTTACACGACCCATCATTATTAGCGGCTTCAATAAAGTTATATATTGGTTTATAAAATGTTTGTCCATTTTTACCAATGCTACTGACTTCTTTATTAGCATAAAATGTTTTGTATTCATCTTTACGGCAGAATACAAATACCTCTTCACAAATACGAGTTAATTTATTATGGCTAACATTATTTGGTAAAGCAGATTTCTTTTTCCAAGTTATTTTATCAGCAATCATAAAGTTAGTTTTCTTTAAGATATCTGCGATACTTGTCCAAAGACAATCTACACCTTCAGAATTAACAGAAGCATCTGAGGAATAAGAAACATTCCAAAGCACTACTCCATTTGGTTTAAGGATTGTATTAATATGATTAAAAATATCTACACACCAATCACAATATTCTTGATTAGTCATAGTGTCCATATGAATATCATAACGCCCTTCATGATTGCCACGACTACGTTCTGATGTAGATGGACGACCAGTATTATATGGGGGAGATGTTAAAACTACATCTACAATTTGTCCCCTCTTAGATATTTTATTCATCCATTCAAGACAATCGCCTTGTAAAAATTTTATAATGCTCATAATTCCTCCAGATGTTTCTTGTATTGTATCACATTTATGTTAAAAAGTCAATACCATTTTCTAATGTATTTAAATATTTCTCATAACATGGATTTAAGTTTGCACTATATTCAGATAGTGTTGCGTAATAAAATGATTCAACTTTAACTTCGTCAATAGTATCATAAAATACATCTACATTATCAAACACTTCATAATCAAGTACAGCACTTTCAATTTCATTTATAGTATCAAGCACATAGTTTCGCCAATATTCCACTTGTTCCACTGTGCATGGAACTTCAACATAACAATCAGAAATAGTAAATTTATCTTGAACTTCTTGTGGCAAACATTTAATATTCATAGTATCTAAAACTTTTGGTAGATATTCATCGGGGTCATATCCAAATTTCTTCAACCACATCTTACATGGTGATTGTAATTTCTCACCAAGTAATCTACGTTCAACATTCATAGATTTAATTTTACCATTAGCCTGTTCATATGTGATAGTACAATACTTTAAAAAATTAAAGTGTAAATGTATATCTTCAATTGGAACACCTTTCTGTATAAACCACATTGCATAACATACAAGCTGTCCACTTTTTTCTATTAGTGTATTACCAGTATAAATTGAACTACTCTTCCAATCAATAATATGAACCTCACCATTATCTTCCTGATACCATGCATCTATATAGCCTTGCAACAGATTATTATCAATTTTAATTAAAGCAAAATCTTCTGTAATTGGTTCATGTTTAAGCGGCTGATGATTCTGAAAAAATAATTTTAAATTTTCATAATATTTATCTGCAATACCTTGGTCTTTTTCTGAATCGTTACGATTAAACTTAAGTCCTAAAATATTACGAGACATATTCCAACTGTCTTCAAATTCAGTTAGCATATCATTATATTGTATTTCATTATTATAAAACTTTTCTATGATGTCATGTGAATAAGAACCTTCTTGCCCATAAATACAATCCGTTCTATCTGGTTCAGTGTGTTTTACATAACGTAAAAAATATTCATATTTAGAAGTATGCCATGTAGAAAGTCTTGACCAACTCCAAATATTATCTACACCATATTTGTTTTTAATTTCTTGTAATTGTTCTTTTGTTAGTCTCATATCTATATATTTAAAATTATCTACGGCAAATCCGTTTTTATTTTTTATATTGTTCTAAAATCTTTTTTATTATTTCACTTTCTTCTTTTGGTTTAGGTTTAATTCCCATTCTATTTTCAGGAACTAAATCTCCAAAATACTTTTTAGATAAATCAATCACCCTCAAACCATAGGTCATCTTCGTCATACTCATCTTCTTCTACCTCGTCAATATATGGTGAACCGCAAATAGGGCATAACATCCATCGTTCTTCTCCTGGTGGTAAACCTACTCCTTGAGGTGATGGGTCTTCTGTGTATATATAAGGATGCTCAAATATATTATCACATTCTTGACAGTAAAACATTTTTTCAAAACTCCTTTTCAAAATTCAGATTTGATTTCAAAATTTGAAATTGATTTTCAGTCATAATTTTCAAAAGTCAATTCAACTGCTTCACGTTCTGATACACAGTTTTGACATCCTATATATTCATTCTCTGCGTTTTTATATACTATATCATCTGGATATAATACACTACCACAAATAGGACATACAATTATATCCATCTTATTTCTCCTTACTGATTAATTTTAAATATTCTATATGTAATTTATCTGTATATTTAATTTTATTCTTAAATAGTTCTTCATAAATATCATTGCCATTATCGGTAGGACTATCTTTTTTACCGAGCTTTCCTTGAATATCTTTAACAAAATATACATTACGAATACCATAGAATTTTTCACATAAGCTATATATTTCTTCAAGACTTACATCATTATCCATACATATAACTATGTCTACATCTAATCCTATCAATATACGTTTTTGTTCTTCTGAAATAAATTTACCAGATAATGCAACTGCTGTTTCATCAAACTGTGAATAACGTTTTAATACAGATTTCTCACTTTCGAATACACAACAATAACCTTTCTTTTGTATGCTTTTATAATTCTCCCACAATCCATATAAATTTATTGATTTATTATATCCCTTAGTAAAACTATATTTGTTTATTCCAAATTGTTCATATCCATCAATTGTTGTTCGAGCATTCAATCCGATAATCTGTCCAGTGCTCCACAATTTTTGTGGTATAATTATACGTTTGCGGCGATAACTATATTCAATATTAAACTTCTGACATGCATATGGTGTAATCCCTTCATGGAGTAACCCAATATATTCAATAGGTGTGTATTCATCAAGCACTGAATCGTCCAATACTTCAATTTCATTTACATTAACAGATTGGTTATGTGATAAAAAATTGGTGAATACAGACAACGCTTTTGATTTTAAATCTATAGTTTTAGGTTTATTCTTAACATCATCTTTTGAATATGAGATATCTAATATATTATGTAACCATTTTAATGCGGTTAAAAAATTACATTGATTACTGTATTCAATTAACGATATTAAATCTTGACCTTCGTCCCATGGTACATTACGACTCCAAGAACAATAATTAAGATAAGCATTGTTACGTATATTAATACCCATAGGATTATCACCATCTTTAAAACATGCCGAATAATAATCTTTGTTACTATGATATTCTATTTTTCTGCAACCAAGATTTTCTAAAACAAAAGGAATTTTATCATTTTTGTATACATATTCCTTTATCTCAGTTACAAACATGACTTATCCTTCCATAGTTAAAAATCTTCCATGATAATGGTGTAGCCAACTTCGTGGTATTTATTCGTACCCATATCAAATTCTGCTATAATCTGTTGATGATTGGCACGACCAAATCTATTTTTTGTAATAAATATTATTAAATAAGATTTATCTTTATCTAATCCAAATGAAACTTTATCTTTCTTATGTATCTTATAACATTTTAATGCATGTGATTCACCTTCATATTCATCTGCATGTGGATGTCTAACCATTAAATTCATTGACATAACATCAACAATAGATTTACTCATACCAATATTATCTGATGTTAATTTGCGCAACTTTGATGATGCTTTATTAAGCTGATATGTACACAATAAATGTACATTTAAATTAGTTGGTTTAATTACATCATATAACATTACGGCATCAGACATCATGCTTTGATAAATTTCACCCTTGGCATTTGCACTTGGCTTCATTGTATCTAATACAAAATACTGAACCCCCATACGAGCATATTTTTTTATAACCTTAATTGCAATATTAACTGAATAAGTTTGTAATGGTACAATAGTTAATATGTGTTGCTCTTGTTTGTCTTCAATCCAGTCAGCACACTTTTGAAATATCTTCATAAGTTCTTCACCAAAATGTCCATTACGCAATTGGTACTTTGATACATTAGCTTTGAAGATATTATTAGCAACCCATATAATCATTTCTTTTTTGTATCGTTTTTCATCTTCCTCATTAATAATAAATACTGTAGGAAAATTATTTTCAATAGCAGATGGAATTAAATAATTAAATGCCAATAGACTTTTACCGCTACCACTAAGACCACCTAATCCTGTCATAGTGCCAAGTCTCATACCAGCAGTTTCCGCATTTAATAAATCTGCACCATAAAAAGGTAATCCAATATCCGCACCATTATTAAGCTCATCAATATATTGATGTATATTCTCAAATGCATTGTATGATTTTATACTGCTTTCTGTATTTAAGAATGTATGGTTAAGCATGAGTTCCAATTCAGAGTAAATCTCATCTGATGTTTTATCAATATACTCTGATAACTTCTCTGATATTGGAAACCCATACTTAAGTAACTGTAATAATACATTAAACTTTTTTAAGTCAGCAACATAGCTTTCGAAATTATCAAGATTAATATATGCTGTTGCATCATTAATTGTAGAATATCCACCATATTCTTGAATCTTAATTTTAAGTTTAGGATGTTTCTCTAAATAAATACCTACTGAAATTTCATCAAGACTTGACTTCTTTTCTTTAATAATTAATCCTTCAGCAACAGCAAACCAACATTTCCAAATGTTATGTCCGAAGTCTTCTATTTTAAGTTCAACATTATACATCAATTCTGGTTGTTTAAATATGCTGGCAACTATATTAGCTTCAGATAAAAGCTTATATTCATTTATTTTTTTTGCACATTCTATTTGCTCTTTCTCAAAAGCAGTTGCTTTTACAGCCATACTATCACCAAAACTTTTCTAAATTTTTATTAATTGATTTCTTATCATATTGATTATTATAGTTCGGTAATTCTACGACTTCAATATTATCCGCTCTATTCTGTTCTTCTTTTATCTTTTTCATTTTATTATATATAGTATTGATATTATTAGATACAATAACCATTATATAATTAAACTTATGTTGTTCAGAATTAAACTTTTTAGTACGAATAATATCATCTAATCCATGTTTTTTAATATACATAAATGTCGCAAGGATTACATTATAAGGATAATGAGCCATAGGAGCAGTCGTTTTATTAGCTATGTACTTTCCGTCTTTGAGTCCCCTTAATCTCATTATCATAAACTTATTAAGTTGTTGGTTCTCATCATATCCCATTATTTCCTTTTTAACATAATCACAGAGTTTACGGAACATCATTTCTTCATCTGTCATAACTCATTATCCTTTTCAAATTATTTACAAAGTTCTAAGATTTTCTTTGCGTCATCCAAATCAGAAATTGATTGTGGCTTATCATATCCAAGAGACTTAATCTCCTTAAGGATTGGTTTGACTACATCAAGATTTGATTTGTTATTCTGGAAGAAATTTACAATAGCTTCTACGCTATCTTCAAGTTCACGCTCTGACTTAGCTTTCTTCTCTGCTTCTACGGCTTTCTTTTCTTTAGCCTTTTCAATTTTCTTCTGTTCTTTTTTGGCTTCAGAAACAGACTTACCAGATTTGCCAAGTTCAGATTCGATAGCATCTGTTAGTGCTTTAATAAATTCATCGGCATCCATTGGAATTTCATCTACGATATCAGCAAATCTTGAGCCACTATCTACTGAGTAATCATCAGAACGGAATTTAATCTTTCTGCTTTCACTGCTTATCTTTTTAATATCAACGTCCTTATTATTAACTTTCTTTTTCTTACCACTTGCTACAAGTTCTCTATCATAGTAGGCAACGGCAAGGAAATGAAGCTTCTTTTTAAGTGCGTTGAAATAATTGTTTTGCATATCACATGTGAGAATTGAATACGCATTTCCACTAACAACATCAGAAACTTCTTTCTGCTTTGTATGTCCAATGAAAATTGTATGCACACCTACAGCCGCAAGCTTATCTACTAATTCAAACATAAGCTTAATAGCTTCTTTTTCACCACGACCATAACCACCCCATGCGGCATTAATAGTCTTGACTACTTTATCAGCATCACCACGTTCTCTGCACTGTTTATTATACTGCCTAATACTTTCTGCTTCAGCAAGTTCAATAAAGAAATCATAAGTATCAATTACTACAGTCTTAAGTTCTGCATAATCTTCTGACTTATTATCAGCAATATCATCTACAAGGGTTTGAATTCCAATTGTATTTTCAAGGTCATCGTAATCATCTGACCATGTTGGGCAGTTGATATATGGAATTCCTTGAATCGCATCCGCTCCACGTTCTGCTCCCATTTCACAGAACAAATATCCATCTTCGCCAACAAGCTTCTGACAGACCTCATGAACAACTGTTGTCTTACCAATCTTTGCTTCTCCCAAAAGACATATATTATAATCTAATGGATTAATACTTACTTGATTTTTTCTACCGTACTTCATATCTCACCATCCTTATGCAAGTTCATCAAGCCATGACATATCATCATCTTCTTCATCTGGCAGTGTTGAAAAATCTATTGAAGATTCAGAATCTGATTTTGAATTTTCAATTTGAATTTCAAGTTCATCTTCTGTATATCTTTCATCAAACATTTGAATAACAGCTTTCTTGTTTTCCTCATCGCCTTCAATTTTAACAATAGGCTTTGTAAGAATGCATCTTCTTTCTGTGTTGCCTTGTGCCGCATACTTAGTCAGAATTTCTTCTTCTGTATACAACCCCATATCAATAAGAAGTTTTACATCATCAGGCACATCTTCCATTGTAGCCTGCACAACTGCTCCACTATTTATAAACTCACCTTCAAAGTTAATTTGTCTAACACCCTTCTTAACTTTAAACAGTTTTTCATAAATCTTTTTAAGCACATCCTCAGATGAATATTCATATTCAAATGTATATGGAATTGGGTACTGTCCTTTGAATTCTGTGTCACCAACTTCTTTTACATAATCAAGAACTCGTACGTGAATCTTAAGCGAACTTCTATCTTTATCAATATCTTCTTTAAGATTAATTGATTCTTTATCAATAAGAATCGACTGCGAGAAAACCGCCTTATAATTTTCTGGCTCTGCCTTACTTAAAAAGATGCTTGTAATATTTCTCTGTAGGCTTACACCATCTTTATAAAAACTATACTTAAGATTTCCCTGCACAGTTATTGCCGTTTCATTATCAAGGTGTTCATTCACATATGCAACTGCATCATATGCTGAAAGAAATCTCTGTGTAAAAATCTTGCCCCCATCGGTAGTTTCAAGTCCAATCTTAATAAAGCAGAAATCACCAATTTCATCAAGGACTTCTTCATTATTTCTCTCGTCCCAATCTACTGTGAATCTGTTTTCAAAGTCATCAGTGCCATCATCTTTTTTACCATGAACATAAATTACATTATCTTTTTTTGTAGAATAACCACCCATAAGATTAGCATATACATTGCCATATCTTTCGCCACAATCTACACCAAGATTCAGATTATTATAGCACCATCCACTTTGAGAAACTTCATCAATCTTAAAACTATTATCATTAATTCTTGCTTTGCCTGTCAGTCTAAATGTTGAAACCCAATTTGTCTTTTTAATTTTATCACTCATATTATTATAGAATACCTTTCAATTTTTAATTTTAATTTAATATTTTTTATTATTTTTTAATTTAATTATTTAATCACGTACATAATTCCATTCTTCAAAATAATCCAAATTCAAATACTTAACTATATTTATACCCATAAAATCTTCTTTAATCATTGCATATTTATTCTTTTCTTTTTCAGCAAAGAATAAACAAGTCACAATTTTATTTTCATAAGCACGTTCATCAGTAGCTAAGTAATAATTATCTTTTATATCTTTTTTCAGATTTCCAAATCTGATTTTGAATTTCATATGAAAATTTTCATTTGGATTTTCTAACATACCTTCAGACCTTTCACTACGTTCTTAACTTCTTCGTCCATGCCACGTACATAGATTCTTGTTGTTGAAATGTTAGCATGATTAACTGCCATCTGTGCAATTAATATACCATGTTCCCTTGCAATAGTTGTTACATATGTAGACCTAAAACTATGATTAGTAACATGCTTATTAATATTAGCTTTATTTGCCAACTTCTTCCATGTACCATTAAGGTTTTCTTCTGACAATGGAGTGCCATGATTACTTACAAAAAGATTACCACATCCTTCCTTACGAACTTTAAGATACTCATTAATCAACATAATAGTATCATCGTTAAAATATACCGTCCTATATTTACCACGCTTAGTTTTTAAAATCATTTCTTCAGGGCACTTCAAAAAATCACTAAGCTTCATATCAATAAGTTCTTGTACTCTAATGCCCGTATTTAAAAATACTGCAATAATTGCACGTTCTCTTTTGTTACCATAACCCATCATTGAGATTGCTTCATCAACGGATAATGCATCTTTTGGTTTATGTTCTACTCTTGGGGCTGATAATTTTTCAGCAATATTAGAATCAAGAATATCATTATCATACAAGAATCTAAAATATGATTTAACACAATTAATCTTCTGTGCCTGCGTGGCTGTTGCCAAATCTTTTAATGTATTCTTATATTCAATAAGGTCAATCTTTTTTATGTCGTGAATATCTTTACCAATACAATTTAACATAGCAGTTATTGTGCTACCATAATTTCTTTTTGTACCTACGCTCTCATATTCATTTAAGAATAAATCTAAATATGTTTTCATAATTCACCCCCAAATACTTAATGAGTATACCATAAACGATTTCAAAAGTCAAGTTCAAATTTGAACTTTATAAAATACAATTTATCTTATAGTAACAATAATAAAATTATCATCATCTGTTACATCGCAATTACCATCCCACATAAAACGTTCCTTGTTATCAAGGTCATACATAACAAGATTACTATCCTCTGTAACAGCTTCAACTCCTGCTCTACGAACTCTGTAATTTTCACTTGCTCTTCGAATATCATCTCCATTTGGAATAGCAAGAACCACATCACCAATCGCAAGTTCATTTGTGTTATTTATAAATATCATTCTATTATCCATGTATATCTCCTAATAATATTCATATGAAATATTAATACTATATGTATCTTTTAAATAACTTTTATAACCATTCATTTCCCACCAACTTCCATCCATCATTATATATTTTTTACCATCTTCTGTATATACGGTGCGTTTCATACGTAGCTGTGGAATATGAACTATCTGGCCAGTGGACTTTTTCATGCGGCATTCTCCTTTATCCAATACTTAATAACTTTAACTACATCAGGTGTACCTTTTAATTTACCCTTACGAACCTTAGTGCAGTCCCAAGTATCATAAACGATTTTATTTTTTACTGCTACAAGATGTTTATCAATTTTACAAATAAGTATTCCGTTTGGAATTTCATCCTCTTTCAAGTGAATGTTTTTCTTTTCACACGAAACTTCTTTCCACCCCCACGATTTTAAAAGCTTAGAGTAAACAGATTCATACATCCCATTCCGTGGACTTACATTATTATTTAATCTTTTCAATGTATTATATACAACTTTGTAATCTTCGTCATTAGCTATAGCTATTGCACGACATACACAATCTTGTACGTTCTGTGCCTTATAATAAAAACTTCTGCCACCATCATTGTATATCCACTTCATGCACAACTCTCCTTACCACACTTCTACGTCTTCATGCAAAGTTTCTATACCATCATAATCATCAATTGTATAATGTAAATCATCTGGAATTTCAACGACAACTAATTTCCCACAACTACCACTCGCTTCATCACCAAGTTCTTCAACAACATCTATAAGTATAGGGTCTTCTCTATGTGCAGTACCTAAATATAAATAATAATTATCCCAATCTTCTTTTGAAATTTCATCTTCGTAAATTTTATCTCCAAAATATTTAGTAAAATAATGACCACTACTATTGTCAAATAAATCAATTAATTCATAAAGATGGCTATCTGAATAAATATCCCATGGACTTATCCAACTGTCAATAACCCATTTATATTTATAAAGATGTGAATATCCTTTCTTCATTGCATATAATTGATATGCTTGTGGAGATACATCAAATCCACCAAAACATTTATTAAGAATTATTTTTCGCATTTTGAACTCCAATCTAATTTATATAATACGATTTAGATTTTCAAATAGAACTACAATAGCATACATAAACCCACATACAAGTACAGTCATAAATACTCCTTAAATTATAAATTTTTATTTTGGATATTTATATCTTCTTTTCTGTTAAGATATTCAATTATATTAATATTATTATTTAATATATAACATATATCACAAAGTTTATCTTTAAATTGTTCATCATATTTTGCGAATCTATTATCACAAAAATCACAATTTTCAAATAATTCATATTCTTTATTTGTATCTATTATTTTTATTTTCATTTCTTAATAACCATAATGATATACTTTACAATTTGGATTTATTTTTTGCACTTCTTCTAAAAACGCAAGTGCAACTTTGGCTCTCCAATAATCTTCATCTCGTGCAATAATTTTCAATCTTGTTATTACACTTTTAAGACTTGCTACTCCAAGCGGCGAACCATATTTATCTTCTTCTATTCTTGTATTACCATCATCAGCATATATATAACCATTAGCGACTTCATCAAATACTTCTGTAATAGGATAACATTTACAAAGGTCAATCATACCTATAACTTCTGCCCATACTTTACCATTATCAGATGGGAATTTAAAATTACATTCTTCTACAACATAAAGTCTTGATTCATAACCCATAATTAATCTCCCTTAAATTTAAAATTTTAATTCTTTAATTGAATTATATATAGGCAATTCAATTATTTTGATATGATAATTATAACCATGTAGTTTAAAAATCTTTTCATATTTATAATACATATCTCCATGTGACCCTATTAAAACACCTGGATATGAAGTCATAATTATCAATTCATTTTGTTTAAACCAATGTTTCTTAATATAATAATATATTGGCTTTTTATAATATAAAGAACAATCTTTTGCCCATGCTTTAATAATATCTTCAATCATAATTATGCTCCAATTTTATATAAAAGTTCATTTTTAAATTATACACTGCCCGTCAACGTATACTTCATCATTAACACCAGTATAATATATACATTCACCATGTAATTCTCTAAACTTAGCTATGGTTTCGATACATTCATCTTCACTATCACCTTGTATATATGTCTCAAAACCATCTTCATATTCTGCCCAAAATCTCCATGGAAAATAAAGATTATGTATCATTATATTACGCTCCAATCTTTTCTAAAAGTTCATTATAAAATGCCATTGTTTCATCATCTTTAATTGATGATTCAAATTCTTCTTTACGTTTCGCTGTCATTTTTGAATATCCATTTTTGAATTTGAAATCTGATTTCAAATTTTCAATTCGATTTTCAAGAAGCTCTCTAACGCAACCACGCATACATGTCTGAAATGGATAACACTCCCATGTCCTATTAAGATAATGTACAGTATTAGTTCCCTGCTGATAACCATTAACAAACATAGTTGTTACATGTTTGAATCCATGTCTTGTACTACAACTTTCATTTACAAATTCAATATGCTTATCACCAACCTCAAATCTTTTAATCTCCATAACTAATCTCCTTCCTAAAATATATCTGCGGAATATTCAATCTCATATGGTTCATAAGATTCATGTTCATATATATACCAATCATGAACTTCTCTGCCTTTAGCTAAAGCATATTCTCTATCTCTATCTTCTATACGTCTATTACGTTCATTATTATTAAATAATCTTGTACATACAGATTTAGCAGTGCCAAGTGTTTTGTATATATCAGATTCAAAATGATGGTAATAATTTTCTGTAATATATCCACCCTTCTTCATGAGATAACTTTTACCTTTATGCCGACCATCCAGATACGTAACTTTAATTATATATCCTTTCATAATCTCACCGCCAATCTCAATTTTCAAATTAAAATTTCAAATCAAATTTCAACTATATATATTATAGCATACTTTTATTAGTTTGTCAAATCAATATTTGTATGGCACAGAAATCCATCTTTTATTTATTAACCATTTACAATAACGGAATTCTATTTTTTGAATCTGTTTTTGAATCCAGAAATATATAACATATATATGATACATTTAATTCTCCTTTTGAAGTTCAGCAATATGTTCTAACACATCAGCAACTTCACATTCAAAAAAATCACCAACATCATTTCCGTTTTTGGTATCATAAACATTATATGTTTCTGACCATATATTTATGTCGGCTACATAACGGTCATCTTCTCCAAAAGATTTGCACTGTGTTACAGACTCAAGTTCAAAAAGTTCTTCCATATAATCAAACTTGCATACAGCCCAATCAGTATAATTACCACGTACATCTCCACATCTATGTATCATAAATACAAACCATGTTTCATTGTTTTTATTTAGAATTCTATAATCAATATCATGGTCAATATTTGCATTACAATTATATGTATTTCCTGCATAATACATTCCATTACGTGTGCATGGATAATAAATTTCTGCCCACAAATCTATCATATCTTTAATCTCAGATTGTGACATATCAACTTCATATTCTTTAAGCTCTTCAAGAAATGGTATTACTTCTCCGCAAATAATATCATCTTTTAATTTACCATTTTCATCACGAATCCAAAAACCATAAGTATTATTTACTTCTGTAATGTCAGCAATGATGTTGTCAATATTACTCATAATTATTCTCCTTATCAATTGTTCTCATAACTATTCTCCTAAGAATATAAATCACGTGCCATATTTTTTATAGGATTCGCAGATATCTCATAGACTTCCCATTCGTTATTTCTCCATAGATATAAAAATTCACACCATGAATCATGTGCATTATTGAAAAGTTGAGTTAGATTTTCAAACTCTCTAATACAAATATCTTCACCCCTATCTCTATGATAAGCGACAACAACATCTTTAACAGGATTTTCAAATGAATGTGTTTCATTTGGTTTCGGTTTTACATTCTTTGCAAGATAAGATATATCTCCAAGTGCAAGTAGTTCATCTATAATAGAATCATCTTTATAATATTCATATAACATAATACCAGTATAACTTGGATATCCATCCCAATGACAATAAATAGCTTTAAACTTATCACCATAATCTTTTGCAATCAGACATCTTGTTGACATAATTATTCTCCTATCCTTCAAAATATAATACTACATCCAATGGCGAAGTAAAGTTTTGAGATTCAATTTCAGCTACAATTAATTCAAATCTTTCTGGTTCGTATTCTTTTATTTCAAATAAATCTCTTAATAGTCTGCCATAAAATCCTTGCGAATGTGATAGCTCAACAAGAATATTAATTACATCATTAAAATCAAAAGAGAATTTATTATTAGAATTTAGTCTCATAATTATACCTCATAATTTTAAATCAAATTTCAAAATTAAATTTCAAAATTTCAATTAGATTTTTAAAT
>JAEIGA010009568.1_pt1 | contig 14672 bp, 17 predicted proteins | sample 9270691 | NCBI WGS metagenome assembly JAEIGA01 (sample SAMN17057246, study PRJNA624740) | gut metagenome | biome: biome; isolation source: fecal sample | host: Bos grunniens | place: China: Xizang | collected 2019
TAGCTAACTTTATTTTTGGAATATTTAGTATAATATATACGGTTATAATTTGAATGAAAATGATCATTAGATTAAAAGAGCATCAGGCAAGAGAAGCTTTATGGAGATCTAGTAGCGTTTATTATGTGAGAGATACACAAATAAAACATATTTTAACAAAAATTCAAATAATTATACTATTATTAATTGACTGTTTAATATTCGTTCAGTACACTTAAATTGGACGCTTCAAGGAGGTGTACTTTACGATAATGGCATTATCAATACCATCTTTTATCATATCAATTTTTTTGTTTTTGATACTTTTCTTTGGCATAGGTTTCTTATTAAACATGTTATTTCGAGCCTCATGGATTATGGCGGTCATTTTCCCGTTAATTGCAATTTATATTATAAACAATGCAAAGCTTATTAATTATGTAAAAAATCCAACGGCGACATTTGGTCAGATTGGGAACAATGTTACTAGTTTGGCTTTCGCTGACATTGTAATCTTAAGCAGCGGCTTTATTGGAGCAATTGCTTCTGGTATTACGATTAAGATATTAAGAAAAAAAGGTTATCAAATGTTTTGATTAAAACCACAGCGAAAAGAAGCTGTGGTTTTTTACTGTGCGCCCGGCTTATGGATGTAATCTATAGGGTGAAAGTCCTCCAACTGCCAAGGCAGAAGTAGCAGTAGCTTAACGCAAGGATCCGTGGCGATTTGTTCTTTTCATTTCTTAACTAGGTGAATATTTTTCTTACTCAATGGAAAATACTATACTTCGATAGGGGTGAGTGAAAGATTATGCCGACAATAAAACGTCTGGTTAGAAAAACGTTTGTTTCTTTATTAATTATTTTGGCTTTGGAATCGACTTATTATCAAGTTACAGGTATAAAAGCTGCGGATTCTCATTCAGCTGACCAAGCTATTTCTGCATTACAGACGAGTGTGCAGGCAATAGAGGATGGCTATAAACTAACACAATATGAAAGAGCAAGAGTTGTTGCAACAGGATATACGGCAGGAAAGGAATCAACCGGAAAGACTTTGAGTCATCCGGCATATGGTGTCACGTACTCTGGTGTAAAAGTAAAACGGGACTTGTATTCCACTATTGCTGCAGATCTCGATATCTTTCCATTGGGAACAATTCTTTGGATTCCGGGCTACGGTTATGGTGTTGTAGCAGATAAAGGCGGTGCAATAAAAGGAAATCGCTTAGACTTATATTATGAAACAGTTGAAGATGTATACGCTGAGTGGGGCAAGAAAGAGCTAGATGTGTATATCGTTGAAAAAGGAAAAGGAATGCTGACAGAAGAGCAGTTGACCGCTTTAAATGAAGATGAAGAATTGCAAGTTTTTCGTCAGCAATTTACAAAAAAGCAAGAGAAATAAAGGGCTATCTCAGTTAGAGAACAATATGCCAATATACTTTGCGTTGCTCTAATACGGTTCATGCAAATTATATTTTGCTCAAGTTCACGCCTAACTATTTGAGATGCCCTTTTTAACACTATAGAAAAGAATAAACGATAATGGCGATTATAATGCCTGTTAATGCTCCGAAAAAAACTTCAATTGGCTTATGCCCGAGTAATTCCTTCAAAATCTTTTGCTTCCTTTTTTCCTCCTGATATTGCCAGTGTTTTGCTTCTTCAATAAAGGAATGAAAATCCTTCACTAATTGATTAAGAACAGCTGCCTGTTCACCAGCTTGTCGTCGTACCCCTGTAGCATCAAACATTGTAATAATCGCGAAAATTGCCGCAACGGCAAAGACTGGAGAGTTAACCCCTGCTTCAATACCAATGGCTGTTGTTAATGCTGTTACTGCTGCTGAATGAGAGCTTGGCATTCCACCAGTGCTAGTTAGTAAAGACCAATCAAACTTTTTACTGGCAATATAGCCAATAGGAACCTTGATGAATTGGGCAAAAAATATAGCAATAAGAGAGGCGATTATCGGGAAATTCCATATTTCACTCATGATCTCACCTTCTTTTTGAATTGAAAAAGGAATACTCCTTTTATGTATATATTACCACCCGCGCAGAAAAATATGGCTAAATTAATATGTTTTTTAAGTTAATTATCACCTGCAGTAATGAAAATGCTAATATAATATTAATTGAATGATTAGAAAAAACAGAATTGGAGGGATTCACATGTTTTCAATGCAAATGCAATGGAATAAAGAAAGTGAGAATGAATGCCTTGTTATTGGTATTCACCAGCCAGGGAATAAATTAGGAGAAGTTCTCTCTTTTTGTGATGAGGCAATGGATCAGCAAATTACACAATTAATAAAAAGCGGAGATATATCAGTTAGAAAGAAATCGATAACATTAATACATACACTTGGAAAAGTGAAGACAAAAAGAATCCTATTTGTAGGTTTAGGAAGGGAAAATCAAGTAGCGGAAGAAGAGTGGAAAGAAGCATTAGGTATGGCATTCCGAAAGGTGAAGGAGCTTCGGTTATCTCAAGTTACAATTGACTTGGATTCGTTTACCGGAGAGAATGTATCGATAGAAAGGGCAGCACAATTGCTTGGAGAAGTTTATATGCTGTCTTTATACTCTTTCGATGGATATAAACAGAAGAATTCAAAATCTTCTGTTGAGATAAAGGATGTAGTAATTCTAACTCAAAGCGGTAAATCAGCATTATTGCAGGAAAATGTTAAGGCAGGAGCGATATATGGTTCTGGGACGAATTATGCTCGAACATTGGTCAATTTGCCACCTAACATTCTAACAGCAACTAAGATGGCAGAGTATGCAAAGGAATTAGCTGAACAATATGAATTTGAGGTGGAAGTACTTAATAAAGAAGAAATGCAACAGCTTGGTATGGGTGCTTTATTGGCTGTCAACCAAGGTTCGACGGAGCCGCCTGCAATGATTGTTCTTAAATATCAAGGTAAATCTGAATGGAAGGACGTAATTGGTCTTGTAGGTAAAGGAATTACATATGATACGGGTGGATACTCACTTAAACCTCGTGAAAGCATGGTCGGAATGAAAACGGATATGGGCGGCGCAGCGGCTGTTTTGGGCGCAATGCGTATAATCGGAGAATTAAAGCCGGAACAAAATGTTGTTGCTGTCATCGCTTCTACGGATAATATGGTAAGTGCGGAAGCATTTAAGCCTGATGATGTAATTGTATCATTAAGTGGGAAAACGATAGAAGTGCTTAACACAGATGCAGAAGGCCGATTAGTTTTAGCAGATGCTATCACATATGCAAAGCAGCATGGAGCGAACTATTTAGTCGATGTTGCAACATTAACAGGTGGAGTTATTGTCGCACTCGGAAATGAAATGACAGGAGCATTTACAAATAATGCGGAGTTTCTTGAAAAAGTAAAAAATGCTTCTGAAAAGAGCGGGGAGCCGATGTGGCAGCTACCGATTACCGCTAAAGATCGTGAAAGAGTTAAAGGAAGCAAAATAGCAGATTTAAATAACTCCCCAGGTCGTGAAGGTCATGCCATAATGGGTGCTGCATTCGTTGGAGAATTTGCGGAGGAGACACCGTGGGTACACTTAGATATTGCTGGAACATCTGTTTCTAAGAAAAGCACAAGCTTGCATACGCATGGTGCAACAGGGGTGATGGCAAGAACGTTAGCTCAGTTGGTACGTGATTTTTAATAGTTAGTTGGAAAAAGCGCTACTCTTTCGATGATGGGAGGGCGTTTTTTCTATATTACTGAACTGCTGTTAATAAAGAAAAAAGCCAGGATAATAAATATCCTAGCTTTTAGAACGAGCACGATCCCTTTTTAAATCATCTCGAACACTTTTATCCCACATTTTTACGCCTGTGTTATAGGCAGCTCGACTAATTAAGTGGCCTGAAACAGGCGCTGTAAAGAAGACGAATAGAATTCCCAGAATGACACGAGAATTGAAATGTCCGTACTGCGCATAGAAATAAATGAAGGTCGCAAGCATGACGCTCATTACACCAAGAGTGGCACTTTTTGAAGCAGCATGGTTACGTGTGTACACGTCCGGGAGCCTGATTAAACCGAAGGCAGAAATAGCACTTAAAAATGCGCCCAGCAACACGAGGATTGCTACTATTACTTTACTGATTTCTATTTCGGTCATTTTCTATAATCTCTCCCTTCTCTAAAAACTTCGCCATTCCAACTGTTCCAATAAACGCTAAAATTCCAAGCAACAGGATTACTTCAAGAAAGGCGTAAGTACCCAAAATAATGGAAATTAATGCAATGACAGCAATTAAATTTACACCGAGTGCATCTAAAGCAATTACTCGATCTGGAATAGATGGGCCTTTTATAACGCGGTAGATTAAAGCAAGCATTGAAAGTGAGATCAATACAAGAGCAAACGTTATGATAAAGTTAAACATTAACGGCTCACCTCCATGATTGCTTTCTCAAATGAATTTTTAATACCGTCGATTTCTAACTGTACATCATTAATGTCCATAGCATGAATGTACAATGTTGAGTTGTCATCTGATACATCAATTACTAAAGTACCAGGTGTCAATGTAATTAAATTTGCCAGTAGAGTAATTTCCCATGGTTGCTTCAAGTCTGTTTTTAAAGCGAATATACCTGGTTTCATATCGAGCTTCGGTTTAATAATCACCTTAAGTACCGAAATATTGGCCAGAATCAATTCTTTAATGAAAAGAAAGAAAAGCTTAATTACAGCCCATACTTTTATCAAATAAAATCTTGAGTTAAAAAATTTGCGGAAGCCTAACAAAATTAATATCCCTAGTAGGTATCCAACTATAAAAGATGAAGGGTTATAAGAATGTGATAAAAACATCCATACTAAGGCTAAGACAACATTTAATAAAATTTGAAATGCCACTTCACATCACTCCTTTAACACCGCATCAATATAGAGATCCGGATTCATTAATGTTTCGGTAGCCTGTGAGAAGTATGGCAATAATTTTTCCAATCCTAAACCAAAAGCTAGCGAAATAGCAACAAGTACTATAGCTGGCACCAGTAAAGAGTAATGAGCCTTCGTTTGCTTGTTTTCGATTTTCATTGGAACTCCCCAGAAGCCGTTTATGAATATCTTCATAATCGAGTAGAGCACAATTAAGCTTGATGCTAGGATGATGAAAGTTCCGAAATAGTCGCCAGCTTCAATCGACCCTTGAACAATCAATAGCTTGCCTGCAAAGCCACTTAAAGGTGGAATGCCGGCTAAAGAAATAGCTGCAACAAAAAATGTCCACCCAACAAGCGGATATTCTTTAATAAGACCGCTCATTTTACGTAAATCACTTGTTCCGGCGATTTTCGCCATAATGCCGATTAATAAGAACAATGCTGCTTTAATAATCATGTCATGCACTAAATAAAGAATGGCTCCATTAGTGCCTGTCTCATTGTATAACGATATTCCGTATACGATGACTCCAACTGCAATAATAATGTTGTAAATGATAATTTTTTTAATATCCCAATAAGCTACAGCACCGATTACCCCGATAATGATGGTCCCAATAGCAACCCAAGCTAATAAGGTATGTGTAAAGTCTGTATCATGATAGAAAATTAATGAATACGTACGAGTGATTGAATACACTCCTACTTTTGTCAATAATGCTCCGAATAGGGCAAGTACCGGTGCAGGAGCGGCATAGTATGAGCCTGGTAACCAGAAGAATAATGGGAATACTGCACCTTTTAGTCCGAATACAATCAAGAAAAGTACTGCAATCACCGTAATAATCCCAGGTTGTCCAATCTCTGCAATTCGTTCTGAAAGATGTGCCATGTTTAAAGTACCGACAACAGAATATAGATAGGCAACAGCAATAACAAATAAGGCAGATGAAATGACGTTAACAAGTATATATTTAATCGTTTCACGCAATTGAATTTTTGTGCCGCCAAGAACGAGAAGCACATAGGAAGACATAAGCATAACTTCAAAAAATACGAAAAGGTTAAAAATATCTCCTGTTAAAAAGGCACCATTAACGCCGATTAATAGCATTTGAAAAATCGGATAGTAGTAAAAGTGCTCTCTTTCTCTTCCAATTGAATTGAACGAATAAATGACTACGCATAAGGCAATGACATTTGTCGTCAATACCAGGATGGAAGAAAGCATATCAGCTACAATCGTAATGCCGAATGGTGCTGCCCAATTACTTACATCAAGTGTACGGATGCCATTTGCATGTATGTCAGCAATTAAATAGAGCGAAAGTAAAACGCCAGCAACCAATGAAATAATTGAAAATGCTCTTTGGAATTTCATGTTACGGAAGAACAATAATAATATGCCTGAAATGAAAGGTAACAGTATAGGAAAGATAACCATATTATTCATTTGTTTCATTTCCCCTCAATAAATCCATGTTGTCTGTCCCAAGCTCTTGGTAAGTTCTATAAGCTAACACAAGAAAGTAAGATGTAACACCAAAGCTAATAACAATAGCTGTTAATATTAAAGCTTGTGGCAAAGGATCTACATACGAATCAGCATGCTCACCTAAGAGCGGAACAGCTCCTTGTTTTAAACCACCCATTGTCAGAATTAACAAATGGGCACCGTGGCTTAATAAGCCAGTACCAATGATAATGCGCAAAATGCTCTTCGAAAGCATTAAATAAGTGGCGCATGTGAATAAGATACCTATAACAAAAGCCATTAAAATTTCCATTATTCACTCTCCCCTATGGTTTGTATAATCGTCATCGTTACTCCCACAACGACTAAATACACACCTAAGTCAAACAAAGCAGCTGTATGCAAGGAGGTTTTTCCTAAAATCGGTAAATCGAAGTAACCGTAGTAATGAGTCAGGAAAGGATCGCCTTGAAAAACGGCAATTAATCCAGTTCCAACTGCCGTTAATAAGCCAACTGCAATTAAAATGCGAAAGTTAATCGGCAGCATTGTACGAACCGTCTTCAAATCATATGCAATCAGTATAAGTACGATTGCTGCTGAGGTCATTAGGCCTCCAACAAAACCTCCCCCTGCATAATAATGCCCTGAGAAGAATAGGCGAATGGAAAAGAGAACGATGATTAGGGAAACGACTTTAGTGACGGTTTGCAATATCACATCATTTGTTTTCATTCGCTTTTTTCCCTCCTTGCTTTGTCAATCTCAATTTAATCATCGCATAAATACCAATCGCGGCAATACCTAACACTGAGATTTCAAACATTGTATCAAGTCCGCGGTAGTCTACAAGAATTACGTTAACCATGTTTTGACCGCCGGCTTCTGTATATGTTGTTTCGACATAGTATTTCGATATGGTATCAAACAGTTTTGTACTGCTTGCCGATAAAGCAATTAGTGTTACCATCACACCGACTCCAAGAGAAATGACGAGGTTGGTCAGTTTGAAGCGCATGCGTTCTTCCTTGCGAAAATTCTCCGGAAGATGATAGAAGCACAATAGGAACAAGGCTGTTGATACTGTTTCGATAATAAGCTGAGTAAGAGCTAAGTCAGGAGCTCTAAATAATACAAAGAATAATGAAACAGTATAGCCGACTGAACCCAATACGATTATCGATGTTAAACGTGATTTAACGAATAAAATTGAAATCGCTCCAACCGCAATGATTATTGCTAATACTAATTCATAAAAACCGATTCGTGCAGTATGATCGGTGCTAAAGGCGAAGGCATCCTTTAAATAAAGCGTTGAGCCTAAAGAGACAATCATGAAGAAAAAGATATATACAAGGTAGTTTCGAATCGAACCTGTCATTGTAGTAGTTGCTAATTTATTGGATCCGTATTCCATGTATTTTAAGCTGTTGTTGTATAGAGAATTAAATGACAGCTTCTCAGTGAATGGTTTGTATACAAACTTCCATTTAGGCCATGTTTTATAAAGCAAAATCCCGAGTATAACAACTCCGATTGTCATGAATAATTCTGGCTTGAAGCCATGCCACATACTGATATGGATATGGTAATCAGCTGGCATTGCATCTCCGAGAATAGCAGAAGTAGCAGGAATGATTAAGGAATCCGTTAAAATATTTGGGAACAACCCGAAAATCACTACTAATGAAGCCAAGATAATTGGTGAAATTAACATACCAATAGGAGCTTCATGCGGCTTCTTCTCTAACTTTTCTGGCTGCAGCTTACCTGTGAATGTTTTAAAGACAATAATCATGCTGTACGTAAATGTAAAGACGCTGGCAATCCAAGCGATAATAGGGAAAAGGATACCCCATGTTTCCATATTAAAGATATCAAGTGTTAACACTGATAACATACCAGTAAAGAACATTTCTTTACTTAAAAAGCCATTAAACGGAGGTAATCCTGCCATTGAAAACGTACCAATTAAAGCAATAGTAAACGTTACTGGCATAAGAGCCATAAGTCCTCCAAGCTTGCGAATATCGCGTGTGCCTGTTTCATGGTCAACGATTCCTGCTACCATGAAAAGACTTCCTTTAAAGGTCGCGTGGTTAATCAAATGAAAAACGGCGGCAACTGTAGTGGCAATATAAAGATTGTCACCAAGTTGAGGATAATGTAAAGCTGCAGCACCTAAGCCTAATAAAGACATGATTAGTCCTAATTGGCTGACAGTGGAAAAGGCTAAAATACCTTTTAAATCCGTTTGTCTGATTGCTGAGAATGATCCCCATATTAAAGTTAATAATCCGATTCCGGCAACTAGCCATAGCCATACACCTTGCATGGCAAATAACGGGCTTAATCGTGCCACTAAATAAATACCGGCCTTAACCATTGTAGCTGAGTGTAGGTAAGCGCTAACAGGAGTTGGCGCTTCCATCGCATCAGGAAGCCAAATATGGAATGGAAACTGTGCTGATTTAGTGAATGCACCTAATAAGATCAATATTGTAGCAGCGAGAAATAAGTCGTCATTGATAAGCGTACCAGCTTGAGCGATTAATTCTCTAATACTGAACGTTCCGCCCATTACGTAAAGCAGAACGATTCCGCCAAGCATACTTAAACCACCAAAAACAGTGATCAACATAGATTTTTGAGCACCATAGCGTGAACGTTCCCTGTGATACCAGTAACCAATTAATAAGAAAGAAGATAGACTAGTGAATTCCCAAAAGGTGTAGAGAACGATTAAGTTATCAGATAAGACAACTCCAAGCATTGCACCCATAAAGAGTAGTAAATACACGTAGAAATTATGTAGTTTTTCTTTTTCCTTTGATAAGTAAAAAATGGAATACAACACTACCAACGAACCAATTCCGGTAATCAATAAAGAGAATAATAATGACAGTCCGTCAATAATTACTTCAAAATTAATATTTAGAGATGGAATCCACTTCATTGTTTCGCGAATCGTATAACCGTTGCTTATATCCCTCATTTTGCTGATGAAGTAAATGAAAAGAAGAAGCGGTAACCAAAGGACAAACCAACCGGTATGCACTCGTTTAGCATACTTGTACAGGATTGGTATGATAATGGCTAATAGGAAGGGCGACAAAATGGCCCAGTGTAATAAAGACATACAATCCCCCTCATTAATTATTTTAGTTAGGCTTTTACAAAAAGCTTTGCTTGAATTCCTTGAGTTTTACAAGTGAAAGCTTGGTAAAATCATGAATTAAGCTGCTTTGAAATAAAAAGAATCCATTGCTAGTATTCCCTATGGATAAAAATCAATGAATTAGTCTTGCAAAATGTGTTCAAGCATTTTTGAAAAAGGAATATAATGTAAAGTAAAATAAACCTAATCATATTATATCGCACAAAGAATACTAGTGCATAAGTCTTTTTCGATATGGTGGGCACCTGAAAGAAGTCTAATAAATAAGAAGAGAGAGGTATAATTAAGAGTTAATTTTTTTCATCCGATATCATAAGGAGGGGATGTTCCGTGATTTTCAAGGGCAGAACCATATTACGTTGTGATTTTTCGAGAAATCAAGGATAATAAGATGAATATTTAGTTAATTTTTTATCTTGGGGGATTAAAAGGTTAATGAGGAATACATACTTAACAGGTTATTTGCCGTTAATATCAATCATTTTGTTTAGCTCATCTTTTACGGTTTATTTAGAAAATCAATTATTGATTTTTTTAAGAAAAATCGGACTCTATGAAGGATTGTTGGAGTTCTTTTCCGGAACTGAAATTAAATTAGCAATCCTATTTATTATTTTTTTATTGTTCTTTATGTTGTTTTCAGCGATTAAGCTAATATCGGATACTATACTGCAATTTGGTTTATTGTTATTTGCAAGAGAAACAAATGGTGAAAGTTTAAAAAGCGTTAGATTCACATCAATCATCTACTGTATAGGTGGTATGCTGTCTGTTTTTTTAAGCTTCTCTATTTATGCAGTGGGCCTTTTATTTTTTATTACAACAATGGTTGCATTCACCTATATTGTCTATAAAGTCAGCTTTAATATGTCTGCGGGCGGGCTAGTTGGATTTGTCTTCTTTCAAACACTTTCAGTCGGTGCCATTTTGGCTACAATAAGCTATACCATAATAAAAATATATAATACTTTGTTGGCTAGTCTGCAATTTAGGATATTAAATAAGAGGACTGTTTCAACAGGCATCCATGCTAGTTGAGACAGTCCTCTGGTTCATTTAAAACTACAAATCTCTCATAATCGTTCTCCATATGCCTAATTGGGGCTGACCAATATATTCAATATCCTCGGGTATATCCTTTCCAATCCATACTCCAGTAGTGAAGCGATCGTTTAAACCGATAAACCAATCTTTCGTGCTATTTGTTGTTCCGGTTTTTCCACCGATGTATCCATTTGATGAAAAGTTAGCGCTTTTCGCTGTTCCTTCTTTTATAACTGAGGTTAAAAGGCTTCTTAATTTGCTGACAGTATTGGCATTCCACACTTGAACAGATGAATCATTCCATTTGTAAATAATATTGCCATTTAAATCTGTAACCATTCGAATGGCTCTTGGTTTATGATAGGTGCCATCAACAAATGATGTATAAGCTGCAGTCAGCTCAAGAGGGCTCATGCCATATGTGAATCCGCCGATAGCAGCTGGCAAAAGATAGTCGTGTTCATCGACTTTTTTGAAGTCAAAATGGTTTAAATAAGCAAAGCTCTCTTTTACGCCATTTTGTTGGAGAAGCCGGACTGCAGGCGTATTATATGACCGTATAAATGCCTCTTTTATGGAAACAGATCCAACGGTTACACCACCGTAATTTTTAGGACAATAGCCATTGGCGCAAAAAGCGGAGCCATCTATATTACTGTTCACTGATGCACCGGTGCGTTCAATATAAGGAGCATAGACAAGTAATGGTTTAATGGTAGAACCCGGTTGACGATAACTTTGAAATCCTCGGTGAAAAGAATATTTTTTATAAACTTTTGCCCCAACCAAAGAGACAAGCTCATGCGTATGATGCTGTATAACGACAATAGCTCCCTCTATATCATGATAGGGCAAGCCTTGCTGCAAGGACCTTTGAGATTTATTCTGCAACTCCGTATCCAATGCTGTATGAATAATAACACCAGACTCCAAAACTTCCTTAACTTTCTGTTCTAGAGCTGCTTCTGCATTTTGCCGGACTGTTTTATGAGGACTTGCAAGATTTTTCTCTAGCTGTTCATTTTGAGCTATAAGCTGATGGAATTCCTGTTCAACGTAAGTAACATAATCAGGGAATAAGTCAATTTTTTCACTGAGATTCAGAGTAATGTTTTCATCTTTGAGCAATGCTCCTTGATCTTCACTAAGGAGATTAGTAATTACTAATTGTTCTATAATCCTTTCCTGACGCATTTTTGTATTTTCAAAGTTCACTAGCGGGTCGTATAAAGTTGGATTGTTTGGAATAGCAGACAGAAATAACAGCTCTCCATCTGATAAAGTGGCCGTCGTCTTATTAAAATAAAATTGAGCAGCAGCTTCAATTCCATAGACCCCGTTGCCGAAATAAATCGCGTTTATGTACATTTGTAAAATTTGCTCTTTGCTGAATTGCTGCTCCAGTTGAAGCGAATATAGCAGTTCAGTCAATTTACGGTTATATGTTTTTTCATGGTTTAAGTACAGGTTTCTAGCAAGCTGTTGAGTAATTGTGCTGCCCCCTTGTACAATGCTATCCTCTTTAGCGTTTTTTAGTACAGCTCTGCCGATAGCAATAAAATCAATCCCTTTATGCTCGAAAAATTGACGATCTTCTGCTGTAATGAAAGCATCCTTTAAGAGTGGGGGTATTTCTTCATCTGTTAGATTAATTCTTTTTTCTTCGTTTGCTATTTGCGATATGGTTTGATGATTCGCTGAAGTAATATAGCTCATTTGTGGCAGTACCGTGTTATGTAAGTCGATTTTATCTTTTATATAATCTTGCGGAGGTTGGAATTGTTGTAACTCCTTGGAGAAGCCATTGACCGATATAATAAAAATAATAAGCGTACAAATACAAAACAAATAACCCAAAAAAGTTCTCATAAATTTACTTCCTATTCCAGTAATATTGTAATAACAAACCTATCTATACTTTTTATTTCGGTACAGTTACGTATATTAAAAGAGGATATTATAATCTTCGAAAAGAATTTGTTAAATAACCATATAAGATTTCTGGTGTATATTAAAGAAAGTATGAAAATAACATAAATTATCTGATATAATTTTGACAACGCTATTAAATATTAACTTATTTTGTATGGAAGGAGGGTCAATATGGAAAAGGACCATCAATATATTTTTATTGATTTTGAATTCACAATGCCAGAAGGAAGAGTGAAGAATGGTAAATTTTTTCCGGAAATTATTGAAGTAGGAGCCATCGTTGTGGTTAATGATAAAATTGTCGATGAATTTTCAGCGTTTATCCGTCCGGAGAAGCATCCTGTTTTATCTGAAAGATGTAAGAACTTCTTAGGAATAGAGCAAGCAAGTGTTGATAACGGTCTTTCATTTAAAAGCTTGGTGGACAAACTGTCATCCTATCGTACTCACTTACCAAGCCATGTTATTACGTGGGGAAATATGGATATGAGGGTGCTTAGACAAAATTGCCAAGCCAGCAATTTAGCATTTCCTTTTGATGCGGAGCTTATTGACTTCGCGATGGAATATAAGCGCTTTTTTGGTGATCAAAATCAGACAGGCCTATGGAAGGCAGTTAAAGAATACGGGAAAGATGGCGTTGGAAAGCACCATAGGGCCTTAGATGATGCAATGACCACGTATAACATTTACAAGCTTGTAGCAAAAGACAAAAAGTATATGGAAAAGCATCAACCAACAACTATTGGAGATTTAATCGATTTGTCAAAAGTATTTAATAAACTAGCATAAAAGCCAAATTATTAAGTAATAATTTGGCTTTTATATTGTAAAAATGTTAACCCTTATTATTTCCAAAATAGTCAGCTTCAAGCTCATTCATTGCTTCAAGGCTTTTTTTATGCCAATCACTTTCCTCTTTGGACAATTGTTCTTTTAGTTCGGCTACGGCACTTCTTAGTGAATCATAGTAATTAGGAATTTCACCCTCGAAAATCTTAACCATCTTTTTAGGCACATTTGTTTGTTCGCGATAAGCAAGTGCCCTTCTCGTATGAAAAAGCAATACTTCTGCTTCCTTTGGATGATGGAGATCTCCTTGGGTAGGATGCTTTAAAACAGCTAGCACTTTCACTAAATAGCTTTGTTCTCCTACATTAGTAATTTCACCTATATATTTACCTGTTTTGTAATGAGCTGTAACAATATCATTTAGTTGCAGGTCCATGATTTTTGCATTCCTCCTTTTTTATATCATACATAAATGATATTTCAGATTAATGTGTTTGCCAAATTGTGTGCCCCTATTGTACATTTTGTATGGGGAGGAATGGAAATTATGAAAAAAACTGCATTACTAGGTACACTTGTATTTGTTCTTTTTCTGGCTGCATGCGGAGGAAATGAAAAAGCGCAAGAAGAGAGCGATAATGCCTCAACGAATAAACCGGAAGAGATAACGCTTGTAAGTGAGGCTAAAAACGAAAATTATAGTGAGCTTCCGCAATTTACTGATGTTCAGGACGGTGAAAGAGTAGTAGTGATGGAAACGTCAAAAGGAAATATACATATCAAGCTCTTTCCAGAATACGCACCAAAAACTGTAGAGAACTTTGTAACCCATGCGGAAAGTGGTTATTATGACGGATTATCATTCCATCGTGTCATTAAGGATTTTATGATTCAAGGCGGAGACCCGACTGGAACTGGAGCAGGTGGAGAAAGCATTTGGGGGACTCCATTTGAAGATGAATTTACAGATCAGCTTTGGCATTTCCGTGGGGCTTTATCAATGGCAAACGCAGGAGCCAACACAAACGGAAGTCAATTTTTTATCGTACAGCTCCCGTCAGTTTCTGAGGACGTAAAGAAAGAAATCCAGACAGCACAATTTCCGGAAACTGTTATCGAGGCCTATACGGAAGTGGGAGGCACTCCATTTCTTGATAATAGGCATACCGTTTTTGGACATGTCATTAAAGGAATGGACATTGTCGATCAAATTGCCAATGCTGAGGTAGATGGTAATGACAAGCCGAAAGAAGACATCATCATTAAAACGATACATGTTATGAATTAACATTAACTAGATAAACTGATTAACTGAGTTGGATCATACTCTGTTGATCAGTTTTATTTTTATATTTGAAAAAAA
>JAEIGA010009569.1_pt1 | contig 14672 bp, 12 predicted proteins | sample 9270691 | NCBI WGS metagenome assembly JAEIGA01 (sample SAMN17057246, study PRJNA624740) | gut metagenome | biome: biome; isolation source: fecal sample | host: Bos grunniens | place: China: Xizang | collected 2019
CAATACCATTGCTGAGCGTTTTTTGTTTATCGGGCAAGCGGGATTCGAACCCACGACCCCTTGCACCCCATGCAAGTGCGCTACCAGACTGCGCTACTGCCCGTTGTTTGGAGTATCGTGCGCTCTGCAGCGCAGCGACGGGCGCAGTATACACGCAGTTTTTAGGATTGTCAACTCATTTTTTTCATGATATGATTTTTTTTGCGATGAAGAAGGTAAAAACAGCCGTTGTAGGAGCCAGCGGATACACTGGCCAGGAGCTTTTGAGAATTCTGCTGCGCCACCCGGGCGTAGAGCTGGTCTGCGCCACCTCCCGCCAGTATGCAGGGCAGAAGTTGAGCGATGTGTTCCCGCGTTTCCAGCATGTGCCGGGTGCAGATTTGCGTTTCACGGATTCGGATGTGGAAGCCATTGCCGCAACAGGTGCAGAAGCAGCATTCCTGGCGCTGCCGCACGGTGTCTCTGTCACCTATGGGCGCGGACTGGTGGAAGCCGGGGTACGCGTGGTTGATTTGTCTGCAGATTTCCGCCTGAATGACCCGGCCGTATATGAGGAATTCTACGGAAAGCCGCACCCGGATGTAGAGCTGATGCAGGAAGCCCCCTACGGCATGCCGGAATGGCACCGCGAGGAAATTGAGAAAGCCCGCATTGTGGGCTCACCGGGTTGCTACCCGACCAGCATTATTCTGCCGCTGGTACCGCTGCTGAAGGCAGGGCTGGTGCTGCCGGAGGATATTGTGGTGAACAGCGGCAGCGGTGTTTCCGGCGCCGGCCGCCGTGCCGACGTGTCACTGCTGTACTGCGAATGTAACGAAAGCATGCGCGCCTACGGCGTGCCGCGCCACCGCCACCTCTCCGAAATCGAGCAGGAGCTTTCTGCCGCAGCCGGCACAAAGGTGACCATCACATTCACCCCGCACCTCATGCCGGTGAACACAGGCATTCTGACCACCACGGTGGCCAGGCTGAAACCGGGCACGACAGTGGAAGAAATTACTGCCTGTATGGAAGCAGCGTACACCAACGCCCCCTTTGTGCGCCTGCAGGGTGCCAACAAACCGACGGATACCAAGAATGTGACCCGCACGAATTTCGTGGACATCGGCTGGGCGATTGATGCACGCACTAACCGCGTGGTGCTGATGAGCGCCGAGGACAACGTCATCAAGGGCGCAGGCGGCCAGGGCGTGCATGCGTTCAATATCATGTTCGGGTTCGATGAGACCGAAGGTCTCTGGATTATCTGACAAGATACCAGCCCCTGCCAGGTATGAAGCCGGTACTCCTCATAGTAGACGATGAAAAAGCCACGCGCGCGGTGCTGAGCGCCGCGCTGGAAGATGACTATGAGGTGTTCCCGGCCGGCAACGCAAAAGCCGCCCGAGCCATCCTCGAAAGTGAACCGGTGGATATCCTGCTCACGGATTTACGCCTGGGTGGAGAAAGCGGCATGGATATCATCGATTATGCAGTGGGGCTGCCCCAGCCCCCACTGTGTATCATGATGACGGCCTACGGCAGTGCCGATGTTGCCGCCGAGGCAAAACGCCACGGCGCATACTATTTCCTGACCAAACCGCTGAATCTGGATGAGGTGGAGCTACTGCTGCGCCGCGCCTCCCAGACACGCAGACTCGAATCAGAGAACCGCGAGCTCACTACCCGGCTGGAACCCACCGGCGGACTGGACCGCATGCTGGGAGACAGTCCCCAGATGCAGGATATATTCAACCGCATACGCAGGGTTGCCCCCACACAGGCAACTGTACTTATTGAAGGAGAAAGCGGAACCGGCAAAGAACTGGTAGCGCGGGCACTGCACAACCTTTCCCCCCGCAGCAACCGAAAATTCGTAGCGGTCAACTGCGCAGCGCTTTCTCCCCAGCTGATGGAAAGTGAGCTGTTCGGTCACGAAAAAGGAGCTTTCACCGGCGCATTGCAACGCCGGATCGGGCGTTTTGAAGAAGCCGATGGCGGCACTCTATTCCTGGACGAAATAGGAGAAATTGACATTCCTACGCAGGTCAAACTGTTGCGCGTACTGGCAGAGCGCAGCATTGAGCGCGTGGGCAGCAATACCAGCATACCTGTGAATGTGCGCGTCATCGCCGCCACAAACCGGGATCTCGCCGCCATGGTGCACGAAGGCACTTTCCGCCTGGATTTATACCAGCGGCTCAATGTTATCTCTCTGAAACTGCCACCGCTGCGCGAACGCAGAGGAGATCTCGTGCTCATGGCAAATGCCTTTGCCCGCGAATTATGCCAACTGAACGGCAAAGAACCAAAATCTCTGAGCCGCGATGCACTGGAATGTCTGCGGGCTTATGACTGGCCGGGCAACGTGCGCCAGCTGCGTACAGCTATGGAGCACGCCGTCGTCATGAGCTCGGATAACGAATTACGTGCTGCCGATTTCCCGGAATACCTGCATTCAGGCTCAGCACAGCCCCCACCTGCCGCACCTAATTGTGGCAGCACAGCTTTTGAGCTTGAAACAGCCCCCTCACTTAATCTACAATACCTCGAACGGCGTGCCATACTCCTGGCTCTGCAGCGAACGGGAGGCAACCGGTCTGCAGCAGCCGAACTGCTGGGCATCAACCGGCGCACCTTACAACGAAAAATGGCTGACGCCCCTGAACACTTCAAGGATTTCACGGCATAATATCCACAAATTCTCCAAGTATGACTTCAACCTCCGACATTTCGCGACTCAACGCAATCGTCAGCCTCAGATGGTTACTGGGGCTGCTGATTTTCAGTCTCTGCATGATTCAGCTTTGCCTCACCTACCGAGGACTGAACAACGAAACCGCCATGGACATGGCACAGGTGGCGCGCCAGATTGCCCGAGGCGAAGGATTCACCACAAAATGCATCCGACCGATTGATGTATGGGACTTTTCCCGCAAGTCCAAGAATGGCAAAGCCGTGGATTTTAACCACTTTGCCGAGGCAAACCACGCACCCGTTTATCCCTATGTGCTGGCAGGCGCCATCAAGCTCAGCGGTTACGATGATTTTGCCAGCAAACGGATGGACCCGGAAAAAAACAACATTTATGCTGGCGACCGCGTCATCTCCGCCACCAGCACTGTATTTTTCCTACTGGCCCTCATCCTGGCTTACACGCTGGTAACAAGGCTATTTGACGAAATTGTAGCACTCACCACAGTTGCTTTTATGGGGTTGAGTGAACTCATGTTGCAATACGCCCTGAGCGGACTGCCCCAACCTTTCATGCTGTGCCTGGTTCTTTGCGCCCTGCACTGCCTGGTCAGCGCCATCAGGGAAGAAAATGAAGGCAAGACAACCAGAGTACTCATGTGGCTTTCTGCCTGTTTTATATTCATGGCACTACTGTGCCTCACCTGCTACATGTGCATCTGGTGTTTTGTGGGGCTGCTGGTATTCTGTGGTTTCTACTTCCACCCGAACGGCATGCACTCTGCCATAGGAGCAGGCTTCCTGCTCATGCTGGTGGCATTGCCCGCAGCTCTGTATCTGACCCCGACCGGTGGTCTGGAACGCAAGTTCATTTACGGCATTTTCAACGGATTCGGCAGCGACGGCGCAGAAGCACTCATGCGCTCCGCCACCACAACGGCCATCTCCTTCAACACATCAAACTTCTTCCTTCGGTTGATTGGCTACACCTTTGCCCAGTTCAACAACATGTACATCAACATGGGCGCCATCTTCACCGTACCTTTCTTCCTGCTGGCTCTTTTCAACCGCTTTAAATCAAGTATCGTCCAGGGCATCAAGTGGGCTACTCTCGCCATGTGGTTATGCGCCTGCATGGGCATGGCATTGTTCGGCGAAGCCCAGACCATCAGCGAAAGCCAGCTTGCCACACTGTTCACGCCCACCTTTGCTGCTTTTGGTGTAGCCCTGGTCTTCACCTTCCTTGCTCGCCTGCAGCTTGGTGAGAACTTCAATGGCATCCGGGTTCTGACTATTATCTGCATGCTGGTAGTTTCATCCGGATTATTCCTGTTCCAGCTGCCCAAACAGCTCTACATCGGCATCTGGACCAGTGCCCGCGGCGTTCCTCACTTCCCGCCCTACTATCCCGCCGCCATGAACGGCAAACTGCACGACATGAGCAACGAAAAGGACCTCATTGTCACCGACCAGCCATGGGCTGTAGCCTGGTATGCAGACCGTAAAGCTCTGTGGATTCCCCGCAGCATCAACGACTACACCCGCAACCTGGAACCCATCTTCCAGGCCAGCCAGCAGGAGGTGCAGGGATTCCTCATTACCCCGACCTCGCACACCATGACAGGCAACGGCATTTCCGGGGTCATCCGCAGTGCCGGTGATTTTGCCCCCCTTGCGCTGGAAGGCAAGCTGCTGCTGCTGACTCCCAAGCACAACATGGCATTTGCAGAACTTTTCACCACAAACGCCAACCCGAAATCCACAGTCCGACCGCTGGCCAGTCTGGTATCCTCGCAAGGAGTATTCCGGCATCGCAACTTCCTGCTCGGCGCCGAAATGGTATACTACACACGCGAGGACGTAAGTGACAAAAACAATTAACATATTCCTTTCCTGATTCCATGTCTGCCCGCTCTGCAAAAAAAACACTGAACTTCGAAGAAGCCACCGCGCGACTTGAAGAAATAGTCGCGCGCGTCAACAATCCCGAAACAGGGCTGGAAGATATGATTGCCCTCGCGGCAGAAGGACTCACCCTCATCAAAAACAGCGAGCAACTGCTGGCAGATGCAGAGCTGAAAATCCGCAAACTCGAGCAAACAGACAACAACGCCCCTGCTCCTGAACCGCAAGATAACCATGCCGATTTCACCCTCATCTGAGCCCACATCCCTGCTGGCAACCATCCAATCACCGCAGGATGTGAAAAATTTACCCGCGGGGCAACTCACAGCCCTGGCGGAGGAGATTCGCGCCACGCTTATCCACACGCTGGCACAAACCGGCGGTCATCTGGCACCCAATCTGGGGCTTGTCGAGCTCAGCATTGCCCTGCACCGCGTATTTGAAACCCCGCGAGATAAAATACTCTTCGATGTTTCGCACCAGTGCTACATTCACAAAATGCTGACTGGACGCGCCGGGCGTTTCCACACCATGCGCCAGCACGGCGGGTTGTGCGGATTCTGCAAACGCAGCGAATCCGAGCACGATGCCTACGGCGCCGGGCACGCAGGCACAGCCCTCTCTGCTGGGCTGGGCATGGCCGCAGCCCGAGATCTGGCACGCGATGACTACCACGTCATCTCCGTAGTGGGAGATGGAGCCTTCACCTGCGGCACCACGCTCGAAGGGCTCAACAGCATTGCCACCACCACGCGCAAATTCATCCTCATCCTCAATGACAATGAATGGAGCATTGACCGCAATGTGGGTGCGCTTTCTGCCTATTTTGCCTCGCTTCAGGAAACAGACACCTACGCCTGGCTCCGCCGCAATACCAGAGCCATCATCGAAAAAATTGCTGGAGAAACTGCCCGCAAGCAGGTTTCAAAACTCGTACGTGCTGCGCACGGCATCATCACCCCGCTGAGCTTTTTCCAGGAACTTGGTCTCAGCTACTACGGCCCGGTGGATGGACACGACATTCAGCGCCTCGAAAAAATCCTGCGCATAGCCTCACGCAATGACGGCCCGGTCATCATCCACGTCATCACCCAGAAAGGCCGCGGATATGCGCCAGCATCCGATAATCCCACTAAGTTCCACGGCATCGGGCAATACAACATTGAAGATGGCAGCACCAGCAAAGGTGGCGTCATCTCATACTCCGAAGCTTTCGGCACTCACCTCTCCAACCTTGCAGCAGATGACCCGGACATTACCGCCATTACTGCAGCCATGCCCACCGGCACGCGTCTGGATATTTTCCGCAGCCATTTTCCGAAGCGTTATTTCGATGTAGGCATTGCAGAGGAACACGCTGCGCTCTTTGCCTGCGGGCAGGCCACCCAGGGGCTCAAGCCCTACCTGGCTGTTTATTCCACGTTCATGCAGCGCTGTGTGGACATGATTCAGCACGACGCTGCGCTGCAGAATCTCCCGGTGCGCTTCTGCATGGACCGCGCAGGACTCTCGCCGGATGACGGTCCCACGCACCATGGGCTCTTCGATATCGCCATGCTGCGCTGCATCCCGAATCTGGTCATGATGCAACCGAAAGATGAAGCCGAGCTCGGGCACATGCTGGCCACCATGAACACCATCAGCAGCCAGCCCAGCGCCATCCGTTACCCGCGTGGCACTGGTGAGGGTGTTCCCATGCCGCAGGAGCTCACCCCCCTGCCCCTGGGCAAAGCAGAAAAACTGGCAGACGGCACAGATATCACCCTGCTGGCGCTCGGCAATATGAACGGCTACGCTGCCAAGGTGCGCAGCATTCTCGCAGAGCAAGGCATTTCCTGCGCCCATGTAAACGCCCGCTTCATCTCCCCGCTGGACAGTGCATGCATCCTGCAACAGGCAGCAGCAACACGCCTCATCGTCACCTTGGAAGACCACGTGATTGCAGGCGGCTTCGGCTCCGCAGTCATGGAACTGCTCAATGAACACGCAGCCGCAACCCCGGTCCTTCGCATCGGCTGGTCTAACCAGTTCATCGAGCACGGCAGCGAAGCCCAGTTGCGCAGCAAATACGGGCTCACACCAGAAGCCATTGCCAACCGCATACTCAACCACCTCAGGCCGCAATGAAACGCCACGCGCTGACCATCCTACTGGCTGGTATCTTCTGCATCCCACTGTGCACCAGCGCTACAGCAGCAACGCAGGAATCAACTGAAGAAGAGCAGGAAATGCAAAATCTGCCCCAATGGCTGGTAGATTTCTCCAACCTGCCGGAAAACCAGCGGAATAAGTACATTGCCCTCTTCAACCAAGCCAAGGGAGCCTACCACCAGAGCCAGTGGGTCAACTGCATTTCCCTGCTTGCCCAATGCGAAGTCATCCTGCGCGGCAACCCCAGCATCTGGAACCTGAGAGCCAGCTGCATGCTGGAGCAGAAATACTTCAAGGAGGCAGAAGCTGAGCTCAAACGCGTACTGGAAGCAGCACCGGATGACGCCGTCACCATCATGAACATAGCCCAGGTGTACATGGCAACCGGTCGCTATGCCGACAGCATTGCCATCAACACCCGGTTGAGAGAAGATTTATACCTGCAGCACAGTGATGAAAGCCTCCTCTACGCTCTGGACTACCGCATCCTGCTCTGCCACCTTCTCCTCGGGCAGAAAGACAAGGCCCAGGCTATTGCCTCCACGGTGTCACCTGTCACCGACACTCCGCTGTACCACTACGCCAAAGCCGCTTTTGCACTGGTCGAAGGGAATCGCTCCGCAGCAGCGCACTACATAGGCGTCGCCAACCGCATCTTTGCAGATAACCGCGCCTACATACCCTTCCAGCGCTCACTGGAACTCTCCGGGCTGCTCGATGCCACCGCTCCCCAACGCCACCCCTGATGGAAAAGGACACAGGCACCATTCTGCGCCAACAGGCACTGGGCGAACATGGGCTCATCATCACCTGGTGCACGGTGAACCACGGCATCGTGCGCACCGCTGCACGCCTGGCGCGCAAGCCGGGCAGCGAATTGAGCGGCCAGGTGGATTTGTTCCACGAATGCGAGCTGCTCTTCAAAACCGCCACCCAGGGCGATTTGCACACCCTCAGCTCGGTTAACCTCATCACCCCACGCCTGGCGCTGCGCGGCAGCCTGAACAAACTGCGTCTGGCCAGCTACCTGAGCCGCCTGCTGCTGGCCACGGTGGAAGCCGGTGCCGCTGACCCAGCCTGGCACAAACTCATCTCCGGTGCGCTGGATTATGTAGCCACCACCATTCCCCGCCGCGCCATCCTGCTGCACTTTGAAAAACGCCTGGCAGAGCTGCACGGTCTCTACAGCCCGGCTGAATCCCCCCACAGCGCCCTGCTCCGCCACTTCCAGCACCTGCCTGCCGGCAGAAATGAACTGCTGGACTCCCTGCCCGCCTGACGCGCTCAGCGGCGGGCTTTCTTCCGCTTAGACTTCTTCTTACGCGAGGCCGGATTTAGATTATGTCTCACGCCATGCGTGACCCTGTCATACATATCCAGCAACTTTTCCATCCTAGCATGCCCCGATTCCACATGAGTCATTGTAAGGGTCTTCGTTTCAGGGTCATACGACGCACGGGTTGCTTTGGCGAAGGTTACTCCCATCTCTCGCAAGACCACCATACATTCTTCCTGGGTGCGGACTGGCATACCCGAGAAAAAGTCCGGGGGAATCTTGCTATATTTGACTGTATAGCGATCATGTCTCACGCCATGCGTGACCCTGTCATACATATCCAGCAAGGTTTCCATCCTAGCGTGCCCCGATTCCACATGAGTCATTGTAAGGGTCTTCGTTTCAGGGTCATACGACGCATGGGTTGCTTTGGCGAAGCTTACTCCCATCTCTCGCAAGGCCACCATACATTCTTCCTGGGTGCGGACTGGCATACCCGAGAAAAAGTCCGGGGGAATCTTGCTATATTTGACTGTATAGAGGAAATACAATTTTATAGGTTCACCCTCCGGATACCAATGTGCGAAGACCATATTTTTGCCTTCATCTTCATATTCGGAGAAAACAAGCCTCGATTGATCAGACAAGGTAACCACTCGTATGCGGGCATATCTGGAACCATCGCGGCGCTTCTTCTGGGTCTTGATTTTCAGAATGCTAAGCTTTGTCGATTTATTTTTCAGCAAATCCGCGGCCGGCGCTTCGCCCTTAAGGTATATCTTTCTATACGCCATTCTCCCCAGAGCCTCCAGTTCGCTGCTCTCAATAGGAAGCTTCTCGCTACTGTTCATCCCCGAATTATGTATACTACTGCCAGCATTAGCAGCGTATATATCCTCCTGGGTCAACACTTTTACAATCGGATGATTTCTGTTCTCAGGCGCAAACAAAGCCTTGCTCGCAGTACGCATTTCCATATGGGTCTTGCTGCTGAGCTTCTGCGCCTCATCACGAGACGCCTCTGCCTTCTCGCATGCCTCATGCGCCTTTTGTTTTTCATCATTCCCGGAAGCGGCCTCATAGGCGGCTTCTGCCTTTTTCACCTCTTCCTCCGACTCCTGGCACGCCGCTGCTGCTTTCTCATGCTCCAGACAGGTTCTCTCGTACTCCTTCGCCAGCTCCTCAATCGTAGGCGTTGCCGGACTCGCGTCTGGTGCACCTTCATTCGCCGCAGCGTTCCCATGAGCCATTACCAACCCGGTACCGGCCAGACATGCTACGCACCATACCTTTATAACAAAATATACGCGTTTCATCACTCTTGGAGTCTACCAGAACATGAAACAAAAGCAAATAAAAAACTAGAAGGTCTGCCACAATGGACAGACCTTCCGGATAAATCTTGTATCGCGTTTCAACCGCAGCAATGCGGTTTACTTGGCGCGGTAGTACTGGTAGTGTACGCGCTCGTCGATGGCGAGAGCCTCGCGGGCGATGCGAATCACGCTGGGCTCAGCATCGAACTGGAACAGCATGTACTGACCGTGCGTCAGGTGGTTAGACTCATAAGCGAATTCACGACGACCCACATTCGTGGTGCCGGTCACCTTGGCGCCTGCGGCCTCAAGCTTCTCCGTCATGGCGGTGGTCAGCTCATCGAGGGTGGCAGAACCCTTCATGTTCAGAACGATCAGTGCTTCGTACTTTCTCATAGCTTTTTTTAATGTAAGATCTCTTGCTTTCGCAAATGCGGTGGCAGATGATGCACCTTTTCTGCAAAGAAATCAAGCCTAAAGTGTGTTTAAGGCTAAATTTTCTGCTCCAAGACCATTAAATCAGATGAGTTTGAGGCGCACAAGGTCCTGCGTATCGATAAGGCCCACCGGTTTATTGTCGGCATCGAGCACCACGAGGTCGTCAATGCGGCGGTCGCGCAGCGTCTTCACCGCCACGATGGCAAGCTTATCGGCCTCCACATACACCGGGTTCTGGGTCATAATGCCACGCACAGGCTGCGTGCCGCAGGAGGGGTCCTTCTGGTAAGCTCGGGCAAAGTCACCGTGCGTGAACACGCCGGCCAGAGAGCCGTCCTCATGCACCAGGATGCAGGCACCCACGCGGGCGGTGGACATGGCAATAATGCAGTCCATGATGGTGGAGGACTCAGGCAGCTTGGCGAATTCGGTACGCATGATATCGCCGATACGGGTGAGCAGCGCGCGCCCCAGGGAACCACCGGGGTGGCTGCGGGCAAAGTCTTCCTTGGTGAAGTTCTGGGCCTCCAGCAGCGCCATGGCGAGGGCATCACCCATGACCAGCATAGCGGTGGAGGAAGATGTGGGGGCCAGGTTCAGCGGGTCAGCCTCGCGCTCCACAAAGGTGTTGAGCACCACATCAGAAAGCTGGGCAAGCGTGGAGTTCGGCTTGCCGGTCATGCCGATGATGGAGATATCAAAACGCTTCAGGAAGGGCATGAGGGTGAGCAGCTCTGCAGTCTCGCCGGAGTAGGACATAGCGATGCAGGCGTCGCCATCCTGCACGATACCCAGGTCACCATGCAGGGCGTTCATGGTATCCAGCACCACGGAGGGAGCACCGGTGGAAGTGAGGGTGGCTGCAATCTTATCGCCGATAAGGCCGCTCTTACCCACACCGACAATGATAATCTTATGCCCGGTGTTAATGGCCTTGCGCATGGCTTCTACTGCTTCATCAAAGGAATTATCAAGTGCGTTGCCAATAACCTTGAGCGCATCGATTTCATCCTCGAATACCTTCTTACCGCGAACAATGTGGCTGATCATAGTAGTGAGTATAAAACTGTTTTAGTGCTGTAATTCTAGCACACCCACCCCCTCACTGCAACAAAAAACCGCCGTGGCATCACACCACGGCGGTAAAAAAGTGGATTCAGTGTAACAAATCAGTTGTTCACGCGACCCAGGTACGTACCATCTTCCGTCTTCACGGAGATGCGCTGACCAGCCGTGATGAACAGGGGCACCTGCACCACGAGACCCGTGGTCATGGTTGCGCTCTTGTACACGTTGTTGGCGGAGTTACCCTTCACGCCCTCGGGAGCCTCTGCCACTTCCATAGTGATGGCGGCGGGCAGCTCGATGGAGCACACGATTTCATCGGTGAAGAGCAGCACATACACACCACCTTCAATGAGGTAATCCTTCACGGGTTCCACGATATCCTCGCCCACGCAAACGTCCTCGTAGGTCTCGGTGTTAAGGAAGTGGTAGCCCATGCCGTCCACGTAGGAGAATTCCATCTCCTCGCGGCTGAGCATCACACCCTCAAGGAAGTCGTTGGAGGTAAGGCGCAGATTGTAGTCTTTGCCGGAAGCAATGCTGCGGATGGTCATCTGCACATAGGAAGCCATGCGGGGAGGAGTCTTGAGCTGGCTCTCACGCACAACGCAGATATCGCCGTTGTAGTTCACGGCGTGACCTTTGCGAAGCTGAATAACGGGAACTTTTGCCATAACGCGCGGAGATTAGCAGAGAGCCCCCTGATAGTCAAGCTTTTTCTCGACAAATATTCACCCGTCCGCTTCAGGCTGCACCGCACCGGGGCGCCCAGGCGCCGTGGAGGAAACATGCCCGGAGACAGGCACGCTTCCTCCACACACCCTGCATCAGAACGCGACACGCACGCCCACCTGGCCGTCAACGCTGTGCGAATCGCCACGGAAGATGCACTCTGCCGTACCGAAGAGCGACACAGTATTGCTCACCGGCACATCAAGCCCAACACCGATTTCCCAGCCCCAGCGGTCGCGCTGGGCGCATTCCTGGCGGTAGTCATACCCGTCCATGCGCAACTTCACCGCCGGGTTCACATCACCCACAGAGCCTGTAGCCCCCGCCTGCAGCATGAACAAGCCGGCGGGTGCATCATTCCAGGGGGTAAGCTGCATACTGTAACGCGCCCCCATGAGCACATCCGTTGCCCAGGCATCCTGGTCGCGCATGTAGAGCGGGGCAACCCCGCCACGTTCGCGCACGCTGTCCATGTGGTTCCAGGAGGTCTGCACCGCACCAAAAAGCTGTACGGTGGCAGATTCCGTCTGCATCACGCGGTACGCCACCTCGTGCATGAAGTTGATGGAGTAACCGTCAGCATCCGACGAATGCGCATTCCAGCGCTTCATATCGTGCGTATGAAGGCCCATGCCCAGCGAGGTGGCAAATGTCCAGCGGTCCACACCATACAAGCTGTACACATCCAGGCGGGTGTTATCCTCATGCCTGCGGGCAGAGTGATCCGTATCCAGGCTTGTGCGGCCGTAGGAAAGCGCCACACCCATCGTGGCTGTATCGCTTGCCATGTATTCAGCCACCAGCAAGCCACCGGCCTCTGCGCGGTCATATCCATCACCGTGAGAATCAGCGTCCACCTTGGTCTGCGCATAGAACCCCTGCACACCCACACGCCAGCGGCGCACATCCGTCACCTCCATGGGTGAAGCAAGGCTCATCCCCTTCTCATCAACCATGCCATTTTCCACATAAGTAGTAGTGCGGCCCAGCGAATGCCCCATGCCCATACTGGCGCGTAAGCGGCGCAAGTGCCCCATATTACCGTCAATCTGACTGCTCATGGCAGTGGCGTACTCATGACCACTGAGCGCATTCAACGCAGCTTTCACCGCACCCTCGTCGCGCGATTCAACCAACGCAGCCAGCTCCTGCGAAGCGGCACCATCCGCCTTCATCTCCTGCAACACCGCATAAAAACGGCGCTGGTTCGGGGAGAGCGACAACGTGCCGGCATTCAGTTCACGGATATAGAGCACACCATCCTCCATATTCCACAACTGAGACGACACCGTGCCACCATTGAGCGTTACAGTCAGATTCTCCGCACTATCCACATCATCAAACCCGAACACCGTGACACCCTCGGCATCATCCCCCACATTCAGCACATTGATGGTCGAACCGGCTGCAAAAGTCAGGCTCTTGCCGGTAAGCGCCGTACCATTACTGCCGTTCATATCCACATTCAACGTGCCGCCCTGCACCGCAAGGCTTTCCACCCCGTTAATGACCCCGGTCTGCGTATTCAGCGTGCCATTCTGCGCCACGGTTATGGAAGTTCCCTCGGCGGCATTCGTGAGCGACTCAAGCGTCGTACTGCCGTTATTCACATTCACCGCCGTAAAATCAGCCAGACGCACCGTGCCGGTGTATGCCGTATCAGCAGAGCCGAAATCAATACTCTTTTCTCCCCCCACCGTGCCTGCCGCTGCAGCAGCCGAATTATCTGAACCGCCGTTCAGCGTTCCCAGCACCTGAGCAGAATCTCCCACCAGCACAATGGAAGTACTGCCACCCACCTGGTCATTCATACCGGCTGCATACACATCACCATGAATCGTGCCGCCGGAAATGGTCACCTTCGTATCATTCGTCACTACGGCAGCGCCCTCATGATACATACCGCCGCCGTATACATTGCCGGTAATCTCACCACCGGAAATCGAAATCTCCGTGGAATCAACCGTCGCCCGCCGTGCACCGGCGTACACATCACCAATCACTTGCGTTGCATCGCCGGATATATTGATACTCACCTTACCATCCACCCCATCAAAGGAACCACCAGCACCGCGGATGGCATCCTGCTGCCCGGCCTGGCCGACCGTGCCGCCGGTTACATTAATGGTGATACCTCCGGTACCCACATTATGCGAGCCCGCAGCCTCACCCTCACTCGTCGTGTTGCCACCGCGAATCTGCCCCACTGTGCCACCGGAAACATTAATTTCCACCGCACTCACCTGCCCGGGCGAATAGGCAGGCAGCGCATTCGTGGAATCCGTCATATTGGCACCACCAATCAGCGTACCCACATTACCTCCGGAAATATTGTGCGTAATCTTACCGGCCGTCACATCCGAATACACGTAAGTACCATACAGAGCCCCCACATTACCACCTTCCATATTGATGACAATATCACGCGTATCGGCCACTCCGTCCAGATACGGCACCTCGTTCACCCCGCTGTTCACAAACGGCACAGAATAAGGCGCCGCCACATAATCCGCATTTGTGGCATCTGTAATAGTAGTGTTGATATCGAACACTGCCGCATTCCCGCTTCCGCTCACCAGCGTTGCCGTGCGGGTTACCCCCGTCACATCCGGGGGCATCTGATATCCCCCCACCAACTCACGCCGTGTACCATCCAGATACGCCTGCTTATCCGTCGTTTCATCCGCCTTACTGCTCATCGTGCCAGCCACCACCACAAACGCAGCAGTACTCAGCAACGCCAGAATTCGTTTATTCTTTATCTTCATAATGTTCATAGGGCTGGCGGTTCTGCTCAGCCGTTCTGCGCGAGCTTACCGCAGTTAGAACTTATGATTCAAGACGTTAGAATATATATTAATCACTCATCCATTCTTTCGCATGCGCACATACCCACATCATTTCCGTTAAATATCATACCATTCCACTTGCAATAAAAGTTATTCAACGTATTGCATTTTTAGCCTTGCATCAGCATTCGTAATGCTGTCGTACTCGTGGTAGTATGAGAAAGAAAATATTTTAGTTTCTGAATTGTACTGGAATACAAGAGGAACCTCATTCGGAATGTAAGGAACATATGCGTTAGGCATTGCAAATCCCATGCCGGTTATAGC
>JAEIGA010009570.1_pt1 | contig 14672 bp, 12 predicted proteins | sample 9270691 | NCBI WGS metagenome assembly JAEIGA01 (sample SAMN17057246, study PRJNA624740) | gut metagenome | biome: biome; isolation source: fecal sample | host: Bos grunniens | place: China: Xizang | collected 2019
AATTGATGGAAGAAGTTGGAAACCGTCGCTCATCATTCAAGAAATAAATTTTTGCAACTCAAGATGGATATATCAAAATCGATGCTTTTAAAGCTGGACTTGCTGGCGTAACTCTTGGAGTTGGACGAAATCGCACAGAGGATGAAGTTTGTCCAGATGCAGGTTTTATCCTTCACAAAAAAGAAGGGGATTTTGTAAAGAAAGGTGAACTTTTAATGGAAGTTTACGGAAAAGACGAAGCCTGTTTTACATCTGCATTACCGGCCTTAGAAAATGCTTTTTCTTATGAAACAGCACAAATATCAAAAGAAAAATTGATTTTTGAACATATTTCTTAATTTTTCTAAGTATTTTTGTGAAAAAAATTAATCTTTTTGATAATAATATATATATACCCATGAGTTTATAGAATAAATAAGGACATTAAAATGGCTAATTGGAATAAAAAAAATGTGGCAAAAGAATTGGTTATGTCTTTGCACACAAAATACGGCACAGATTTACTTACATCTTCAATTTTAGCAAGAAGAAACATAATTTCAGGAAATGATGTTCAATATTTTTTAGAAGACGACAAAAGATTTTTGCATTGCCCTTTTTTGTTTGATACCATGGAAGACGCTTGTGATAGAATTTTAGATGCAAAGGAAGAAGGTGAAAAAGTTTTAATATTCGGCGACCGTGATGTGGACGGAATTACTAGCACCACTCTCTTGTATCAATATTTAAAATCCATTGGAATTGATGTTCAATATAGAATTCCAAGCGGCGATGATGATTTTGGACTTTCCATAGAAGCAATTGACGATTTTGCTGCAAATTACGGAACTCTTATTATCACCGTGGATAATGGAATTTCTTGCAAAAAGGAAGTTGAACACGCTGCGGATTTAGGAATTGATGTTATCGTTGTAGACCATCATGAGCCTAACGACGATTTATTTCCAGAAATCGCAATTGTAGTAGATCCAAAAGTAGAAGGCTGTGGCTATCCTTTTCCTCATATTTCAGGCTGTGCAGTTGTTTACAAACTTGTTACAGCATTGCGATTTGCACTTAATCCTTTATACAAGCAAGAAATTTGTTTATTAAACGTTCATCCAATAAATGATGCCTACGTCATTGAATGTATAAAAACTGAAAATATGATTATAAAAGATAGACTTACAGAAACCTTTGTTCCTGGAGTTATGTCTTTGCAACAATCAAAATTGGTAAATTTTCTAAAAGGACAACAAATTTTCGTATGGGACGAAGCCTTGCAAAAGAAAATGCTTGGAAAAATTTTTGGTCAAAATATTGAAATCAACATGTTAGACGTAAGACCAGAAGTTGCCACAATTTTACCAAGTCTTGCAGATTGTAGTCTTTTACGATTAAAATCCTTTTCTAAAATTGCAAAATATCAAGAAACTCCTTCTTCTGAAATAGAAGCCTTTTTCAACATTTTCATAACATTTATTCAAAAAAAACTTGGTGAAAATAAAAATCCAAAAATCGAAGAAGAAGAATTACAACTTGTAACCCTTGCAGCCCTTGCCGACATTATGCCTTTACAAAACGAAAATCGCATTTTGGTTCGACAAGGTCTTGCTTCATTAAACAAGGGGAAATACAGACCAGGCTTAAGCGAACTTATTCAAAGACAAAATATGTTTGGAAAAAAAATAAGTTCTCAGGACTTATCTTGGAATATTGTGCCTTTGCTAAATGCCACCGGAAGACTTGGAGAACCTGAAACTGCATTAAAACTCCTAGTCGAAGAAAATCCTCAAGAAAGAGAAAAAATTGCAGACAGAATTGTTGCACTAAACACAGAAAGAAAACGAATGGGAGCAGAAGCACAAAACGTTGCTGAATCTTTAGTAAAAGCAAATCTTCCTCGTTTTAACAATAAAATTGCCTTTGTTATCAGCGATAAAATTAATCGTGGAGTAACAGGCATTGTGGCAGGCCGCCTTGCAAGTATGTATAAAATTCCTGCAATAGTAATAGGACAAATGGACGGTGAACTTTTACGAGCTTCACTTCGTTCTATTCCAGGTGTGGAATTGCAAAGCTTATTAGATTATTGTAATAACAAAATTGAAAATGGCTTATTTGAAAAATTTGGCGGTCATGCAGAGGCAGCCGGTTTTAGTATAAAAGCAGAAAATCTTTCAATTCTAGAAAAAAGCCTTGAAGAATATTCTAGTTACTTAGAACTTCCAGAAAATGAAGAAACTGAAATTCTAATTGACGCAGAACTTCCTTACGAATATTTAACACCAGACTTATTAAAATTAGTAGACCTTTTTGAACCTTTTGGACAAAACAATCCTACTCTAAAATTTCTAGCCCAAAATGTAAAAATTATTTCTGCTGACGTTATGGGTAAAACAGAAGTTCAACACTTACGCTTAACAATTGATTGCGGAAAATATAAATGGCCTGCAATTTATTGGAAAGCAGCCGAACGACTAAACAGAGATTTTTCTATTGGCGACAGAGTAAACATTCTTTTTGAAGCAAACCGTAATATTTTTAATGGAAATGAAATACCTCAAATGAATATTATTGAATTAGAAAAAACAAATTAAACTTTTTCAATTTAAATACAAAAAAGGCTGTCCTAGGTGAAAACTTCCTCTTAGGACAGCCTTTTTTCTTTATTTTGCATTGCTATTTATTAGCAATGCATACTTTTCTAACAACTCACGATATCCAATTTCTGCCATTTCAGGAGTTGGTAACCAAGAATACTTTGGACGCAAAGTTTCAGTTAAAATAACACCTTGAAATTGCTTTTCTTTTTCAGGAATTGAATTGATAACTTCTTGAACATCTGCATAAAATGCTGAAGCATCTATTTTCATGTCTTCTTGATATGTGGTAATCGAAGAAACTAACCATCTATCTTTTTTGAAAACAAGTTCCAAATCATCATGTTCAACATAACCAAATATGTCAAACATTGGATCGTTGAAAATAACATTATAATCTGCTCTATATTTTTTTGAATTTTCCCCATCTTCAATCAATGTAAGTTTTACATCTGTAACACTGAAAAAATAACTTCCCACAGGATTTGTAAGATTTACCCATTGAGGTAAGGTATAGGTTCTCTTTTCAGATTCATAGGTTTCCCTCACTCGCCCCATTACATACATATTGCTTATGAAGTTTTCTAAATCTCTACCAACAGATCTTTTTTCTATAGTTGCACCAAATATTTCTATATTTAATGTGTCAAAACCAGAATACATCATATAAACAACTTCTTCAGGACTTAACCCTAATGTTGAGGGTTTTTCTTTTTTATCAATAAGGGTGGAAACGCCGAGGAAAAGAAGAAATGCGCAAATAATACCAGCAATTTTAAATATGTGATTATTATTTCTAAAAAATCTAATTGATTTTATCTTTTTTTCAAGACCAACATAAGAAGAATTTTCGTTATAATTTAAATATTCAATTTTAAAATTTGTAAAATCAATTGAAACTGGCACTGTAGAATATTTTGCATATTTATTTCGTTTTGATTTTTTGATGGCATCAGTTGAAATAATACGTAAATTATTTGTGATACTAGAAAATAAGTTTTTAGTATCAATTTGATTTCCAGCTTCATCCTTCAAAATACAAAGACATTCTGGTGGAACAAAGTTAAAATCAAGATAATCCAAAGCTCTATTTAAAGAATCAAGATTTGGAAAAGCATCCTTATCTGTACATATTCTATAAGCATAGGTTGCTAAAGTAAAACGCCAAGAATCAATTTCGCTTAAAGAATTTTTTCTGTAAATTCCTGAATATCTAGAAAAAACAGAATCACTTCTAGCATTCAAGGATTTTTCAAAAATTTCTTGAGGCAAAATCAAAATTTGATTTTCGTTATTATCTTCTCCAACAATTGTTCCAAGAGGTCCAACATTTAAAAGGGAAATATTATTTTGTTTTGCATACTCTACGGCAAGGGAAAGTATATTAACAGCATTTATAGCTTTTGTTTTATCACTAGAAAATAAATCATAAAGAGGAACACCAGAAAAGCTTGGGCCCTTTACAAATACAGATTCGTTTTTTCTTCCATCTGCGATTTTTGAATAATTTTCCATAAATAGATAATCTTCAAAAATAAAAGAGCCATCAGCTTTTTTAGTGATTATTATTCCATTTTCCTTGATATTTTGAAAAACTTTTGCGTGTGTTGCTTCTCTCTCAGACAATCCAGTATCAATATCTAAAGAGTCGTTGCTAATAAACAAAATTCCGTTGCCGTATTTTTTCATTTTTATCTATTTCCTTCTGGAGAATACAGATAATCAAAATAATCCATATCTGTTGTAAGTGTTGTATCAAATTTTGCAAAAACTTGTTTGTAGGATTCTAGACTTTTCCAAAATGCATAAAATTCTCTATCCACATCATAGGCTTCTGCATAAATGTTTGCAGCTTCAGCATCAGCTTGACCTTTGATTTCTTCAGCTTTTCTATAAGCTTCTGATTCAATTGTTAGCTTATCTTTTTCAAGTTTACCAAGCCATTCTGCTTTATCACCTTCACCCTTTGAGCGATATGCTTCTGCAACTTGATTACGTTCTTTTATCATTCTGTTGTATACACTGTCTGTCATTTCATCTGAATATTTGATTTGACGTGGCAAAATATCAATAAGTTCAATACCAAATTCATTTGTCATTTTTTTGGCTTCTTCTACCATTTCAAAACTTAATTGACGTCTACCTTTTGTTACAACTTCTGAAGTTGTTCTTGCATTAATCAAAGACTCAATTTGATTTTCAGAATCTTCCAAAGAAACCTCAGTTGTAATATTTTCGTTAATCATATTAGAAGTACGAACAACTTCGCTTAATCTGTTTTGTGCAATTATAGTTCTTGTAGAAGAGTCAATAATATCTGCAAGACGATTATAGGCGTTATCCAAAGTTTTTAGAGATTGATAAAATTTTTCTGGGTCAGCAATTCTCCATCTACTTGTGGCATCCAAAATGATAAATTGATTTTCTTTTGTAGGAATGCGGTATGCTTCACCATCAAGAGAAAGAATACGCTTTGGATAAACAGTTACTTGGTCAATGAATGGCATTTTGAAGTACAAACCAGCATCTCTATGGGAATCCACAATTTTACCAAAACGTGTAACAACAACTTGAGAACCTTCATCAATAATGTAAAAAGGTCCCATCATCAAAAATACAAATAATAAAGCAATAATAACTGTTAAACTAATTAATAACTTTTTCATTATTGTTTTCCTCCAAGATCTTTAATTGGCAAAACATTTTCTAGATTTTTATCAACCAATGTAGCTCCATCTTTTGAAGTAAAGATTTCTTCCATTGTTTCCAAATATAGACGTTGTTTTGTAATAGTTGGATTTTTTTTGTATTCTTCGTAAACAGCCATAAATCTTGCAACATCACCTTTTGCTTTGTTTACACGTTCAATGGCATAACCTTCTGCAATTTGGATTTGTTGTTCAGCTTTACCTTGAACTAAAGGAATTTCTCTATTGTAAGCTTCTTTACCTTCATTGATAAAACGTTCCATATCCTGACTTGCTTTATTTACGTCTTCAAAAGCAGCTTGAACACCTTCTGGTGGAATTATGTTTTGAAGTTTTACACTAATTACACTAATACCAAGACCAAGGCTATCAAAATTTTCGTTCATAAGATTTTGTGCTTGAATTTCAATATTTGTACGTTCAGTACTCATAACGTCAAGGATTGCTCTATCTCCAACAAGAGTATTTACTACAGATTGTGAAATATCTCTAATTGTTTGTGTTCTATCTTGAACATTAAAAAGCCAAGCAGCAGAATCCACAATACGATATTGAATAATCCATTCAACATCAACAATGTTTAAATCCCCTGTTAGCATTGTTGATTCTTTTTTTATTCCATTTTGATATTCACTTCTTGTACCAGAACTTAGGGTTTTAAAACCAAATTGTTCTGTTTGAACAACTTTTACAGGAACATTGTAATTTTTATCAATTCCAAAAGGTAGTTTAAATTGCAAACCAGAATCTAAAGTTTTGTAATACTTCCCAAACCTTGTAATTACAGCTTGTTCTGTTTCATCTACCACAAAAAAACTTGTAGCCACAAATGTCACAAGGGCAAAGGCTAAAAGAATTAAAATAATTGTAAAAGGAGTAATTTTATGAGTATTTCTTCCTCTTTTCACTCCATTTTCAGGTGTATCCATGAACTCCTCCATTTTCGTGCATAATATACCAAACTAAAGATATAAATATTTTTCTAAAAAGACAAGTAAATATAGAATAGATTGTCAAAAATAATTTTTTTATTTTAGAAAATCGTGATATACTTGATTTTATGGAAAAACAAGACACAACTTCAAATCAAGAAAATTTAAAAGCACTTGAAGCTCGGTTAAATGAAAAAATTCTTAGAGCTGAAAAACTAGAAAAATCTATAAAAATGACTCAAAGAGAAAACAGAGAAACAAGACGTCATAAAAATGGCAGTAGATTTTTATCAAAACTTATAATTGTTCTTTTATTAACAATTATTTTGGGATTTATGGTAGCATTTGCATATTTATATTTTAGTCAAAAATTTGCAGAAGAAGCTTTCCAAGCAAAATCTGCCATGGTTTCTAGAGAACTTGTGCAATGTGCAGAACTTTCCACAGTAAAAATGAACTATAGCGATGTTGTTAGTATAAAGAAAAATTTTTGGGGTCTAAGTAAAAGCTATAGCATTATAAAATATAAAGGTGTGGCAAGAGCTGGAATCGAAGACATTTCTAAAATCAAAACATCAATTTCAAAGGATTTAAACACAATCACATTGGAAATGCCAAACTGTACTCTACTTTCAAATGATATTACATCTTTTGAAGTTTTTGATGAATTTGGAAATATTTTTGTTCCAATAGATACAAAAGAAATTTTTACCGAAATCGAAAAATCAAGAGATGCCACAAGTCTTGCTCTAATCCAAGAAGGACTAATAAAAGAAGCAAATAATCATGCAAAATCACTTTTAACTCAAGTTTTTTCTGCCATGGGTTTTGAATTTGTGGATATTAAGATTGTGGATTCTCAATCCAATACAATTCCAGAAGAAAATTTTACTACAGAAAATTAGAATATAGAAATTTTATGAAATCCCTTGGGGAAAATTCCTAAGGGATTTTTTTTACACATATAAGTTTTATACCCAAATAAAGATTTACTTAATTACATCTCTTCGATATAAGGTTCTGTTACTTTTCCATTATGCAATTCTTTTGGATAAACCACAAAGCCTAGTTTTTTTTCTAGTTTTGCGTAAAGTCTCATTTCGTGAGCATCGCCAATAACGATGTTTATTCCTGTTTTACCAGCTCTAGCTGTTCTCCCTGCTCTATGGATAAAAAAGTCATCGTTGGTACTAACATCCATTTGGATAACATGAGAAACATCTGCAAAGTCTAGACCTCGAGAAGCTAAATCACTTGTTATTAAAACCTTATTTTTTCCAGAACGAAATCTATCTATAGCTTGTTTACGTTCCACTTTATCAGTTTTTGCATGAAGAGAAGCACATTCTACTTTTGCAAATTTCAATTTACTTGTAATATTTTCAACTTGATCAGCCCGTGAAGTAAAAATTAAAGCCTTTGTAGGTTTTTCTGCTGCAAGAAGTTTTCGTAAAAAATCAATTTTTTTTCGTTGTTCAACAAAAAATGCCCAATGAGTAATTTGTCTCTTTAGAACGTCTTCCATTGGAAGCAAAATTGTTTCAATTTTATTTTGATTTTCTAAAGCCTCATCCTTAACATCATCTACTTTTTCCAAAGACTTTCTATTATCCAAAGCATCTTCTAATATTCGCACAATATTTGATTTTGTTGTTGCAGAACAAGAAATAAGCTGAGCAGATTTTGGCATAGAACTTACTAAATCTGTGGTTTCATCTCTAAGCTCTGGAGAAAGCAATCTATCAACTTCATCTAAAACAATAGCTTTTACTCCATCAACTTTTAGTTTTTTTAGATTTATTAATTCTAAAAGACGTGCTGGACCACCAATTACCACAAGAGGCTTTTCTTTTAATAATTCTTGCTGCCTTTTGATAGGTGCTCCTCCAATCAACAAGGCAACTTTTATATCACTTATGGATTGCACTTCTGATTTTATTTGAGAAGCCAACTCATGAGTAGGAGCCGAAATAATAATTTGAACTTTATTTTCTAAATTAGAAATATTTTCTAACAATGGAAGCAAATATGCTAAAGTTTTCCCAGTACCAGTTTCTGATTGAAAAAGAATATTTTTACCAACTTTAATTTCTGGAATAACCGTTTTTTGAACAGGAGTTGGATTTTCAATTCCCTTTTGAGCAAGTTTTTCTACAATAATTTGATTTGATGTTAGTTCTTTCATATCACGAAAAAGTATAGCATAATAAGGAATTATATGCTAGAATGAAAGCCTATGAAAATTGGAATTGATGTTTTTTGTAGTGATCATGGTCGTTCAGGAATTGGCTCTTATATTCATTCCTTTGTAAAAAATCTTGATACATTAAAAGAAAACCCAAAATACAACGAGATTGAATTCGAACTTTTTGGTTCAGAATTAGATAGATTCACATATGACTCAGGAAATTTAAGACTTAATTATAATGGCATAAATATTTCTGATACAGTTTCTGCAGAAAGAGCTTGGCATATTTTTAAATTAAATAAATTCGCAAAAAAAAATAAATACGATTACATTTTATATCCTGCAGGTTCTAGAATGTTGCCTATATCTTTTAAAACTAAAGGAATTGCAGTTGTAAATGATGTGGTTTCTGTAATTTTAAAAGGAAAAAAGGGATTTTTAGAAAAATTCTTTTATCTTCAGGGACTAAAAAATGCCACAAAAATTATTGCAGGAAGTCATTTCATTAGAAAAGATTTAATAAAATTAAAAATTAATCCAAAAAAAATAGAAGTAATTTATAACGGAATTGACCATAACCTTTTTTATCATCATCCAGAATTAGAAACTTCTGATGATACAGTTTTAATAAAACCCTTTGCAATAAAAAAACCTTATATTATTTATGCAACAAGAATTTCAAAACCAGAAAAAATGCATATTGAATTAATCGACGCCTTTACAAAATTTAAAGATAGAACTGGCTTACCTCACAGATTGGTTTTAGCAGGAGACGGTGATTTCACAACTACATTACAAAAGATTTTAAGCCGAAATCCCTATTCTTCAGACATTTTTTTAATTGGATATTTTCCTCATGAACATTTGCCAGAATTATATTCCTGTGCAGACGCTTGTATTTTTCCTTCCCAAATTGAAGGAGTTGGACTTCCAATAATAGAAGCAATGGCAACAGGCATTCCTGTGGCTTGTTCAAAATTTGGAGCTTTACAAGAATTTGCAAAAGAGGGTGCTTTCTACTTTGACCCTAAAAACACAGAAGACTTTGCAAAGGCTATAGAAAAAATTCTTACAGACGAAAAATTACGCAGTTCCCTTATTGATTTTGGTTATCAATGGACAAAACATTTTTCTTGGGAAAAAACCCTACAAAAAACAATGGACTTATTTCTATAAATAAGTCCATTAAAAAATCTTTATTCTAAATTATTTGCTTTTTTCGCCAGTCAATCTAGGAATTCCAAATCTATCTAAAGGTAAGAATCTAAGAATTGGAGTTCCAAGAATACGTTGATTTGAAACATATTGTGGATCAACAGAAGAATAATAGAAAAAGGAAGCAGCATCCGCATTGGAAATTGGAATTAGCTTTTCTTCATAAGAATGACGCATATCCAAAGAATTAAAGCGATTGTCTCCCATCATAAAATAATTATTTTCAGGAATATACTGAGGTTTTCCATTTTCATTTGCAGGGAAAATTGGCATATTTCTAAAATTATTTAACACAGAATAGAAATAAAGTTTATTTCCCATCTCCAAAGCAGAAACTAAAACTGAATCTTGTCTACGTTGATTTGAAGAAGCTCCTTCTAAATTTAACTCAGCATTTCTTAGAATGATTTTACCAAATTCTAATTTTGCCATTGCATTAAGTTTAAACATGGCTTCATCGTATAAATTATTTTCTGGAGTAGCAGAAATCCAAGATGTCATAAAATCTGCAAACCATTCAGCCCCACCATTAACTGTAATTAGTTTTAAAGTTACAGCCCAATTATTGCTGAATAAATTATATATTGTTAATTCCTCGTCAGAAAACAATTGAGGTATATTTTTATTTGATTCTAATTTTCCATTGAAATTTTGTTTATCTCTAATAGCTAAAAATCTAGAAGCAATATCTTGACATTCATTTTTAACAGCTTCAATGTCTAAGTTATTTCTAAGTTCTTCCACTTCTAAAAGCATATTATATTGTTCTTGTGTAAGTGGAACATCTAAGATATCCTTGCGAGTAGATTCAGGGATTCCAGCCACATTCCATTCAGCCCATTTTGCATCCTCTGTAACAGGTGTAAAATCAACATCATTTTCTGTGCGACTATATAAGATTCCGTCTTGCATCATTAACTGTTCGCCTGGAAGACCTGTTATTCTTTTTACCAATGGATCAGCTTTTAATTGACCGTTATCATCAACATTTAGATTTACAGTGGTAAAAGTAAGCATATATACAAGTTGAGAAACAAAATTTTTCACTTCAGCTTTTCTAGAATTATCGTAATGAGGATTTCTAAAAACTACTATATCACCACGCTTATAATCTTTAAGAACTGGAAGTCCAACGTCTGATAATGGAAATTTTGGACCAGAAGCTGTTTTGAAAACCACAACTCTATCCTTTACTAAAAATTCTGGCACCATGGATTCGGATGGAATTTCATAAAGCTGAAAAATAAAAATATTTATTAAAACCACTGTAAAAGCAGCTTGAATAAATGCATCTATCCAATCAAAAATTTCAAAAATTATTTTTTTTCCACCAGTAAGCTTAATAACTGGGTAGTTGTCTTTTACAGCATCAAAATCCGGATTTTGAACAAAAACTCTTTTTTCTGAAAAATAATAAAGTGCAAAGGAAGAAAAAACAAAAACGCCTATCCACAAAAATACAGTTACAATATCATACCATAGAACAGTTCCTTCATTCCCTGCCCGTCTAAAAATAAAGGCACATAACATAACGTATGGCAAATATTGATATAATTTTTTTACAATAGGAATGAAACGAAGATTTTTATCAAAATAAACTTTTTTTACAAAAAAGAAAGTTGTTATTATTGTAAAAATGAATGATAAAGGAAAAGCAACTAAGCTTAGGTCTTTTGCAATATTTATTTGAAAAATAGAAAATAAAATCGAAAAGATTAATGTTAATAAGTTAAAAATTATAAATTTCTTTGACATAATATTAATTATAGCAAATATTCTTGAAATAGACTATAATAAAGTAGTGTATCGCTAAAAAAAAACTTTAATATTGAATTGGAGGAAATATGTTAGTAAATAAAGAAGAAGCTTTAATGAGATTAGATGGAGATACAGAACTTTACAAAGAAATTATTTCTATGTTCTTTGATGATCCTCAATTTAAGCCAGAAGATTTGGAAGCTCTAATTGCAGAAAAAAAATATGAGGAAGCTGGAAAACTTTCTCACTTATTAAAAGGTATAAGTGGGACTTTAGGTGCAGAAGATTTGTTTGAATCAAGTAAAAATCTAGAAGATATTTTAAGAGGGAAAAAAGAAGGCGACATTGAAGAAAACAAAAATCTTCTTTTGGATATATTTACTAAAACATCAGATGCTCTTCAAGAACTACTAAATAGTCTATAACAATCCAAAAAAAACTGTCAAAAAAAATTGCCCAGCCTGATATGTACAAAAAAAGGTCTGAGCAATTTTTTTATTTAGGTTTTAGAGTATTTAGAAAACCTAAATAAAGGTATTCCCTATATTTGTGCTATTTTTAACTGCACCCCCTCTCTATATCAAATAACCTATTACTTTTTACAAAAAAAATACTTAACTCTTTACATTTACATCGATAATTTTTTATAGTATTATTATATGGTCATGAGTAAACAAAAAATTCCTGCATCTCCTTCTATAAAGAGATTGCCATCATATTTACACATTATTAGACAGGCTGCCATCGAAGGCTATGAATTTATTTCAGGAACACTTATTGCAACTGAGTTAAATTTAGAACCAATCCAAGTTAGAAAAGACTTAGCAATTACAGGCATCGTGGGGAAACCTAAAAAAGGCTATCCAGTTATTCCCTTAATTGCTGCCATTGAACATTTTTTGGACTGGGATAACAATAAAAATGTTATAATCATTGGTGCTGGAAATTTAGCCACTGCCCTAACAGGATATCAAGAATTCCAATTCCATGGATTAAATTTCGTGGGAGCTTTTGACAACAATCCTGAAAGAATTGGAAAAAAAATCCATGGCGTTCCAATTTTTTCAATAGATACACTAAATGAACAAGTAAGAAATTTAAATGCTTCCATTGCAATCTTAACAGTTCCTTCAACTTATGCCCAAGAAAGTGCAGATAGAGTTGTAAATGCAGGAATAAAAGCAATTTGGAATTTTACAAACACAAAATTAAAACTTCCTTCAGATGTGGTATGCCAAAGAGAAGATTTAACTTCTGGCTATGCAATGCTTTGCGTCATGATGAATGAAAATCAACCAAAACTAGTAAAAGAATAACTTAAATATGGAAAATAAAACTCAATATCAATGCGAATTACTAAAAAATCGACTTGTTAAAAGATACAAGCATTTGAAAAAATGGGCAAAACGTAGCAATATTAATTGTTACAGACTTTACGACAAAGATATCCCAGAAATTCCCCTTGCAATAGATTTATATGAAACAGAAACTTCTATGCCAGGAGAAATTGGAAATTTTTACGTTCAAGTTGCTTTGTATAAACGTCCCTACGAAAAATCCGAAGAAGAAGAAACTTTATGGTTAAATGCCATTAAAAATCAAATTAGCTCTTCTCTTTCAGTTCCTTTAGGAAATATTATAATAAAAACTAGATTACAACAAAAGGGCGAAAATCAATACGAAAAACTTGGTAACGAAAAATTAGAGTTTATTGTAAAAGAACACGGACTTCGATTTTTAGTAAATCTTTCTGATTATATTGATACAGGACTATTTTTTGACCACAGACCCTTACGCAAAAAAGTGCAAGAAACTTGTAGCAAGAAATCTGTTTTAAATCTTTTTTGTTACACAGGAGCTTTTTCTGTTTATGCTGCAAGTGGCAAAGCGAAATCTGTTACATCAGTGGATTTATCAAAAAAATACTTAGAATGGGCAAAAAAGAATTTTAAATTAAATGGATACCAAGACGAATCTAAATATCAATTTGTAGCAAGTGATGTAAAAACTTTTTTACTACAAGACACAAATTATTACGACATAATTGTCCTTGATCCACCAACATTTTCAAATTCAAAAAAAACTGAAACCACTTTAGACATAAATCGAGATTGGACAGAGCTAGTGGATTTATGTTGTAAGCGGCTTTCTGAAAATGGGATTTTATATTTTTCCACAAATTCAAGAAAAATTCATTTTGAAGAAGAAAAATTACCTTTAGGATTTGTTTCAAAGGATATTACAGATTCCACAATTCCAGAGGATTTTAGAAATATGAAAATCCATCAAGCTTGGGAAATCAAAGCTCATGGAGAAAATTCTAAAAATCCTGATTTGGAAACAAAAAAGGGATTTTCAGAATTTTCTAAAAATCCCCAAGAATCTAAAACAGAATTCAGATATTAAACAACTTCAAACTTATAAACAGTTTCAAAATCATAAGTTTTATTTGCTTCGATTATACAATTTGGAAACTCTTTTTTATTTGGTGAATCTGGATAAAACTGAGTTTCCAAGCAAAAGCCATCATAGGCATTATAAACTTTTCCTTTATAACCTGTATGTGTGTACAAACTTCCAGATGTATAAAGCTGAACACCAGGCATAGTTGTAAAAGTAGTCATTTTTCTGCTGGATTTTGGCTCATAAGCAATTGCAATTTCCTTTAATTTGCCATCATAGGCGCCATCTAAATCCAAGCAAAAATTATGGTCATAACCTTTGGTAACTTTTTCTATATCAGTGCCAATTTTTTTTGACTTTCTAAAATCAAAAGGAGTATTTTCAACTTCTAAAAGTTTTCCAGTTGGAATAAGATTTTCATCAATTTCAAGAATATGATTGCTATTGATTTGAAGTTCAGTTTCAAAAATATTTTCTTTACAATCTCCAGTTAGATTAAAATAAGAGTGATTTGTTAAGCTAACTGGTGTTTTTTTATCTGATTTTACAGAATATTTGATTTTTATTTGGTTTTCATTATCCAATAGATAAAACACGTTGATTTCAAGATTACCAGGCATTCCCTGTTCCTCATCTTTGCTTAAATAGGACAATTTCACACCTGCAAGATTTTCAGAAAAAATAACTGGCTCAATGTCAAATATTCGATTATTTATGCCAACAAAACCACCATGCAAAGTGTTTTCACCATCATTTTTGTCCAATTGATATTCAACACCGTCAATAGAAAAACAGCCTTTTCCAATTCGATTGGCAAAACGTCCTGCAATTACACCAAAATAACAACCGTTTCCACGAATATATCTTTCAACAGAATCGTAGCCCA